>Ga0129333_10002499_pt1 | contig 17155 bp, 11 predicted proteins | sample CPB6_08_DNA_FD_94474 | JGI IMG/M metagenome (GOLD analysis project Ga0129333, IMG submission 94474) | Freshwater to marine salinity gradient microbial communities from Chesapeake Bay, USA - CPBay_Sum_0.6_0.8_DNA | ecosystem: Environmental > Aquatic > Marine > Coastal | place: USA: Chesapeake...
CCGATATCTAGTTCTTCATCTTCTTCTTCGGTCATACCACCAGCTTCTTCTGCGTTGATTTCGTCCATTAGATCACCGACTTCACCAACCATGCTTGGCTCACCCATTTCCATCATTTCTTCGTCCATGATGGATTCGTAGATTTCTCTAGATTTTTCGACAACTATTTCGTGAAACAATTCACGTGCTTGTTCTTCGTTCTCATTGATAATAAGGTCAATGAGCTTTTCAAATTTTTTGTTATCCATTTGTTAGTTTCTCCTGAATAGAATGGCTTTGTACTAATATTTAGTGGGTAGCAAAAAAAACAGCACAATAAGTGCTGATTTTTTACATTTTTACCTGAGATATAAGGATTTTATACAGGGGCGCCTTCGGCCTCTGGTTTAGGACCATATTGAACATGAACTCTCTTAAGATGTTGCTTCTTCTCATAATTTCTAACATCTAACATCTTACGTAGTTTTCTTATTTGTTTTAATGTTAATTTTGTTTTTCTAGATTGTTTCCATATAGGTTTACTGTTATCTTGATTTACATCTTGATAACCTGCTACCGGAGGATCGAACATTTCAAGTAATTTCATAATAGTATTTATCTTACATTGGCGCGCCGGCCGGACCGCCCGGTGCTGCTGGCGCAGCTGGTGAGCCTGGTGCTGATTGTACAGGTCCTGCTACGTCAGGTGCCATTTCTTCACCCTCAGGATTTTCCGGTTCACTCATTTCTTCCCCGGATTGTTCGTCAGATTCAATATCGCCGACACTAACGCCCACATTACGTAAATCTTGACCTTCTGGTTCTTCATCTTGTGTTTCGTTGTTTTCCTCACGCCATAGTTCTTCGTTCTTAGTAATTTCTTCTTCAGTCAATCCTAAGAAACGTTCTAATGCAAATCGTTTTGAAATATACGGGAACGCTTCCATAGTACTAAATGTACTGACTCTAGCAGTATCAAGTTCACTTTGACGATATGCTGCAAAGTTTTGCGGAGGATTGAACTTTAATTGGAACAATCCACTATCAATATTGAATCCTCTCCAACGTAAGAATAATTTAAATTCTTCGTCTAGTTTTAATGAGATATAGTTCTGCAAACGTTCGCAGTATTGATTAAAACGAAACTCCTGAATCATTGCTGTACCCACACGACCATCACTTAATGGTGTAGTATTATCATCAGGACCCGTAGGTAAATATGAACTAGGAACACGTAAACCACGTGCTAATCTATTATTGAAATAACGTAAATCGTCAATTTCACCTAAATTCTGTCCACCAGGTAGAACTTCTACAGAAGAACCTCTGCCATCGGCCGTCACCGGGAAGAAGTAATCTTCGTTCATTGAAAGTGGATTATATGTGGCATCGACAATCGATTGGCCACCGTAGAGTGATGGAATTCTACGCTGATGGATCTCATTTTTAATGCGTTCTACGAATGCCATAGCCATATGACTTGGCATATTTCCAACGTCAATTTTGAACATTCTACGTTCAGGAGCACGTTGCACACGATAAATTAGAACGGCATCTTCTAATAATTCTTTCTGTTTGTATACTTTAAATATGTTTTCTAATATTGATTGCCCGAAAGGCCAGAAGCGATCCAATCCTTCTGTCAAACTTAGATGAACTATATGTTTTGCATCTATGGCGGACTCGCTCTGGCCTAATGTAAAACGACTTCCAGTTGTATTATATGGCATAGCAGGAACTGTATAAGGTGTATTAGTTCCGCCACCAGTACCACCTAATCCTGTTGCAGGATTAGCGGCAAAATCTGTATTTGTTTTTTGTGCTACACTTAAATTCTGTAGGTTAATGTTAAGGTCTTTTAACACATACTGTTCTGGTTTTTTACCTTCACTTTCGTTAACAATAACCTTAATAACTTTAACCATATCGACCCAATATAACTTAAAGTTTTCTGGATCTCTAACAAAAACTTGATCGCCGTACTTAATTACATTTCTGAATATTTTAAACAAGCGTACATCAAACTCATTAAGTTTACACCATTGCTGCAATTGTGTTTTAAGTAGTTCTACTTCATGCGGAGTAGGATCATCCTTAAACTCAAATGCAAAAGGAGTTTTGTTCTGTTCATTTTTCATCGTACTGAACTCTGAAATGATGTCCAAACATGCGTTGATTTCAGCATCAACGTCCATCATTTCATACTGGTTATAACGTTCAATACGATTTGGGTGACCTGTATAGACTTCGGGAAGTCTACTCATGTAGTTTCGATAACCCCATTCTAGGTTATCCCATGCACCCACATTAGTAGCGTTTTCCCCGTTATTCCATGAACCAGAGGTGCTATTAGCACCCGAAATAGGGCTAGATACACCACTTCTATTCAAAAAACGTTTTTTGTAAGTCATATTTTTACCGGATTATTATCTATTTAGTTTATACTCTCGATACTTGCAATAACTTATCTTGTGTATAGTTACTCTTTGATAATTGATCTATCATCAAATCCATTTTTGTAGATAATATAGAAACCATTTCTTCTTGCATAGATAACATTCCACGCAATGCATCGTTATCACTTGAAGGAGTGTTTACGGCAGGAGTTATAGGTTCTATATTATTTTGTTTAGCTGGCGTACTTGCCAGCATTTCTAGTATAGAATTTGCTTGTAGTGGTGCTATAACTTCTCTACCATGTGCTGTTAAATCAACTGGGTACCCTGCTTCCGGTCCATCAATTACTGCACCCTCAGCCGCTGATGTTTGAAAATGGAAGTGTGGGCCAGTAGTGTGTTGATTCATATCCCCATGAGGAGGTCTATAGTACTCATTCATTACTAAAGAAACACCGGGTATTTTTTGCAACATTGACTTAATTTCTTTAGCTTCATCAATAGTTGGCATTTTTGCTAGTGTGAAGTCAACTCCTTGACCGGTAGCATGTTTACTTCTTGGATGTTTCTGTTGATGGTACATGTCATTAAGACCAGTAAACATACCAAAATTAGGAATCTGATCTTGTGCTTGTCTTGCAGCCGCAAGAGTCGCATCTGTTAGAGTTCCACCTTGATATACATCACCTGTAGGTCTTACTTTTAACCCTGCCTTGTCAACTTGATCTTTAGGATTTTTAGCATCTTTTGCACTAGTCAAAGCTGCACTTGCATCTGCTGTAGTTGTTGGGCGTGTATCTCCACCATCGCTGTGTGATCCTGCTGTAGGTTTAGCGTCTTTATTAGATCCAAATCCAAAAAATCCAGCAACTTTACTCATAAATCCACCGTCGGATCCACTTGAGCCAGCAGATGCTACTGATGTGCCTCCACCTCCTGAGCTAGGTTGAATTCCTGCTACTTGTGTAGAATATTGATCTACTTTAGATAATGTAGATGCTAAATATCCTGTCTCACCTCGTCTAATTGCTTTACCAGCAACTTGACTTGTTGCCAATTGGTTTGCTTGGTCTCTGCTCATTGGGCCTTCACCAGTGCCCAACGTTTTCATCATGGAACTCTTAGTTTTTTGCATATACCATGCAGTGACTTCAGCAGCAATCTTAGGATTATTAACTAAATCAGGATCTTTTACTAACCTATCATCACCGAATATAGCTCTTGATGCCGCAGCATAATTAGACTTACCTGTTAATTGAATATAACCTCGACCTCTGTATTTCCAACCATCTCCTGCTTCAGTATTACCCATTCTTCGGCCGATTTCTGTACCACTGCCGTACATGAATTCGCCCATAGATTCTTTGCTACTTTTGATTTGATTAAGTTGCTGATCAGACATACCGGCGGCACGACTTCCAAATACTTCACGTATACGTGTGTTACTTGTCTTGCTGTAATCTAAGTTTTCTTCCTTAGATATACCTCCGGATTCTTTCATTACATTGGCTAATACTGCATTGAGATAATTTTCATCCTTTTCACCTTTAGCCATTAATACAGATTTTAGATCAGCCAAATTCTGTTTTGCTTCTTGTTTTACTTCAGGCGGTCTGCTAGGTGGTGCAGCCTGTACAGGTGGAGCTACAGAAGGAGGAGCAACTGGAGCTGGTGCTGCTGGTGCTGCTGGTGCTGCACCAATTCCACTAGGCTCTTCTTCACCCCTTAGTTCTCTACGTAGTCGAGCAGCATCAGCAATACCTGCTTTTAATGAATCTCTTACTTTAGCGGCACCACCAAAAGATTCTCCCATTGCTTCATCTAATTCTTCCATAGACTGATCGACACGAACAGGTATAGATTTAGCTAGGGATCCCATTGCATCGCCAAATTCAGTTGGAATGCTCTTAGTTAAATTTTGTTTTAAGTTAGTATCAAGTCTTCCAAAAGTATCAGATAATTGAGTTAATTCTTTGGCTGAATTATCAATTAATTTTGACATTCTTACAAATGTATCAGCTAATTCATCAGAAGCCTGTAGTAAGTTTCCGTAAGGATTTTCTGAAGATTCACTAGGTTCGGGAGCTATGCCTCTCTGTAGCGTGAATGGAGACAAGTTAGAACCTTTGTTGGATCCTGATTCTAGTTTTACATTAATGTTAGCAGGTGCAGCCGGTGGTGGTGTTCCTTGAACTTTTTTAGTTGCGGCTCCGACTTTCTGTGCTGCGTCAAAATATTCAGATTGTGCTTCATTTTCAGCATCAAATTTCGCCTTTGTTCTAGCCATTCTAGCTTCACTAGTTCCGGGCCTTATGTTTGTATCTTTTTCTAATGCCGCTAATTTTTCTCTTTGTAATTGATTCGCCCTTGCAATATATTTTGCATGATTTTCAGGATCTTTTTCTCTGAACAATCCTGCATCAAATGTAGTAGTTTCACTATATGCATATGATTTGGTACCTTTATTGTCTGAACCCGGTGCAGGTGTTTTAGCTAAAGATCCTGCCATTTGATCTTTTAATTGAGCCTTACCCTGTTCTAATTGTTTTGCTGTAGTGCCTGGTGGTCCCCAAACAGGTATTCCACCGGATAGTAATGCAAGTAATAATTGACCTTTCTCGTTTCTAGTTTCACCGACGGTCATTGAATAGCCACCATAAGGTTGCGCCTTACTTGGTTCTTTTGATTTAGTTGCATCAGCGGTTTTTACTACGGCACCAGCAGCAACTGGAGATTTATCTGCAGGCTGACTGGTTACTTTAGCTACCGGTGGCTGAGGTGGAGCCTGTGGTGTCGGTGCTTGGACTGCAATGCTTGTTACAGTACCTTTCATTAAACCAATACCCTGAGCATACTTAGAAAATGCTTCTGCAAGTTTTCCTGTTTTTTCAGGATCCACTTGAAGTTTAGAGAAATCAACGAACTTCTCAATAATAGCAGTACCACCGAATAATTTATTAAGACCAGATCCAATGTTGTCTGCAATGTTTTTAAACTCGCCGCCACCCTTAAATTGCGCCATAGCATTACCAAATGCTACAAATGCTCTTGCAATTTTTTCTACCCGCTCAGGTTCTTTAATATCTAATTTACTAAAGTTAGCAAATTTCTTGAACGCTGCCTCATTGTCTACACCAAAGAAAGCAGTTACGCTTTCCATAATATTTGATGCGGATCCGGCAGCAGAACCTCCTTTATATGCTGCTAATGCATCGCTGAATTCAACAAAAGCTTTAGCTGTTTTTTGAATTTTTTCTGGATCCTTAATATCCAACTTTGAAAAACTTACAAATTTCTTAAATGCATTTTCATTATCTACACCAAAGAAAGAAGTTATACTTTCCATGATATCTGAGGCTACTCCAGCAGCAGAACCTCCCTTGTAAGATGCTACTGCTTCACTAAATGCCATAAATGCTTTGGCATTTTCACTTACTTTTTGACCATCAATTTTGAGGCTTGCAAATTCAACAAGTTTTTCTGTTGGAGGTTTAACCTTAAAGAACGAACCTAATGCTTCTGATAATGAACTAATTGCATGACCTAATCCAGACACTGCACCTGCTGCGCCGGCGCCTGCCATAGCTTTGTTAAATGCAACTAATGCTTCTGCATTACTCTTTACTTTATCAGCATCAATGTTTAATCTACTGAATTCTTCAAGTTTCTGGAAAGGAGTCTTAGCACCAAATAAAGAAGCAATACCTTCACTTAAACCACCTAATACACTTCCTACACCAGAAGCAATTCCACCAACACTAAAGACTGCAAGACCTGCACCTAAAGCTGCTATTCCTTTACCTGTTTTACTTAATTTGTCACCGTCTAACTTTTCGAACGGCTCCATACCCTTCGCAAATGTAGGTAATGCCTTACCCATTAACCACGTAGCACCTGCAATACCTGCACCTATTGCAGTGATTGCAGCACCTAATCCAGCAGCACCTAAAACTACTTTTGGATTTGCAAATGCTTCTAGACCTTTAGCTGCTCCTGCTAATGCTGTGCCTGCACCTTTACCTAATGCACCTATTAAATTCTCAACACCTTGTGCAGCTTTACCTGGTCCTGCACCCGCGGCGCCGCTTGGAAGTGGTGCTTTAGATGGTATAGGAGGAGTTTTTGCTCCTGGTATACTAGGTACAGGTGGCACTTTAGGACCACCTGGTAATGGAGCAGGTGGTATAGGTGGTCGACCACCCGGTAATGGAGCAGGTGGTATAGGTGGTCTGCCACCGCTTGAAGGAACAGTACCACCTGTACCAGGTAAACCTCCACCAGTTCTACCTCTAGCGGCTTCCCTAGCAGCATCAATTGCTTCTTTTCCTCTAGAGGCTAGTCCTTTTGTAACTGCTTTACCTGCTGCAAATGCCAATGCTCCTAATGCGCCTGCTGCTATAGTAGCAGCAATAGTTGTTTTATTGAAGCCACTAATTAGTGGGTTAGCCTCAGCTACTAAATTATCAATAAACTTACCGAACTTCTGTTCGTAAGTTGTCATTGCTGCACGTGCATCTTGTGCTGGATCTTTACCGGCTTTTTTAGCAGCTTCTATTCTATCTTTTTCAGCTTTTGATAAATCTTTAAAATTGGTATCTCTTTGCTGATTGTATTTTTCTAGTGCGCCCTCAGAAATACCAAACTGTCTAGCAACATCTTTAGAAATTTGAGCCGCGAAACCAACATTGTCAATAGTTGCACCAAATTTCTTATTGTATGCATCTTGAAATTTAGCGGTAGCTTGTTGTACATCAGCACCAGATTGTATCTGTTTACGTAATTCTTTTAGGTCTTCCATTAGACCCATTCTGGTCAATGCTTGTGCTTCTTCACCAGATATAGTTCCTGTAGCTAAAAATGATCTAGCTCCTTTAGTTACAGTTTCGTTACCTAACGCCGATATTCTGTCAAGTGCTTGTTGTCTTGCCTTTGCTTCGTCACGTAATTTTTTAGCTTCTTCAGTTCTACCTTCAGCTTCTAATTTTCTTGCTCTATTTTCTAGTTGAATTTGAGATATTTGCCATTCAACTGCTCTTGATGCTTCTTGCTGTTTTTTCTTTATAGATTCTACATCTTGTCCAGTTAATGTAGCAAGTTCTAATAATGTATCTTGATATTCTAAGGACGCTCTTTGAAGTGCGGCCCTATCTTTCATTTCAGCTTTTAGGTTTCTACCCGCCATGCTTTGCAAGGCAACATAGTCAGCTTGTGTTTGTAATAATTCTTCTTGACTTACACCTAATCTTTGATATTCTTCACGTTGTTGATATGATATCTTTGCTAAATCAGCAAAAGCTTTAACACTATCACCGGTATTTTTGCCCAACAACATCATGTTGGTACCCATAGATGCTATGGGTTTAGTGAATAAGTCTAAGTTTTTAGATGTAAGATTGGCACCATGTGCCATTTGCAATAGTTCTTTGCTTGTGAAAGAACCTGCTGTTCCGAACTTTGCTAATTGATCATTGGCTTTTAAAACTCGGTCAGCTTGTTCCATATAAACAGAACTTAACTTACCTACTACTGCAACAGTAGCCCCTACAGCTTTTCCAAAAGGACCAAATGTTGATAATAACTGTCCTATTGCCCCAGTAAATCCTTCGACAGATTTACCATATTTTTCAAAACCTGCCTTTTGACTAAGCAGTTCTTTACCAAAATCTTTTACAGCTTCGGTACCGGCTTTTAGTGCCTCAGCCTGTGTCTTTAATTTCTTTTCGTATTCGTGTGCTGCTTTTAATTGATCAATTTGGGCTCTTGTCAACCCACGTGAACTGTACCCTAATTCTTCTAATTCTTTATCAACGTCCTCTGCTGTGTCACCTAGTCGATTGAAATACTTGATAGTATTTTCATTAGGTGTCCCGGATGAACTTGGCATGCGTGATGCGCCCAAAATTGCACCTTGGTCACGCATTGCACGTAGCTCATCAAGCATTGCACTTAATATCTGTTTATTTTCTTCATCCATGGTTTTTGCACACTAAATATAATTAGTATTTAGTATTGGGCAAAATGCCAATTTTTACTTAGAAGGAATATAAATGTCACTATCAAACAACCCACTAAAACAGTATTTTCGTAGACCAGCAGTCTATATCAAGCTACCTAGTGGTGGAAAATACTATCCACCGGGTATTCTAGATATGCCAGAAAACGGCGAATTGCCAGTTTTCCCTATGACAGCAATTGACGAAATCACAACAAAAACTCCTGACGCATTGTTCAACGGTTCAGCAATGACCGAATTGATCAAGAGTTGCGTTCCAAACATCAAAGATCCATGGCAAATTAATAGCATGGACTTGGATGCAGTATTGATCGGTATCCGTGCTGCTGCAAACGGAACAGACCTAGAGATTGAATCTACCTGCCCATCATGTAATGATTACGGTAAGTATGGTATTAATCTAATCAATATGTTAGCACAAATGCAACCAGGAGATTATGAAAACGAATTCAAGATAAATGATCTTTCTATCAAATTTAGACCATTAAACTATAAAGAAATGAATGAAGCCAGTCTAGGTCAGTTTGAACTGCAACGTCTTTTCATTGCATTAGAAGATGAAAAAGATGATGAAGTTAAGAAAGAAAAAGGTCAAGAAGCACTTAAACAAGTAACTCAACTAACTATTAAGTTGTTAACAGGTGCCGTTGAATACATTCAAACACCAAATGCACGTGTCACAGAAAAAGAATATATTATGGATTTTCTAAACAACTGTGACAAAAACATGTATATTTCTATACGTGATCACAATGCTACACTTAAAGCAACAACTGAAATCAAACCATTGAAAATCAAGTGTGTACATTGTAGTCATCAATATGACCAACCATTCACATTGAATACCGCTGATTTTTTCGGATGATGCTTCTTCGCCTCGACCCTGAGAGGCTACAGAAGCTGATCGATGACTATGAGAAGGCCGTTATCGATATAAAGAAAAGTGCTTTGCAAATGGCATGGTACATGCGGGGTGGTGCGACATATGAAGATATCTTAAATATGTCCGCCACCGAACGACAGCAGATCAATCAAATCATAGAAGGTAATTTAGAAGCTACCAAGAAATCCGGAATGCCATTCTTCTAAACTTATCCATAACTATTCATTTATCTAAAATACTCTTTACATTTTAAGATGTCCTTCGGACATCTAATAACTTCACTAGTACTCACTACGTTCGTACTACGTTCGTTATTCTTTCTTACTGTCTAATTAATTTGTTTTGTTAGGGATATATTGCCGCTTTGAAGCCATGGTAGTGCTATTCAGCACTACCAATGGTTGTGGGACTTGCCATGCCCGTCATCCATAGTTGTCTATCCCCCAGTGTTTAGCTATTCTTGCTAACATCTGCTACCGGTTGCCCTGTAAAGTTTATGGGACTGTAGTGAAGCTATATCATTTAGTGATACTCTTCGGCAACGCACATTCTATATCATCAAGACAAAGTAGATATAGACTTGTTGAGTGTTCGCTTTGTCGATTGCACTCTCGGTATTCCAAGGAAACTAATCCTTGCTACTCCAGATCCGTCGGCGATATTTCACGCTTCCTCAAGGAGGGTCGAGGAACCCCGACCAAACAAATTTAAAGACAAAAGTTTTATGCGAGTAGGTTTACTACTGATACGTTTTCAATGGATGACTTGGTGTCTGCTTTTGAGCCTGAGTATGTTTTTACAAGGTCTTTATTGTGTTTAAAAAAATGATCGAATTCAATTATGAGCCAATCGTTGTATTTTTTAGATGTATAGTATAAAAATTGATCTGTGATCCAAGTAAGCTTAGACTGCACACAGACAAATCTTCCTTTTCTATTAAATTTCATAAACAGTATGTTTAAATCATCTGGTTCTGAAACTGTCATTACCTGATCTATCCAACTGTCTAATACCTTACAATCTCCTGTAAGTACTAGATGAAAAGGAAAGTCTGCGTAGCTTTTGCACTCAGCGTTGAAGAATGAAAAGCTTTGCCCAGGAACAATGTCGCCTTTAAAACTGCGAATCTGCCCCTCATGTAAGAATTCTTTTCGACTTTGATTCTTACCGCCCACATAGGCCCCGGATCCCGGTGCTCGTATAAACGATTCTCCGTATGTTTTTGTTAGATATGTTGCGATTTCTCGCTCGAAACTCGATCCTTTGGCTTTTTGTGGACTAGGCATACTCTTACTTATTATGTTTTTCATCACGTAAATTATTCTATTTCAGTAGCAGTACTATACGTGGTGAACCCTTTTTCTTTGATAACTTTCAAAACGCTAGGTACACGCCCTGCTAACTCTTCCCTGTGCGAAACTAACCAAATAGACTTGTGCCTTCTTCTAGACATGTCTTTCAGAATAGCAATAGAATTTTCAACACCGATTGTATCCAATCCGCTATCAATTAATTCGTCAATGAATAGTGTGTTAATTGGACTGTACAAGCTTTCCCATACGTCACGGAATGCAAAGCTTAGACCCAAAATCAATCGGTTACGTTCACCTCGGCTGAGATTGTCAAAATCAAGTTCTCTGCCTAATTCGGTAATCTCAACAGTCAAATCGTTTTGGAATACTACTTGATGAGGTAAACCAATCTTATCCAAATAATAGGTCAATCTAGCATTTAGATAACTCAGATTCTGATCAATAATCTTTTTACGAACGAAACTATCCTTGCTTGTCAGTATCTCAAGTAAGAACTTTTGGTGATCTAGCGTCTTTGTTAATTCATTGATTTTATCAAAATTGATTTCTTGCAAAGCCTGATTTTCCATTTCAACAATCTGCTCACCATATGGATCTGCCTCGTTTGCTTTTTGCTCTATCTGTTTGATCAAGTTTTCTAGCTGCGAACTATGTTTAACTGCTTCGGCTTCGGTTTCGTAGTGAGTAACAGGCATATCCATAACTGTTACAGGATTAGCAACTAATTCATCTAATTGAAAAGTTAAATCTTTGATGTGAGTTTTGCTCTCACTGAGTAATTCTTGTTTTTTCTGCAAAACCGTCGTATGCTGTTCATCGTGCAATTCATGACCACAAGCGTAACACTTATGATCTTTCAACATCTTTACTTCGGCATCAAGTTTTTGTAGATTCTTATCTTCTTTTGTTATTTCTTTACGTAAACTTTCTACCTTACTATCGTAAGCAGTTTTTAGTTGAACTTGTTGATTATAGACGACAAGGTCTTTGTGTACCTGCAACTCGTTAATAATATCTATTTCGCTTAACTGCTCATATTCAATCGCAATCCTAGACAAATCTTCTTCATGTTTTGTCTTCCAAAGCTTTTGTCTACGTTTCAACGCCTCAATTTGTTCTTTGACACGTTTGTTGGCTTCTTCAATTGCCTTAACACGAAATTCTTCTTGTTGAATGTTATCTTTACTTTGGCGAATCAGTTCTTTAATAACTTCAGCCTTCTCACTCAACAACGTGATACCCAATAATTGTTCGATAATATTCCGTTGTTCATTAGACTTAAGTGCTAGGAACGGTTCGCTATACGTGTTCAATGCTACGATATGCCTAAACATATCAGGAGACATGCTCAACACACGCTCAATATTTGCCTGTGTTTCTTTATTCTCACCTTGGGCATCATCGGTGCCTTTTTGTAGCTTATTGTTTACATAGAATTTTAATACGTTGGGCTTTCGACCACGTTCTATTTTGTAATCTGTGCCATTAACATTAAAGTCTAATGTGACTATCATGTTCTTAGCGTTGGTTCTATTAACTAGATTATCTTTTCGAATATTGTTAATAGGAACACCAAACAACGCATAGCACAGACCTTGAATCAATGTAGTTTTACCGGTGCCATTTCTAGCACCATCACCACCCAAATCAAGATTCTCCCCTAAGATTAGAGTAAGTTCTTTTTTGTTAAAATCGACTGCTTGCGTTACCTGCCCAATCGATAAAAAATTTCTCAATGTTATATTTTTTAGTACAATCATAGACTGTTGTAAATTTCTAGTAGTATCTTCTTGTCAAATGACTTGCTTTCGATAGCATTGATTTGATCAACAATAATTTGGTCTACGCTCTCAAATTTTAGACCATCGGCGTTTGATTGTTCCACTTGATCTAACTTCATGGGAATGAGTGTCATTTCACGTAACTGATATTCTGGGATCCAAGTCTCACGCAAAAAGTTTGCCTCTTCATAACTTATTTCAATATCCAAATTAACTCGCACATGACTATCTATCAGTAAATAGGCTTCAGGCTTTTCAATAATATCACTGAGTTTGTGAATTCTAAAAATAGGTTGTCTTGGCCAGCTATGAAATTCTGGATCTTTGCCCCATTCTATAATTGCCATTCCTCTTGCATCGTCACCTGCATCTGCATAATTGTGTGGGAACGCATTACCAACGTACCAAATATTCTTCCGTGCTTGTCGCTTGTGAAAGTGACCGCTGAATGCTTTATCAAATCCAACCAAATGGTTCTCGTTGATTTCACCGTAATCAGGCATCTCAACCATAGCATTCATGTAAAAGTTAGGAAGTTCAAGATGTCCAAACAAATATTTGCCAGACATTTTTTGTAGTTTCTTATAATCTTGTTGCACCAACCATGGGGCAATAACAACATCCCCTTCCTTGAGGAAATCATTTACGATTCGAACATTGGGTAGATGTTTGGCCCATTCGACACTGTGTATATCCCTTCGATCCCTATAATATAGATCGTGATTTCCGGGAATGAAATACACTTGATCGAAGGCTTTGCTTAGTTTTTCCAATGCCATCAAACCGAATTGCAAGGTATGAATGTTGATACTTGCCCTATGGTGATTCCAGTCACCTAGAAAAAGACAAGTCTCACAATTTTCTTTTTTGGCTTTCTCAACAAACCAGTCTACAAAATTTAAACAATCTTGGTTATGTTGTAGACTGTTTGACTTGAGGCCAAAATGTATATCCGTAAATATAGCTGCTTTTTTGAAAAGATTACTCATCGTTGTATTATGATGAATCCTATAAGATAGATCAAGTTTATTGGTTAACTTTCTTCATAGAGTACAGAACTTGAAGTGCCTTGCCTAGACCAACTAGGATTCAAACCATTCATTTCAAGAATATCATCACGGATGTTTTGGTTTCTTTTTTCTGTGTTCAACACCCTACAGAAACTGTTCGTAATGGCAGCAGTATAATATGCAAACGGGTTACTAGACTTAGCTTCATTGAATCGTAATCCTACGTAAGTCAATTGCAATATTGCACTGTTTCTCATCTCATCATTGTATGTGTATCCTCGCCAGTTATATTTCATAGCGTATTTTTCACACATCATAATATACATACGGGCTAGCTTGTCCGTGATTTTTCCGTGATCTTTGCTGAAATGCCCTCTAACTAGCGGGCCAACCCAGTGACTTTTCCCTACGCAATAGAAACTATTGTTTTCGTCAATCTTAAAGTGTTGAAATGGGGGAAAGTTGACTTTGACATGTACCATGTCATCAACTTCATCTTTGGTTGTAGAATCTTCTAAATCAGCAAAAATCTCTTCGCCTTCATCGTCAAATTCAAAAATATCTTTTGCAGTTTTTTTCTTAGTAGATTTTCTAGGTTGCTTTTGTGATACTGGGATATGATCCCAAGTCATGACTCTAAAAACTAGACTACTCAATGAAATAGAATCAGTAGTAACAGTTTTTCCGGTTTCTATAGACAATCGATTGGCTCTATTTTCTTTAGCTTGTTCTATTACTTCAGGCTTTAACGCATACTCAAAAGACTTTTCTAGTGATTCCTGCGGCATGTCAATGATGATATCATATCGATGATAGTCAGGTTTTGAAAAGTAGCAGTACGTTGATTTGCTTTCGTGTATCTCTTTTAAAATATCCTTGTTATTAAGGTAGTTGACGGGTTTTTTGGTTATAGACATAATTTCCTTGTGATTTTGCTAAAATCTTAGCATAACGGTTGCGTAAAAGCAACATATATGGATGTGAAAAGGTAAAAAAGCGCACTTTTATTTATGCTAAATATAGATAAGGATAAACTAATATGGCACAGCGTGGACTTCAAGGACAAATATTACATACTAGACAGCAGGCTACTGCTCAGGATGAGTATAACTATGCTTCCCAACGTGATTGGCGTGTAATTCTAAGTTTGGCACCTGGGGCCAATTATTTGTATAGGGCTCAAGATCCTGGAATAATGCTTCCTTTAGTGGATACTGATGGTGTCGTTTTTCCATATACACCCCAGGTACAAGTACAATACACGGCCAACTATGATACATCTGACATCACCCACAGTAACTATAAAATATTTCAATACAAAAATAGCTATGTTGATTCTGTTACTATAACCGGTGATTTTACGGCTCAAGATACATATGAAGCTAATTACATGTTAGCAGTAATACATTTTTTCAGGACTATTACGAAAATGTTTTACGGTCAGGATAGCAACCCAGTGAACGGAACACCTCCGCCATTATGCTATATTTTTGGATTGGGCGAATATCAATTTAATAAACATCCTATTGCGATTACAGGTTTTACTTATAATTTACCAAATGATGTAGACTATATTAGAGCGGATGTGGGTAGTTCTGCTGTTTTGTCTAGAGGCGCACAATCATCAAGCTTTAGGTTTCAAAGTACATCCAATCCATCTAACATAAGATTAGGATCTTCAGACGTTTCTCCGGGCGGTTTTAAACCACCTCCAGTCTGGGAAGGTACTAGAGAGGGCAATTCTGTAGGTTCTATACAACCTACGTATGTTCCTACTAAAATGCAAATTCAAATATCTGCTGTACCTATCATATCACGACTAGATATAGCCAGCAGATTTAGTCTTAAAGATTATGCTACTGGTCAATTAATGCTGGGATCTCGAAATGGTAAAGGTGGAGGTATCTGGTAATGTCAACAGTAAATGGATTGTATCCACCAACAAGTCCGTATTTTCTTACGGACATTGCAAACAAAAAATATTTGGATATTATGAGCAATAGAGCAATCCCTGCTCTAGGTTCGGACGTATATTGGACTATCACACCAGTCTATCAATATAGACCTGACACATTAGCATATGATTTGTATAATGATCCTAGACTTTGGTGGGTATTCGCTCAGAGAAACCCCAACAGATTGAAAGATCCTTTGTTTGATTTTGTTACAGGATTGCAAATCTATCTTCCAAAAATGGACACACTAAAACTTTCGTTAGGATTATAATATGGAAGATGATAATTCTTATCAATATTCTGGATATGAATCGGCCTCCGTACCTACACCTATGGGGCAACCTGTGTCACAAGACGAGACACCTACGCAACCAGTTCAACCGCAACGTGCAGTTTCTGGTTCGACATATTCCGAAACACTACGTAGAAACATAAGACCAAATCCATTAGGGTATTATTCAAGTTACACCTATCAGTTATCATTATATATGATAACACCAGATGCTTATGATGTATTTGTTCAAAATGGAAGAAAAGATATTGAAATAGTTAATCAAGCAGGTTCAGGTTGTGATCGTGGAGCGTTTTTGATAGCTCAAAGCGGAGGTATAAACAACACATCTTCTACCCGCGCTCCCGGATTTCACTATGATTTTTTGATTGATGATTTGGTTATAAATGCTGCAATAAGCCCCGGTGCAACATCTGCCCCCACAACCAATTATGACATGACGTTTACGATTTATGAACAGTATGGGTTTTCATTTATATCAAATTTGAAACGTGCTAAGGATATGTTGAATCTTTACAGCACAACACCAAATATTAAAGATGCAACAAACGCAAGTAGACAATTTTTTGTATTAGGTATACAATTTTTAGGTTATGATGCTGACGGTAACGTATTTACAGGGTTGGAAAACACATTCAAGCGTTACTATGATATTCTGTTAACTAAAATTGATTTTAAAATCGATGGCAGAGCCACAACATATAAAATAAACGCTACACCTATACCACCTACAATTTCTATGGGACAAAAAAGAGGAGTCATCGATAAAGGTGCAAACCAGTTAACCGGTAGCACAGTAAAAGAATTATGTGACGCTTTATGTGCCAAACTGAATAACGACCAATATGCACAAGTTCCCAAAGATAGAGAGTTTGCAAACACATACAAAGTTGATTTCTCTCAAGCCTTAGGCATTCAGGAATCAAAGGTAGTGAGTAAATTAGATGTTGAAAAAATAAAGTGGCCGATGGCTATAGCTAAAAATAAAGCCGATATAAATCCCGGACTCGAAATTAAGGCACAACCAAACAAAGACGCACGAATTTTTGCTTTTAACCGAGATACCCCGATCATACAAGCAATACAAGCAATTATTAATCAAAGTGAATATTTAATAAATGGATTACAGATTGCATATAACACGAAAACACAACCAAATAAGGAAGGAAATGAAGAAACTATTGATAGTAATAAAAGAGCACAATGGTTTAACATTTCAACAGTTGTGTCCGGTGCCAAATGGGATACAAAAATAAAAGATTTCGCATTCGATATGACGTATGTAATAAAAACTTACGAAACTCCTTTTGTGTTATCTGTAGCAGCGGATAAAACATCCGAGTATTATGGTCCTTTTAAAAGATATGAATATTGGTTAACAGGAAAAAATACTGAAATCATTAGATATGAGCAAACTATGAATAATGCATATTTCACGGTTGCTATTGATACAATGGGTAATGATTCGACAACGGGAAATGCTGCAACAGGTGGAAATGCAAATGTACCTATAGCATTAGGAAAAAGAACAAA
>Ga0129333_10002500_pt1 | contig 17151 bp, 25 predicted proteins | sample CPB6_08_DNA_FD_94474 | JGI IMG/M metagenome (GOLD analysis project Ga0129333, IMG submission 94474) | Freshwater to marine salinity gradient microbial communities from Chesapeake Bay, USA - CPBay_Sum_0.6_0.8_DNA | ecosystem: Environmental > Aquatic > Marine > Coastal | place: USA: Chesapeake...
AAGCGTAAGTTATCATAAAATAATTAATTTAACTATTTTATGAACTCCCATAAAGGTTTCCATGTTTGCGAGATTTGTAATAAAGCTCTTAGTTCTCATTGGTCATTAAATAGACATAAACAAGTTAAACATAAAGCAACAGTTGTTAAAACATTTGAAGAATATCTTGATGAAAAAACTACTAATGAAGTTAAAATAGAAAACCTGCAACTAAAGGTTGAATGCTTAGAAACAGAACTAGATCTTCTTAAACAATCAAATGAAGAACATAAAGAGAAAATTAGCGAACTAAGTGATACAATAGTTTCAATTAGATTGGCTATGCGAGATAACATTAGAAAGGTTGTTCTTGATTATTTAAAATTAGATTCTCAATAAGTTTCATAGCTTGTCTTTCTCTATAAGCCTTCTGTGCCTTCCTATTAGCTAATCTACCTTTCTCTGTTGATAAATATCGTCTTTGTCGTTCATATTTTAGTTGCTTACTAACTTCTTGATTATCCATTAGTTTGGCTCCAGGCATATATCTCTATCTCATTAATCCTTTAAATAAAGAATATTCCAACATTCTTTGTGTTTGTCAATATTTACTAAATAACCTACGGGAGAAAGCCAGAATAAGGAACAAAGAGAACCTGTAATCATATCATATTTTGATTGGGGAGGATACTGTGCCTTTAGTTCCTTAAGGATTTCATTTTTTTGTTCTTGTGGTAATTCTAAAACACTTTGTTCCATTAAAATATGGAAGGAATAAAATGGAATAGTTTTGTTGAAAGTCTAGCTGATGTTTTTAAAGCACCTAGTAAAGATTACAGTATAAAACACTTTAAGGTTGAGGAAAAATTAACTCATTCAGGAAGTAAGGACATTATTCAAATAACTATGATAATAGAAATTGAAAAAACCGCATCATAAATAAATGGATTTAAGAGATCCTAATGTTATAAAACAATTAATTGATAGAGAATATCAAAATAACTTATCTGAAAGATTATCAAATCTACAATCAAGAAGTGCGTTAGGTCAGATACAACAATTACAAGGTCAAGTTATGGATTTAGCAGGAAATAAATTACCAGCACCTCTAATGACTGCTGTAGGTGCTGGGTTAAATGCTATAACAAGTGGATTAGACCAAGTATTTGGATTAGGTCCAAGACAAACTCAAATAGATACAGCACACGATATGGCAAGAGGGGCAGCAATAAAAACTGTAAGATATTTACAAAGACAGGCAATAAGAGCAGAAGAAGAAGCATTAACTGAAGAAACTTTAAGAAGAGAAGGAGTTAGTTCATTAGCTGAACTAAGACCCATAACTTTACAGAGAAGAAAGGAGAGGGCGGAGGAGAGGAGGAGAAGGGGAGAAATACCAAAAAGACGAACTAGGAAACCTATTTCTTAATAAACACGAGCAATATCCCAACAGCGGTTAAATCGTAGAAGATAAATGAAAGTCTATATTAATGAGCGAAGAGTTTAAAATGGAATGTGAAAGAACTAAACAAGCATTAGAAGCTATTAGAATAGTTTTAAATGAATGTGATAAGAGAGTTGTTGGAAAAACTATAACTAAGGATGAGCACGAAAAAATAGCTTCACTAAGAAGACATTATATTTGGGGTGTTCTGCGTTTTGAACTAATTAAAGCTGGGGTTTCTGTAGAGGAAGCTGGAAAAAAAGCTACTGAAATGATGGATAAAGTTCCTGATAGAGTATTTGAGTTAGACTATCAAGAAATAAATATAACTGAATGTTATGATGGAACAGAGTGTGATAATTCCAGCGGAGACTACTAAAAAAGAAATGGAAGTTAATGAGGTGAATAAATTGTTAATTGAAATACATCAATTTAACCACCTTTGTTATGACTTAGATGAAACTCAAAGAAGAGAGAAGTTTAATAAATTACACAATCGTGTAAAGGAAATAAGAAAACTTATAAGTGAAATGTCAAGAGAAGAGAAAGATAAAACAGATACTAAGATTCTTAGAACACAACTACCTACTTTTTCGTGGGCTTATTATGGTTTTTCTATTAAGGAACTAGTACAAGATATTGTAGCTATTTATAGGGATATTTTTGAAACTAAGATTAAAGAGATAAATGATAGGTTTTTTCCATTGCCTCCCAGAACAAGATATAGAAAAGTATTATTTGCTAGTGAAAGATTAAATAGATTTAGTAGTGTATTAAGAGATAGAGGATTAATCATTAAGGCTTTGTGTGAAGACCCAGATATTGTTGTTGATGTGATGACTAATTTACCTTTACAAGAGGAAATCAAGCATCTATTTACTAAGGTAAATCAAATAATACCTTTCACAGATAACCTAGATAAGAATATTCAAATAGTAGGAAATGGCAGATATGATGTAATAGTTTTTCCAGATTTACACATGGATGGTAGAACATCATTTATGAGTTTGTGTAGATTAGCTCCATTACATCTAACAACCTATGGACATTCTGATAGTAGTGGTTCTGCAGATTACTTCATAACATCTAAGTGGTTTGAGCCAGACAACTATCAAGACAACTACGCAGAAAAAACAATAATGTTATCAAGTCTAAACACTTTCTATTCAAAAACAACAACAGAAGAACAAAAAAACAAGTTTAAGAGTGGAGCAAGTTTTAATCTTGTGGCTAAGAATAACTATTATTTATGTTCTGCAAGTCCTTTTAAACTTGGGAAAGAAATGATAGAAATATTTAAGGGTATTATAATAGGTGATCCTAATTCAAGAATAATTCTAACAAAGTTATCAGATAGATGGGATAATCCATTATTTGAAGTTTTAGTCAAAGAGATGGGAGAACTTATTGATAGGATAATTTTTATGCCAAGATTAAGCACTCTGGACTTGATGAACCTAAACTCACTTGTAAAAGTTAATTTAGAAGGAATACCATTCGGAAATCTGAATACAAGTTTAGAATGTTTTGAATTAGGATTGCCTGTTATAGTTATGGCTGGAAACAAGATAAACAATAGATTTACTTATGGACTTTATAAGAAGATGGGGATAGAGAGTGCTTATTGTGCCAATTCAGTTAAGGAATACATAGATTTAGCTATAAAAATAGGCACAGAAAGCACAGAAGAACACAATAAGCGTCGTATTGAATTGATAGGAAAATCGGAATGTTTATTCAGGGAAGAGCAGTCAATTGAGGATTGGAAATCAATAATTAAATCTCTCTAAATGATAAATGGCGTTATTTCAGTCTAACACAGGAGGCTTAGCTACATCAATCGCAACTTTATTCGTTAATAGTCTTATTGATTCACAACAAGGTGATACTTTAACCAACTTTAAAGTTTATTTAGAAACTGGAGCTATCAGGGGAGCAAAGCATATGGAAATTACAGCTGTAAATCTTCAAAACTGGATTAAACCGTTTCATTCTCTAAATAATAATTTTGTTTATTTCTATAATGGTGGTTTATTCTCTTTGGGTATTGATACAAGTATCTATTATACCCTTCCAGCAGATATTGTCGCACAACTTAACTTACAATTTACGGCAGCGGGTCAGAATGTTGTTGTCGCTTATAATAATCAAACTAATAAGCTTACCTTTACAACTCCTGGTGGGACTACTTTCCAAGCTGTTGGTCATTTTAGCACTCAAGTTCAAATAGCAAATAGAGCTAACCTAAAATTAGGTTTTATAAATAATCTACAACCAGTAGCCAATGGTTCTACAGTTCAAGCTGATATTCCTTTAAGAATATTAAATAACTGTATTCACATTGGAACTAACTTATTATTTTCTGGGGTTCAACCATCAAACCTAAATCTTTCTAATCTAACATTCAAAGTTCCTATAAATGTAGGATTAGGAGATCCTATTAATTTTGTTCCTTCTACCGATCAGATATTTGACTTACAAACTCCAGTTATAGACCAAATACAGTTTCAGATTTATGATGAAAACTTCTTGAACCCAGAAGATCTTATGGAAACAGGTTTAGGAATTGAAGTTCATTTTACAAATTAATCTCTGTTAATAAAAATGAAGATGTCAATGATGGAAATGGAAGAAAAATATCTTACTCCAGCCCAAAGAGAAAAACTATCCCCAGGTTTAAAAATGGGAATAATCAAGAAAAAAATGGGAATGAAGACAAAAAATCCTATGACAAAAGGCACTAAAGGCACAAAGAGAACAAAAGGCACTAAAGCTATTCCAATGGCTATGAAAAATTATGGTAAATAATGATTTGTTTTATAAATATTTCATTATTTAAAGTTATAAACTTATAACTAGTTATACGAATGACAACTAAGTATTCTGAATTGGCTTCATTAGCCCCTAACACACAAAAATCCTATGAAAGAGCTGTAGCCAGATACATAAACTGGTTCAATAAAGGCCCACCTCCTAAAGATTTCGCTGATATGATTGAAACCTATAGAGTTGCTGTTGGTTCTGACGCTTCTTATAAACAGTTTTTGGCAGCAGTTAGAAGAATAGATGAATTAGGTTATGATATTAGTCCAGAAGATAAACAAAGAATATTAGAAAAAACTACACCTTTATTAGAACAATATAGAAAGAAGATTAATGAAAACTCAGCTAAAAACTTAGCTAAGAAAACAGATAAGAATAAGATATTTGAATGGAAAACTATTGTTGAAAAAACTAAAGAAGTTTATGATAAACTAGATACATTTGAAAGACTATTAGCTCAGTTATACATTTTTAGACCTCCTCGTAGATTAGAATACGCTTCTTTATTTTATTATAGAAATGCTGAATACAAACCAGAAGAGTTTAAAAATAAAGTCTATCAAGTAGGCGACAAGTTTAAGTTTGCTTTAGGTGATTACAAAACACAAAAAACCTATGGAATCTATGAGTTTGAGGTTGATGTTGATAGCGATCTAGGAAAAGCTTTAAACAACTATGTAGTTCATAGAGTATTATCCACAAAGATTGATGTAGATGATTTAGCCGAACCTAATTTCTTTATGAAACTATTTAATTTACTTGAGAATAGCTTTGGTGTCGCTTTAACAAGATTAATGAATAACATAATGGGAGAACCTATTAATCTCAATATGTTAAGACATAATTATATTACTAGTTTTATGAATAGAAGCCCACATCCTACACTTGAAGAAAAAATAAAATTAAGTAGAGAAATGGGTCATAGCGTTGTAGTTCAAATGGAGTATGTAAAATACGCTCCTGAAGATTAATTTTCTCTTTCTAATAAAATGGCTACACAAGTGTTTGTAGGTTCAATAGGTATTAAAGCTGGAGAAAGTTCTCCAGTTTCAATTTTACTTGATGGAGCAACTGGAACAATAACTGGTAATTTTGATATTAACGCTAATGTTAATTTTACTGAACCAGGAGTTAATGCTACATTTGAAAGTCTTTTATTAAGCGACCTTGATTTACTTCCAAACTCAACTGCTGATAGATTTATTACACAACTTCCTAATTCAAATGATGTTATTAAAATTACCTATGATGGTCGTATAGGTCGTTCTTCAGGTGTTGGTGCTGGAGATTGGGTTTTAGGCGCCCCCGAAGCCAACAATGGCTACAGTTTTAGAATAAATACTCCTCAACCTAATCTCCAATTATATGCTCCTGATAGTGGTGGTCAAGTCGCGCTCTATAACACAGCTTCAACTGGATACCAATGGGTTATAGCCCCTTCTGGAGATGCTACTTTTACTAACTTAGTTGTTAGAACAGACGCATTTCTTAACGGCACTGCAACCGTTAATGGTCTATTTACAGCTACTGAAGTAGAAGTAGGAGGAAATGTAGAAGTTGATGGTGTGGTTAATGCTAGTGGATTATTAATAAATGGTGTTCCAGTTGAAAAAGATAGTGCCATACCAGTTTTTGTAAATGCGAATTATACTGTTCCAAATGATGGTAATGATTATGAACTTTATATTGACGGAGCAGGACAAAGTATAACTGTATTAATTCCCGAAGATCCTCCTACACAACAACATATTAATATTGTTATTTATGATAACAACTTTGGAGTTGGAGGAACTTGTGGTGTAGGAACAGGTGTTCCAGGATTACAGTTTGTTGGTAAGGGAGTTCAAGGTTCAACTATAACATTAGTAAGTCCTACTGGTAGTTTTTCCCCAGGAGGTTTAAATTCATACTCAGGGCCTAATTTAGCAAATACAGCGGTATCTTTGAAATATGTAAATTATGGTCTTCCAGGTGATTGGTGGGTATGGAGTGCCTAAGCGGTTTTTTTTTACAATTAAAATATTTAAATATTTTAAATGGAAAATGAGGAACAGGATGTTAGTGATTATTCATCAAATGGTAGCGAACCACAAGAGGAAGTTGTATTAGAAGTAGCTCCCAAAGGTAAATCAAAGAAACAAGAAGAACTAGAAAAGAAAGAAAGAAATCTAAAGAGATTAGAAGCTTTAAAGAAAGCAAGGGAAGTAAAAAGAAAATTAGCTGAAGAAAGACGCCTATTTAAGGAACAGCCAGCACAAAAAGCACCAAAGGCACTAAAGACCCCAATAGTAGAAGAATCAGAAGAAATTATTGAACCAAAAACACCCAAACCTAAGAAAGCACCAAAGGCACAGAAGGAACAGAAAGAACCCGAAATAGAACCCGAGGAAACTGTAGAGGAAGAAGAAACTGAGGTTGTCCCCGAAATCCCTCCCAAAAAAACTAGGACTGTCGGCACCAAAGGCACAAAGGGAACAGAAAGCACTCCCAAAGTTCCCAAGGAAAGATTTGGAGTAAATTATTGGAAAAACTCTGAGAAAGAAATAGCTAAAAAAGAAGAATCTAAGAATGTAGAAAAAATAGTTTATATTCTTAACCAACCACCTAGAAAAGAAGATAAAGTAAAAGAATACTATATTAACTCAACAGATGAACTTCCTATAGAAATGCAGAAATATGTTCCTAAAGAAACTAAAGGAAAAAAACCTGGTAGAAAACCTAGAATAAATTATGACGAACAAGACAAGTATGAAAGTATTGATCCAGAAATAGCTCGTGTTGGTAGAATAATATTTGATTAAATTAATGAAGTTTCGTGTTAGTAAAAGTGATAAACCAGGAAAAAAACTCAAAATAGTAATAACTGATGATACCGAAAGGTCTAAAACAATTCATATTGGTGAGCGGGGTGCAATGGATTTTACAAAATGGTTTGCTCTTTCGCCTACTAAAGCGTTAGAAAGAAGAAGAGCTTATGATAATAGACATCAAGCTAGAGAAAACTGGACTAGATCAGGTGTTAAAACAGCGGGTTTCTGGGCTAAGTTTTTGTTATGGAATAAACCTACTCTTGAAGCGTCTATAAGGGATGTAAGATCCAGGTTCAATTTAAATGTTGAATAATAATAAATGAGTGCTATTCCATTTGAAGTATTAGGAAGCAGTGGATCTAAACAATGGCAAGTTAGTGAAGGACAACCTTATCCTCAAACACTCCTAACTGAATATTTCGCTTTTGGTTATGATTTTGACCCTTCTAATTGGGTTCCACACGAAAATATTGGTCTTGGTGATAAATCAATTTATAATCCTCTTAATGACTTACTCAATCCTCTAAATGTAGGCCCAGATGAATTACTTCAAAGACAATCGCTTGAATACATGGAGGAACAAATACTTAGAAGAACCTACGAACAACTTAGAGAAAAACAATTATTCCTTTCTAGAGTTCCCGCTTCTATAAGAGATGGGGTTGAACTTCTATATGATAGAGGTCTTCTTGATAGTAATTTATCTCAAGGCGATCTAGATAGACAAATTAACAGTTTAATTACACAAGGACAATTAGGAACCTATGATGCTGGTCGTCTTAGAGCTTTAATTTCTCAACGAACTACCTGGCAAACTTTACTAAATCAATCTAGACAACAAACAAATGTAGGTAATCTAGAAGGATTAATACAAACATTAATCCAAACCTTAACAAGTCGCGGACTGCCAGCTGGAGTTGCAAGAACTGAAAGTATTAGAGGATTACAAACTGTATTAAGTAGAACAAGTGAAACTGACACTTCTCGTCTATTTGAACCTGTTTTAGCTGAAGTTGATAGAAGTTTATCCAGAGCTGAATCACAAGTTGGAACTGGAGCTAGAGCAGACCAAGCTGAAACTGAAGCGGAAATTATGGAAGGTGATGATTTACTATTAGATCCTCTACATTCTACTATAGGATTAGGTGCTAGAAGAGTTTATTCTGGTGCTGTTGGGGGAATATCTAGTGGAACTCTATCAGGAGATACTCAAGGATTAAATCCATTCGCTCCTGTTAGTTTTAGACCTAGAGCTGTTGGAACAAGTAGTGATTCTGTTTATTCAACTATTCCTGGAACAAGAATATCATCTATTGAAGAAGGAAGTGTCGGCCTAACAACAGCTCCCTTAAGAATTAATCCTCCACCTTTATCTCCTCCTGTTGAACCTATGGATGTTAGAAGAATGCCTACTCCTTCTTCAACAACAACATTTAATCGTCCTATTACTCCTGTAAGTCCAGCAAGAGGTAGAGCAACAACAAGAAGTCCTAGAACAACAATAAATGATATGATTAGTGGATTACCAACACCTCAAAGGGAAAGGTTTGAGGCTATACCAGAAGGTGATAGGACAGTAGCAATAGTTGGTTTAGCAGCTGGAATGACAGCTATGGAAACAGAAAGAGAAAGAGCTAGACTAAGGGCTGAAGAAGATAGAGCAAGAAGAGAAAGAGGAGGAAGACCCAAAATAAGAATAATACCTAGAAATCCTTAAAAAACAATATTAGGATAAGTAAGTTGAACTTCCTCTATGTAGCGTTGTCCAGCTTCTTGGGCGGTATTAAAACATCCTAACCATTTATTACCCATCTTAGCTACAAACTTATCGCCAGATCGGCTAACACCTCTAAAGCCAGTAGTGTTGTTTTTGTGTAAAGGTCTATTTACATTATTTTCATTATAACTTACCCATCTTAAGTTGGTTAAGTCATTATTTAATCTGTTTCTATCAATGTGGTCTATAATCCTATGATTATTAGGATTAGGTAGGTAGGTTTGACATAACATTCTATGTAAATATTCTAATCTCCATCTTCCCTCTAGGTCTTGTAGTTGAGCCATCATATATTTTGTTTTTACCATATGATAAACTCTTCTTTGGATTCCATTTTGTTTTACTTTCCCACATCTTGAGATTTCTACTCCTTCATATTTGGGTGATTGCCATGGTTGATATTCTATTTCCATCGTATATTATATTCTTATATAAAAATGTTGTTGGTTAAACGCACGGCTAAAAAAATGTCAATAAAATGAAATGGATAGAGAGTTTTTTTATTTACATAGACTTAAGTCTAAAGCTGAAAGAGAAAGATTATGGTCTATTGAGTTAGAAAAAAGAGAAGAAGCAAAACAAAAACTAAGAGGATATGTAGCCCAACAATCTAGTTTGTGGGCAAGTAGATGCGATCCTAGTAGAAAATAAAAATGTGAATAAATTGAAATGGCCTTACAAAGATTTGTAGGAACGACCTATTTCGTTAGTTCTGATAATCCAACACCAATTATCATTGACCCAAGTAATGGAATAGTTCAAACAACACTATCTAACATAAACCTAGGTTTTTTAGGAGGGATAGACGCTCAAGGCAATAACCCAAACATTCAAGTATTCTCTAATTTAGCAATGGATGAAGGAACTGAACTTACTTATAGTAATGGTAGCTCAATTTTAGAAAATGGTAGTAATCTTATAATAGAAGCTCCAGGTAATGTAATCATAAATAATCTTGTTTCTCCATCAATTCCTAATGTTAATGCTATAATTAATGATTTAGCCAATCTTTCTAATGAAGTTAATGGTGTTGAAAATAGTTTAAACTCCCTTTCTAATACCGTTAATTCATATCAAAATAGTTTAACAACAAACCAACTCTTAGTATCTGGAACTGACTTACAATTTAAGGTTAATTTATCTTCTTCTCCTCAAGTAAGTTTAAATGCTAATGGTGCTACACTTCCATTTTTATCAGTAGAAAGGAACTTTGGAGGAGATTTTACTCAATGTTTTCACGAACCTTCTGGTTTAGGAATAATTCATTCTTATACTTCAATTGGTAGCGACGAAGTTCCTTATTTAACTTTATCTGATAATGTAATAGGAAAAACCTCTTCAATTTATTTTGGTGCCAATGATCCTAACATTAATTTAACTCCAGACGGAGGTTCTATGTATTTAAGAAATAATGGTGATATTTTAATGGGCGACGGTGCCAACTGGATTTCTTATTTAGGTGCCTTAGTAACATTTAATAGTGAAATAAATGCCCTTCAATCTATTGTATCTTTCAGAGATAGTCAAGAAATATTTGTTAGTGCCGATGGTAGTGATATAACAGGCAATGGTTCTTCATTACAGCCATATCAAACTATTCAAAAAGCAATTACAGAAGCAGAATTAGTTTGTAGTGCTTCTAACCAAATATCTATTTATGTTGGAGCAGGAACTTATACTGAAAATCTACTAATATCTAAGGGATACATTTCAATTATAGGTGAAACTTCCACAGCGGTTCAATCAGGTCAATATGGTATTGTAGGTGATATCTCATTAAATATTACTACTACAGACGATTTATTCCAGAACTTTACTATTTTACAAGGTATTGTTATAAGAGGTTCTGTTGTTGATAATTCTACTAAAGAACATAGTTTAACTTTACAAGATTGTCGTATTGTAGTTCCAAATACTCGTTCTTATGCCGTTAAAGTTCAACAAAATACCGTTGATAAGAGAGTAAGATTAATTAATTGTCAAATAACTGAAAATAACGCGACTGCCTTTACTGATAGTTTAGTAGAAGTTCAAGGTGGTTGGTTGTATTTAGAACGGTGTGATTTAACTACTAAATCAGTTATAACTGCGGTAGAACTAGGAGCGGGTTCATATTTACCAAGAATGGCACTATGTTCTATTGAATGTTCTTCTGCGAGTGCTTCTTTACCACCACAAATATTTTTTAATCAAGATTTAAATCCTCCAGCTAATACAATACAATCAATAGGTCAAACTACAATAGTTGCTCCAAACGGTGGTGGGGCTACTGGTGCTAACGGTTTAAATACTGCCATTCATATAAGAACTGGGGTTGCTACAACCTCCTTCTCAATTTATGGTGTAATTTGTGGTATTGCTAATAATCCATTTGGAAATGATATTATTACTAATTTCCACGCTTTAGCAGTTCCAGTAATTCATGCAGATTTCTTTGCCTTACCAGGAACCGCTCATAAGTTTGGTGCCAATTTAACTAAAATAAATCTAGTTCCAGTTTCTTAAATAATCTGTTAATAAGATATGGCTACTTGGAAAGAGAAGTTTAATAAGAAATATGGATTTCCTAAGGATACATCACATTCACTTTCACAAATATCAAAGCTAACTGGCTTCAAACTAAGTGGTTTAAAAAAAATAGCTGAGAAAGGTCGTGGGGCGTTTTTTACAAATCCAGAATCAGTTAGGCCAATAGTAATGAAACAAGGAGGAGCTGTTAGGTGGGGAATAGCTAGAGTTTATAGTGCGGTTATGGGTGGGCCTTCAGCTAAAATAGATAAGGATCTTTTAAATAAATAAAATATCTAAGTATGAAAATGAAATACAAGGATGTCCCTGTATTTATTATTCATTTACCAATGTCAGTAGAAAGAGAACCTTACATAGAAAAACTAAAAACACAATTTACAAATGTAAGGATTATAGAGGCTATTCACTGGGGTGATATAGAGAACCCAGAATATTATCTTGATATGAAAAACTTTATTAGAATGCCTACACTGAAACCTAGAAACCTATTAGCCAGAGTAGCTTGTTTTTTATCTCATAGGAAAGCTCTGCAGACTATTTCTTATGAAATGGAACACAACGGATTGGAGAACGCTATAATCTTAGAGGATGATGCTATAGTTGTTGATGAAAGTTTATTAGAAAAAGAAGTTTCTGATGATGATATTGTTGTTTTAGGTTATAAAACTATAACAAAAAATAATAAAAAAATAGGGACTTGGTCTATTTATTATAAAAATGGTTTCTTAGTTGATGGAATATTAGCATCTATGTGTCAATTTAAATGGAAAGCGTTTGATTTATGGTTGTATAAGAATGTTTGTCCTTATGTCAAAACCAGTTATTTAAGTTGTATTGAGGATGGTTCTTCTTGTCAAAATATAGTTCCATCATATCTTACTACAGGAATGAAGAATAAATATCACAAAGACTTTCATTAAACATCTAAAATAGTGTAGTCTTCTGTGTCTTTCCTATAAGCTAACTGCCAACCAGGAGCTGTTTCATCATCATCGCGAGGTAATGTTAGAAATAATACATCATCTTCAAGAAGACAGATAGTCATATCATTAGGTTTTTTCATCTTGTCTAACCAAGGTCTCATAAACTTACTACTAAGATCTAACGAACACGCCTTAGGTGAGTCTGGGTCAAAGTGATATTTTCCAAGGCAATAGTTTTTTTGTTGTGATTCTAACCATAAATAACATAGAATAGTTAATTTACCATTAATTTCAGTTGTTCTAAACATAGTTTCATACATTTCCTTTGTCTTGTGATTAGCTATAACAACACCGTGTTCTTCTTCATCATCCCAATTCTTAAACTCTAATTTAGGTTTGTCAGTTCCCTTAGTGCTTATTGTGCTTACTGTGCTTACTGTCCCTACCGAATCGCTAGGTTTTTTGGTTTCGGGTTTCTGAGAAGGTAGTTTGATAGGTTTAGGTTTAGGTTTTTCTACTGTCTCTTCTGTGCTTACTGTCTCTTCTGTGCTTATAGAATTGATACTTACGCTACTAACTTCTAACTGAATAGGATCAATAGGTGCTTTTAGTTCTTTTCCCAAAATATAGTTCTGTAGTTGAAGGATAGTTTCTTTTAGTTGCTTTACTTCCATCTCTAGTTTTTCTATTCTTTGTTTGTCTGTAGGTTGAATGTAGTCTAAGATCTGAGAGTTAGGGCCTTTACTAACCTTTAGGTCTATCTTGTGTGTGTTTCTCTGATGTCTAAGCCAAGACTTTCTACATCCATCTCCTGTGAATATCTGCCCACACTCCCCACAAGTCATAGTCTTGAGTTCTTTCTGTTCCTTCTGTTCCATTAAGATGTATATTACGGCTAAGCTTTAAATAGAAATACGTCGTGTCTAAGTTCTGGGTTTTTGAGTAGAGCTAGGAAGAATGACAGTAGGACAAAGAATACAAAGATATGGAATGTAGAAACCTTAGTAGAACTAAGGGTGGTGTCCATAAAACACAAGGTATGACCTCGGAACAAGAGCGAAGCGACCTTGTCAAACTTTCGTCAGCCTAACGACTTCCGAAACTTAATTCGCTTCTGTTTTACTGACAAACTTAGCTCTGGTGTGGGTAGTCATTGTGAAAACGGGTTTTTCACTTAATCATTAATTAATCATTAACCCGAAATCTCGTTTTCAGAATGACTACCCATAGTAGGTTGTAAGACAGAAGCGAATTTAGTCTCTGGGGTCGTTAGGATAGGGCAAAACTTGACAAGGTCATTCCGCTGTTGTCTGAAGGTATCTTACTTGTGTTCCAGAGCGAACTAAAGCGAAAATGGGTTGGGAAGCTGAGCTTACTGTATCAGTTTATGTCAATCGCCGTCCAGATGCTTTCAATCCCCATAGTTCAGATAGAAAGAAGGCTATTGAGGATTTAGCTAAGAAGGGAGGTCTTCCTGTAGAACTAGAATCAACTATTAAGTCTATGTCAGCTCCTACTCACTTTGAAGTCCCTAAGATTTCTATTCCTTTCGACGACTTCTACATTCTGTGGGGAGTAAAATGGTTTCAACTAATCAATCCCTATATGACATTCGCTAAGGAGAACTGTGGTTATCCAGCTAGCCAACAAGACTACTCTCTAAGTTTCCTTTTAGACTTCTTTGACACCTGTTTCCACAAGACTGAAGAAGAGGGAACTTACACTCTAGAAATTAGAGATGATGATGGAGAAGAAGTAGAGGGTTATGACTGGACTGACCTCTGGAAAGAACTAGAAACAGAGGAAGAGAAAGAGGCAGATGAGGTTCCTAAAGGCCTAGAGTGTTTCCTAATGACAGAAGTAGTCCCTTTCTGGGACTACCTTAAGGAACTAGACAAGATTAGGCTTGAATGGTTAGAGAAGGGATATGTTGTTAATTTCAAGTGGATCACAAGCTATTAGGTAATCAAGAGGGGGATATTGAAACCTTATTGAAAGTATTTCGGAAAAACACAAAAACACAATGACTACCCATAGGTTTGAATAGAACAGAAGTGAATTAAGTCTCTGGGCGAGCCCTAAGTCGTTAGGATAGGGCAAAACTTGACAAGGTCGGTTCGCCTTCTGTTCGGTGTCATTCTCTTCTGATTTACAGCGAACTACAGCGACTATGTCTTTCTATAACCTTGAGTTTGTGAAGAACTACACCGAACTATCTGTAGATTACGGTGAGGAGGTGTTTAGTCAAGAAGACAGGGTAGGAGCTAACACTATTCTTAGTCAAGCGAACAAGCTAGGTTATAAGACGCTAAATCAGGACTGGATTGACCTACTTATTGAACCTTTCACTACTTGGTGTTGCAATGAAGGTATCTGGACACCTAACTATAATGACCCGGATGACGTAGCTGATGTAAGTGTTGAAGATCTATATCGGTTTATGCGGGAGGAGATTATTATCAACAGTGAAGAAGATGGTGAAGACATTAACTGGAATCGCCTTGTAGATTATGAACGCTCCAGCGAACTTGACGGAGACATTGAAGAGATTAAGACAGCTAAGCGTTACAAGTCAGTTAGTGAAGATAAAGTCTGGCAACTATACTGCTTCATTGAATTATATTGTCTTGAGATTGACTTAGTAGAAACTAAATGGACACAAACGGTTGATGATGGTTCAGAGATTGTAGAACACACTGTAGATGTCCTTCGCTTTCACTGTAAGAATGAAAGCGGTCTTTCCTATGCAGAAACTTACTATCCCCAGGCCTAAGTCGTTAGGACAGGGCAAGATTTGACAAGGTCTTTCCGCTGTTGTCTGAAGGTATCTTACTTGTGTCCAGAGCGAACTATGAGCAACCATGTTTGGAATCCATACATTGCTAGTGTTGGAATGACTAGAAATCAACTAATTAAAGAGATAAATGACTTCTTCCAGTGTTTTTCAGACACAGAGCTAGGAACTCCTGACTATTTTACACTTAGAAACTTAAGGACTATCACACTACTTGAAATCTATAGTCAAGCATTAGTTTTAGCTAATAGTTTAGTTCAAGACCCTATAAATCCAGAAGGAACTACAGAGACAAGCGAGGATATTTCAGAAGACCCTACCCAGCCGTAAGCTGACAGAACGGAAATCTCGTTTTGTGAATGACTATCAGCTATGGGGTCAATAGACAGAAGCGAATTAAGTCTCTGGGGTCGTTAGGAAAACCATAAATTTGAAGAGGTCGGTTTCCCTTCTGTTTGAGAATATCTCTACGGTTCCAATCGGATTATTACTTTCTTACTCTATGGAAGAACGGTCTATGTTCGCTAAGAATATGAGTATCAAGAAGACTAAGGAGTATAAGGAGAAGCCTAGTGATGTCTTTTACACACCTAAGCCTGTAGCTCTTAGAATGATAGAGATGTGTGGAGATTTAGAGGGAGCTAAGGTTCTAGATCCTTGTAAGGGAGGGGGGATTTTCTATGATAACTTTCCTGATAGTTGTGAGAAGTTCTATTGTGAGATTACAGAAGAAAAGGACTTCTTTAGTTTTACAGATAGAGTAGATTGGGTTATAGGAAACCCTCCTTATTCACTCTGGGACAAGTGGATTGACCACACAGTAAAGATTACCGATAGGTTCTGTTATATTATGAACTGTCTTAACCTTACCCACGTAAGAATCAATAGACTAAAGGAACTTGGGTTTGGGATTACACACTTAGAGGTAGTCAAGGTAGATTGGTGGTTTGGACAACACTTTATGATTGTAGTAGAGAAGGATAAATCAAGTATCGTATCTGGTTTCAAGAGGGTTTATTGTGATATCTGTGGAGAAGCTTGTAATAGAGGTAGAGGAGGAAATAGTCCTAATGAGTGTGTCCCTAAAGTTCCTAAGGTAAAGAAGACTAAGAAGACTGTAGTTCTTTCTGTTCCTATTGTTCCTATTGACCCTATAGTTCCTTCTGAGCCTATTGTTCCCTCTGAGCCTATTGTTCCTAAGAAACCTAAGATTGTAGTTAAGATAGGTAAGAAAGCTAAGACAGAAGAGACTTATTGAAACAATATTGAAAGTATTTCCGAAAAACTCAAAAACACAATGACTAACTACTTTTTTTATTAGAACAGAAGCGAATTAAGTCTCTGGGAGACCCCGAAGTCGTTAGGATAGGGCAAAACTTGACAAGGTCGGTTTCCCTTCTGTTCGGTGTCATTCTCTTCTGATTTACAGCGAACTAACGATGGCTTGTGGTAGTTCAACATCAAGTTCTACATCTAAACTAGACCTATCTTTCTATGAGTGGGGACACTGTAAGGAGAACGCTCAGAAAGCTCTAAAACTAATTAAGGCTGAGGGTCTTCATCTAGTAGCTGGATCATTAGGAATGAACGGTCATTATGAATACGGAGGTAAGGATTGGGTTGATAGTGATTTTAAGAAGAAGGGTTATACTGACGCCCACGTTTGGGTTGAAGACAAGGAAGGTCGTATCTATGATTACATTAGTGAAGACTGGACTTTCTGTTGTAGAGCCTGGGGAGTGAAAGCGACCTTTCCTAAGACATTTACTATCTCTGGAATGACACAAAGGGAACTCTGGACTAAGTTCAAGATTACTTATAAGAAGGCTGACCCTGCAGTTCAAGAGAAGATTATTAAGAATCTAAGAAGTTTAGATAAAGAAGATGAAACTTATGAATTAAGAATGAATGTATTTAAGTTTTAATAATAAATGTATTAAAGTTTAAATAAAAAAAAGAAAGGAGAGTTCTATAAGTGAGTGCGTTCTGTGCGTTCTGTGCCTACTGTTCCTATGAGAATGATAGTTTTTTTTTGAAGTTTTTTTGAAATCTCAGAGAAAAAGTAAAAATAA
>Ga0129333_10002502_pt1 | contig 17141 bp, 22 predicted proteins | sample CPB6_08_DNA_FD_94474 | JGI IMG/M metagenome (GOLD analysis project Ga0129333, IMG submission 94474) | Freshwater to marine salinity gradient microbial communities from Chesapeake Bay, USA - CPBay_Sum_0.6_0.8_DNA | ecosystem: Environmental > Aquatic > Marine > Coastal | place: USA: Chesapeake...
AACCACAACACTTCCAATAATATTGCAAATATCAAGTACATCAATAGAACGAAGTTTTTTACCTTCTCTACTCTGGAAAATCTTTGTGATCTTTTCAATTCCATCAATAAGAATTTGTGGTCCACTTGCTTTTCCGCCGAATCCTCTGATGAGTTCTCCATAACCACGAATTAAAATAGTAGAATATGTAAAAGACTTACCGTTTACATAAAAAGCATCAAGAACATTAGCCAACAATTTAACCCAGCCTTCTCGCGAATCAGGAACAATAAAATCCGCATCTTTTGTAGCTTCATGAGAAACAATAACCCCTTTCTTAATTTTAGGAAGCTCATGAACGTCTTCACGACGAATACTATAACCTACACCGCCGCCAAGCATTAGATTTTCAAAAAGAAAAAGAAACGCTTTTGGCTCACGCATTGCCGTGGCCCAGCAATTAAGAAGAGAATTAGCTCCAAATCGATCAACAGTCGAAGTGCCAAGCTGCCAAAGCATTCTACCCGCAAAATTACATTTTAAATTAAAAACATAATCATAAATTCTTTCAGCTTCTTCTTGAGAATATTGAGCACCAATTTTTTGAGCGCCATTAATACAGCGAGCGACTGTTTCCCACCACTCTTCAGTATTGCCGTCCTCTTTTAATCGAGCATAGGTTCTCTTATATACTATATAACCAAGACCATTAAAACCCCAGTTCGGTTGTTTATTTTTATATTTTGATATAAACGCATCAGAAAGAATTGATTCAGAATTCATGGTAAAATTATTTATACACTATATCGTAAAAATTTCAATATCGAACTTTATCATTTTTTGAAAAGTTGTCAACTAAAATTGTTTTTATTAGTTTGATTTAAGAAAAATTATTTTTTTAGGCTGTTTTGATTATTTAAATACCATTGATACGTTTGTTTTAATCCTTGATCAAGATGAATTTTCGATTTGTATCCTAGCTTATTTAATCTTGAAGAATCTAATAACTTTCTTGATGTTCCATCTGGTTTAGTTAAATCGAATTTAATTTCTCCTGTATAATTAACGACTTCACATATTTTTTGAGCTAATTCAAAAATTGAAACTTCATGCCCACTTCCTATGTTAATTTGTGAAATATTTTGATTGTATAAATCTTTAGCATCTAAGTTATCTAAAACATGTAAGCAAGCGTCTGCCATATCATCAACATGCATAAATTCTCTTTTCGCTTTTCCAGTTCCCCAAATTTGAACATATGGTTCATTATTAATTTTAGCTAAATAAAAACGATGTAACAAACCAGGTAATACATGAGAATTTTGCGGATGAAAATTATCATTTGGACCATATAAATTAGTTGGCATTACAGATATGAAATTGCATCCATATTGTTTATAATAACTTTCACACATTTTAATACCAGCTATTTTAGCTAATGCATATGGTTCGTTTGTGTATTCTAATGCGGAATTTAATAAATATTCTTCTTTTATTGGTTGATCAGCATTTTTGGGATATACACAAGAGCTTCCTAAAAATAATAATTTTTTAACTCCACTTAAATATGAGGCATGGATTATATTATTTTGTATTTGTAAATTTTGATAAATAAAATCAGCTCTGTAAAGATTATTGGAATGAATGCCTCCAACTTTAGCAGCACAATTAATTACAATATCAAATTTATGATTTTCAAAATAAGTAAATACAATATTTTGTTGTTCTAGATTAAGATATTTTTTTTCTATTGTGACTATATTATATTTAGGGTATTTTTTTTTTATTTTATTTAAAATAGAAGATCCAACCATTCCATTATGCCCAGCTATGAATAATTTCATTTTAAATAATTAAAATTTTCAATATCGTGTTTTACCATTTTTTCAACTAACTTATCAAAAGAAATTTTAGGTTTCCATCCTAATTCTTGTCTTGCTGGTGTAGAATCACCTAATAATAAATCAACTTCAGCTGGTCTATAATATTTAGAGTTAATTTTAACCAGTTCTACAGAACTAATATTGCTTGTTTCGATTAAATAATCTGGTACATAATATTTAATATCTTTTCCAGATCCATACCAATTTCCTTCAATATTTGCTGCATCAAAAGCTTTTTCTACGAATTCTTTTATCGAATGAGTTTCATTGCTTGAAAGAATATAATCTTTTGGTTGATTTTGATTTAACATTTTCCAAACCCCATCCATAAAATCTTCGCTGTCACTCCAATCTCGTTTTACATCTAAATTTCCTAATTCGATAGGAAAAAAGGGTTTTTTATTTAAGATAGAATGATAAATTCTTGCAACTCCTTTAGATATTTTTCGAGTTACAAATTCTTCACCTCGTTTGGTTCCTTCATGGTTAAATAAAATTCCATGAACTGCATATAAATTATAAGATTCTCTATAGACTTTTACAAGATGTCGCGCAGCCGCTTTTGATGCACCGTAAGGACTTCTGGGTTTAATTGGATGTTTTATATCTTGAGGAGCATAAGAAACATCTCCGAATTCTTCACTCGATCCTGCTGAATAAAATTTACATTGTGGTTGAAATCGTCTGATAGCTTCTAAGCATCTTGCAACACCATTAGCATTTATATCTAAAGTTTGTAATGATATGTCCCAACTACAACCAACAAATGATTGTGCAGCAAAATTAATAAAATAATCAGGTTGAATATTTTTTACTAAATTATCTATACTAACACCATCAGATAAATCTCCGTATACAAATTCAAATCTTTTATTGTTAATAAAATTTTTGCAATTAATAAAATTTGGATTAGATGTTCTCCTTGTCATTCCGAAAATTTGCGCTTGCGTATTTGAAAGCAAATATTCAACCATGTTGGCACCATCTTGACCTAAAATTCCTGTTATTAAAACTTTCATTTTTCAATTTATTTTTATTTATAAATCATTTATTGTTAATTTTATTTTCCCAGTGGTTGATCATATCGTCCATTAAAAGCTCGAATGTGTATTCTGGTTTCCAGTTTAATGTTTGCCTTATTTTAGAGGAATCTCCTTTTAAATATTTTAATTCTTCAGGTCGAATAAATTTTTCGTCTTGCGAAACATATTTATCTTTATCTAAGTTTAATTTGTTAAAAACATATTCTACCATTTCTCTAACCGAATGAGTTTCCATAGTAGACACAACAAAATCATCAGCTTTATCATGATTAATTATTTTATGCATAGCTTTAACATAATCTTTTGAATGACCCCAATCTCTATAACTATCCATATTTCCTAAAACAAGTTTATTTGATAGACCATATTTTATTTCAACAGCAGTTTTTACAACTTTTGTAGTCACAAAATTTGAACCTCTTCTAGGGGATTCATGATTAAATAAAATTCCATTACAAGCATGTAGTTTAAAAGCATGTCTATAATTTTTAACTATATTAAATCCAAAAACTTTAGAACATCCGTAAGGGCTTACAGGAGCAAAAGGTGTAGATTCTCTTTGAAAACCATCTTCATCAACAGAATTTCCAAACATTTCAGAAGAACTTGCTTGATAAAATTTAGATTTTGGACAAGCTTTTTTATAAGCTTCTAAAATATTTAAAACTCCTAAAGCATTAACTTGAGCAGTAAACTGAGGAATATCATAACTTATTCTTACGTGACTTTGAGCGCCTAAATTATAAATTTCATCTGGTTTTATATCATATAAATATTTTTCTAAACTGCTTTGATCTAATAAATCTCCATAAAAAATATTAACTTTATGTCTAATTTCTTCTGGAAATCTACTTTGTTGATTTTCAGCAGTAGAATTTCTTCTAATTATGCCGAAAACATTATATCCAAGTGATAATAGATATTCAGTTAAATATGATCCATCTTGACCGTTAATGCCTGTAATAAATGCGTTTTTCATATTATTTTTTAAAAATATCCATCTGTGTTAAATCTGGCCAGTCTGTAGTTACCCATTGCTTTGGTTTCATATTTATAGCTTGTTCTAATTTTTTTAATCCTAAATCAGCTATTTCTGGCGTCATATAGTAATGATAGCCAATATGATTTATGTTTTGATTCCTCCAAGGAATATCTGGAAGCCGACCATCGTAAGACATTTTTTTTAATTTTAATGCAGCTTCTTTGTTATCAGTTAAAATCATTCCCGCTCTTCCTAAAGACAAGTGTTTTTGATATTGAAAACTTAAATTCATAAAAGTATTAGGCAAATAACTATTTTTTTTCCATAAAACTGCTGCATCTATAATATTTTCTGTTAAAAAATAATAATCAATCCAATTTTCATCTTTCCATATCAATTCAATATTTAATTTTTTCGCTAAAAAAGGAATAGATAAATAGGTTCTTTTAGGAACTGTTATTTTTTTTTCGTTGTTTAAACGTAAACATAATTCTACTCCATGAGTGCAAGAATCTACAGCTATTGCATATGGAGAGCCAAAAAAATCAGCAATTTTATTTTCAAATTCTTTAATCGTATTAAAATTCATAATTTATATTGTCTATTTCATTTTTAGATATTCTTTGATCAGATATATCATATGTTTTGATTATATTAATATAATTTTCATTATCAATTTCATTTACGAAAAGACCGCCAGTATATGGTTGAGATTTTATATTTAAAATCCAAATATCATATAAGTTATTTTCATAAATTTTTTGATATCTTGATTCGTTTGAATATTCTATTCCAATAAAACAAATTTTAAAATTTTTAAATTGATAAATTTTTTGAATTATTTCTATGGTTTTATTGATTTGATTTAGTGTTATGTCGTTTTCCCATTTATTGAAACTATAGTTTAATAAAACATTGAAGTTTTTTAACTTTTTAAACCTTTTTTTACATTCTATAAAATGATTATAATCTTTTTCGCTGTTTAAATCATGATGCGGAAAAATACATTCGTGTATGTTATATGGATTTAAATTATAAAATTTATTAGAAGTTCTGTTAGATATTTTTAATGTTTGTTGAGTTTCTGGATCTAATATTTCTTGGTAGCAGGTTAAAGTTATATTATTATCTTTTTTTAAAAGTTCTTCAAATTGATTTTCTAAAATGTGGTTTAACGTGTCTATTTTATGAGTATTTATAAAATCAAAAAATCCAGAAAATTCTCGATATTTATATTTGCGCAAAATTTCTGAAGTTTGACATCTGCTTCCGAGGCTATGAATTGTATCAATTTTCATTTTTTAAAAAATTTAAATAGATAAAATCTTCTGCCGTTAGCATTTGTTTAGATATTATTAAATTCTTTTTAATTGAATTAAGTTTAGAATAGTATAAGTCAAAAGATAAATTTTCAATTTTGAAATTATCATCAAGTCTTATGATGCCGTTTTCATCAAAAAAATCTCCAATATTGTTTATTCCGTAGTATATAGGTATTGTCCCACACATGAAACAGTCTGTTATTTTTTCTGTAAACATATTGGGATAAGTTGCATTTTCTAAAACAAACGAAAAACAATAATCTTTTAGTCCGTCTTCTTTATTGATGAGTTCCTTGTAGCCTCTTCCAAAATGATCACATTGATTATTAAATTTTTTAATTATTTCTTTTCTGTATAGATGTTCAGCGCAAAATGTTTTATTAGACGCTATGATAGAAACAAGTTTACTTTTTTGAAAAATTTCACCATTTTTTAAAAAAGATTTACCGCTGCATTGGGTTAGTTTAAAAATATTAGACTTTTTTGACAATTCAACATCGTGAGTAAAAATATATTTGAACTTTGTTTTTAAAAATTTTATGTTGCTTTCGCACCAATTGTATAGATCAGGTATTATTGTTTTTGATTCGCATAACCAAGCGTAATTAATTGTGTTTGGATTTGTTTCGTTTTTTATGCTGTGGTCTATGTAAAAAGATAAATTGCTAATATATTGATTTTTTATCCATTCAATATAGATAGGTTCATGCCCAGAAGTTGATAAACTGTGTTGAAATCCACCTCCAATTAAATTAATTTTTCTTTTTTGCATTATATAAGATCAGAAAATTCATTTATTATAAAAGGCATTGTTTTTTGAGATAAATGTATATCGTCCATAATAAATTGTTGATCCGTGGTTCCGTTTTCAAGAATCATGAATCTAGAAATATCTTTAAAAATAATTCCTAGTTCATTGCATTTAATTTGTAAATATTTATTAAATTCAACGGTCATTTTATTTCTTACTATGACATCTCCATAATCAGCATGAGTTTGATTTCCTATTGATGATGCTGGAGGCGCATATACTCCAATATTTTTATATTTGTTTTTTAAATACTTAACTGTGTTAATATATCGATCAACGCATATATGTATGCCTTCATTTAAACTTTGATATTTTTTTCCAACATGAAATCCAATATGATTTCTAATATCTATTTCACCAAAACATAAAAATATATAATCAGATTCTTTAATGTTATATTCATAAATAGCTTGTTCTATTTTTGATAATTTACTATAAGAATTATAAGCAGTATAAGATCCAACTTTAATGGGGCAAAAATAAGGAATCCTTTGTTCGAACTTATTAATTATTTTTCTCAATTGCCCTAATTGTAATGTATAGCAAGTACCGAATTCAGGTTGTATATGTCTTAATCCATCGTGTGTAACATCTGTTCCTGAAAAAACTGATACATGGCTATCACCAATAATGTAAATCATAATTTATAAATTTTTTTTATGTTTTCTGATAATATACATGCAACAATTGAAATTGAAGAAACATCAGCTTTTAACATATAATCACATTTACTTAATGTAAATATTTCTTTCAAACATTCAATTCCTAAAATATATCTATGATTTTTCCGATCTGATTTAAATCTATCATATGGATTTAAATGTAAATTTTTCTCATCCGCTCTAAACATATTTTCATGATATATAATTGGTAAATTTATATTTTTTTGCAAAGTTGAGATTATTTTGCTGTCGTCGGTTGCTAGAAATATTTGTTCGATATCCCGATGCTCATTTAATATTGAGTTTATCTTATTTATATAAGATTCTATTGGGGAAACATTATGATAATGTTTCATATCTGTAAGCCTTACTTGAACGCCAAGAGTTTTTTTTGATTTGATATTCTTATTATAATACTCAAGTATTTGATCATTGATGTTTTCTTTAAGTTTAAATGAATTATAGAATCTATTTTTTAACCATTCAAAATTCTTGGGGTCCATAAACATGTTTCGATCATCATAATAAATTTTTGCAGCTATTAAGCTATTCATTTCAAAATAGTTTTCGTTTTTAGATATTTTGATTTGATCGAAATAATATTCCCAGCAATTTTCTCCTTTATTTTCAGTACAAACACATTCGTTGGTCGCCATATCAACAAATAGTTTTTCATTATTTTGTAAATATGTCAAAGCATTTAAAATAATAAAAATATTTCCAGCAAATCCAACTCCAGCAAATTCAAAATCAGGAGCTATTTTTACGAATGTGATTTTATGATTCATTATAACCTAGTTTTGATGCATTTTTTAAGATTTTATTTTTATTTATTTTCTTTACTAGAACAGCTGGATTGCCTTTATAAACACCCCATTCTTCTGTATCGCCAATTAATAAACTTCCAGCGCATAATAAAACACCTTTTCTTAATATAGATCCCGGCATTAATATTGCATTAGTGCCTACATTGGAAAATTCTTCAAGTATAACTGGTTTAATTATTTGTTTTCCTTTTAGTTCTTTTGGTATCATCGCTCCAAATAAACCGCTTTCATCAAATCTATCAGAGCCACAAATAATTCTTGCTCCTGCCATTATATTATTAAAACCCTTTGCTATAAAAGATCCTTGTTTGCCACCTATGATTGTAACATATGGGCTTATATGAACATAACTGCCTATTGATACGTTAGTCGAACAATAAACACCTTTATCTATAGCAACATGAGATCCAAAAATATCAATTTTTTGTTTAAAAATCACATCTTTATCTATAAAGATATCTTTTTCGGATATATCAATTTTATTCATCGATTAATTTAATAAAATCTTCAACTGAAATTAGATTCAGCAGCTTTTGACGATTATTATTTAAATAATCCCATGTTAATTCTTGATTTAATTTAATTAGATTTTGATATCCTTTTGTGATTATACCGCACCCTGAATCAGTGTCAACAACATACATGTTTAAATCAGATCTTTCTGATTTTAATTGAGTCCAAGCTTTCCAGCAATCACCTGTCCATTCGCTTTCTGGTTTAGGTTGAGGATATCTTTGTATGAATTCGCAATAAGGATTAATATCATGACAAATTATATAACCAAAATCATTTAAAACATCTAAAGAATTTATTATATCTTTGTAAACTTGATTACACCAATGTAATCCATCAATAAAAATTACGTCAAAAGTTTCTGTATTTTGTTTAAAAAAATCATCGGATGTTAATTGATATGTCACTGAAACGGTTGGATTCGGATCAACACAAACTTTATAATCGCATTCAATTTCTGCAAAATTTATACCCGGCCCCATTCCTATTTCTAAATATTTTTTTGCTTTGATTTTATTAATTATTTTTTGAATGACTTCTGTTCTGCTCATAACTCATATTTTAAATACTTTTTGTATATTTTCGTTCCATAAAATCGCTCCACAAAAAACTCCAGAGTGTTTTCCAAATAAAAAATTACATTTTCCTAAAAGTTTTGTTTGTATGATCGTTTCTTCTCCTAATAATTTGCAATGGTCTTTTCGTTTAGTGCTAACATTAGGCCAGCAATGAACTCTATTCATATATTCTAAGCTTTCATCTGTTCTTCTAAAAAAATTTGGCACAAAATAAGAATTGGGGAAATATTCTGATATTTTATTAATATAATCAGTATCTTCACTTACAATAAATAGTTTATTGATTTGAGGGTTTTCTTTAAGAATTTTTGAAATTTCTCTAATATAATCATCTATGGTAAAAATACCATACATAGGATGATGAAAATAATTTTCAGTTCCTCTGGCCATTACGCCTAAAACGGTATATCCTTTAAATTCTTTTTCGTATATATCATTTATTTTATCAATAATAAATTTTTTTACTTTGATGTATTTTTGATCTATTTTTTGTTGCCTTTCTAATAGATTTATCTCGTTGAAATAATCTTTAGCGTGATCTATAATGTCTGGTCTTGGTGATTTATAACAATTTATAATAGTATCGTTTGATGAAGGCTTTTCTTGATCAAACCAGTCATCAAAAGGATTATAAGACTGAGGTATAATACTAGATTCAAAAGGATTGAATCCTTCAATCCATGTTGTTTTATCCCAATTAATATATGGTATACCTAAACCTTTAGTTTCGTCATGATCTATTAATTGCTCTAAACAAATTCGATAATTAGAAAAAAATCCATAGCCGTAACCCCATCCATGATTTGTTGGGCTAATATTATAAAATGTTTTCATTTAAATTATTAATTTTAATTTTATCAATTTATATTTGTTTTTAGTCTTCCTGTTTTGCGTTGGTTTCTCAAATTGTCTAAACCGTCTTCTATTCCAGGAAGTTTTACAAATACGGTAGAATGCATATCCATACTTTCTGCCGCCGATTTATCAGCTGTATAGTAGTATAATGCTAAAGAATTTCTTGTTATATTTTCAGGACATTTTATTGGTTCTGGGAAACCGTGATAGGAAATTTGTGAAGTATTAAACGCTACAAATCGATTAAATATTGGATATATACGTTTTTCTAGACGTTCAAGTTTATGATTTTCATTTATTTTTTCACCTTTCCACAATTGAAAATCTCCATTGTATTCTTCTTTCCAATTTTTATTAAGATAAATTAAAACATTGATTCTTCTTTCAATTTTTAATTTTGGATGTTTATTGAAATCAATATGAACGTCTAATTTGCCTCCGTTTTTAGATTGGTGTATTCCTCCTCCCCTAAAATATGGATCTGGTATAAGCCCTTCAATTCCAGAAAGTTTTTCTAAAAACTCAAGAAATATTGGCGAATTAAAATTCAATAAAACATTAGAAATAGAATCTGGCAATAAATCGATTTTATCCATTGCAGATTTTTTTTCTAATGGATTATCATATTCATAAAATTTAATTTCTTTAGGTTTAGGAAAATCATCGTGTATTTTATTTGCAATTTGTTCATCTAAGAAATTATCGATTGCGATGTGTGGAAATGGAGAATTTGATTTATATTCATTATTATAAATCTCTGCTATTTCCATCAGCTTTGATTTTTCAAATATATATTTCATTTTATTAAATAAATGTTTTATCTATTTTTTGTCCGTGATATGGACCTGTTTTATATTCATAGACTATTGTGTTTTCTTCAAGTATTAAATAATTATGGCCTCCAGCATATGTGAAACTTGCGTCTCCAGCATATATGATTGGTTCGGCAATTATAGTATCATCTAAATCATAAAATATACATTTTACGCTTCCTTTAATAACACACCAACTTTCTTGGGGAATGTAGTTTTCTTCATTGCGGGGATTTGTATTGTGTTTATGCGGTTTAAATGTTTGATTTTTAGGTAAATTTAAAGCCGCGCATTGAATAAACTTATCATCTTCATTCAAATTTATTCGACCGGGAGTTACATCTTGAAGTCTAACAATTTGATGTAATAATTGTCCGTTGATTTTAGAGTATATTTTTTCCATTTTATATTTTAATCCATTGTTCAGGTATTATATCTTTTTCCGATAAATGATTTAAGGATGGGCCAAACCATTTTTGCGGTGCAATTATGACTTTGTTTTTATTTTCGTTTAGCCAAGCAGCCCACCAGGAAAAGCTAGAATTAGATATTATATTGTTTTGACAATTAGCCATCATGTATAATTCTATATAATCTTTTTGATTTTCAATAAAAATAAATTTATTTCCTTTAAAATTATTTTTACACCACTGTATATCATCGCTAAATATAATAAACTTTTCAGTAAAATCTTTAGTTAAATCTATAGCTTTTTGATAATATTCTATGCTTTGAACATGATGAAATTGATTAAATTTAATATAATCTCCTCTTCTTACATGAATAGCGGTAGTTCGATATGGAAAAAAATCAAACTTATTAAGTATTTCTTTTATTTCATCTGTTGCTTTAAAATCGTTTTTTATAGCTTTTTCGTTATCAAGAAAATATTTTTCGCTTTGAAAAAAATCTTCAATCAATGAATCGTTTTTAGGTATTGAATTAAAATACTCAAATGGGAACGAAGATACAGTATATTTTTGCGGTTGTTTATTTACTGTTTTTTTATTTGAAAATTGATTTAACTTTAAATACTCAAATGCGTGTTTAAGGTTAGCTTGGTGGGTTGAATCGTTGTTCAAATATTCCAAATGCTCTTCCAGATTAATAAAGCATAACTCTGTATTGTTTTTTATAGCGAATGAATATCCTGCGGCAATTTGAAATAACATATTTCCTAATCCGCCCTTTAGTTTTAAATAAATCATTGAACAGTAATTTTGAAATATTTATTTATTCTGTTTTTTTGATATGAGACAAATTCTTTTTTTTCTCTGATTGACATTTTTATAAACGCATCTTGCATTAACGCATTTTTTTCATAGATTTCTTGTTCATTTTCATTCTTACGGTCGTGTTCTAAATGGTATAGTTCGTTTTCAGGGTTATCGCATGAATCAAAATAACCTTGTGTAAATACAACTTTTTCCCAAAAATAAAAATCTTCTGGTGCATACCCAGTAAATAATTGATCATCGTATCCGCCAACATCCAAAAATGTTTTTTTGTTTATCATGATTGATCCTCCAGGCGCTCCTAATGTAATTGGTAAACTAACTTTTGGATTGTCAATATTTAAATCATCTACTTTTATTTTATTATTAAACACATCTTCTGTTATCTCATTATTTAAATAAAGAACTCTTCTTTTTTGAAAAGATTGAATCGCTTTGCTATTTTTTTTATTTATATTTTCAAATAAATTATTTAAAAAATCTGATTGAGGTAAACAATCTACATCATGAAATAAAAACCATTCTGAATTGCAACCATGTAAAGCTGCAAGATTCATCAATAAACTTTTAGGAAAATTCATTTTGCTTTTTGTTTCTAAGCATATATAGTCGAGATTATTTTTTATGCAAAAATTAAAATTGTCTTCTTCAGCGTCTACTAATTCTGATATGGTTATATTAATTTTTTTATTTTGGCATTTTTCTATTGCTTTCTGAAACGATTCAACTGTTTTATATAAATATTTTTGTCTTTTGTATAAAGGTATTATTATATTAACATCATAATCTTTATTGTTTTTAATATGATAATATCTCGTTTTATTAAGAATGATTTCTTTATAATCAAATTTAATTTTTTTAATTGCGTTAAAAATTTCTTTTTTCATTTATTCATTTTTGATTTGAAAAATTGAAAGTTATTATCCATTAAGCCGGAATAATCATATGTGTTGCATTCAATATTAGAATGGTTAATTCTTTGATAACATAAAAGATCATTTGTTATAAAAGAATTTGTTTGGATTAAATAATCTTTGGCTAAAAAAATATCAATTGCTTCATAGTTTTCAATAATCTTATTTCTCCAATTTTCATCGTTTTGAAATATTTCTTTTATTTTTTGCGCTCCTTTATTTGAAAAAGCTATGGCGTGTGTTGTGTATGCGCAATTTAATTTAAATAAATTAGAAGAATAATTCTGAAGAGGATTCACTCCATAAAAATTACCTACTGTTCCTCCTAAATATAAAGAATCCCAATCAAGGGGTAATTCATTTAAGCATTTTTCAAGTTTAGAAAATAATAAATCTTTTTCAAGTTTAAATTCAAAATCATCTTCTAAAATCAAAGAATTTTTTAAATTTCCTTTTATTATTTTATCTATGCAAAACGTAAAACTTAATGCACATCCAATTTGACCTTTCCTTTTAGGTGATATATTTCCATTTACTTTAACAGCATTTATTCGTTCGTAGTTATCGATTTCTAATTGTTTGAAATGTTGTTCAGATATTGACCATCTGTCTTGACGTTCTGCTAAATTGATACAAAAAATTTTTTCAAATGATTTAAAAGGATTATTCATATTTTTTCCCAGAAATTAATGTGTGCGTTTTTGCAATCGTTTTTGAGTTTTTCTTTTCCGTGTTTTATAAAATATTGATAGCTACCTATTTGATTAATTTTATTGCTTATTATTTTGCAACCGCATAAAAAAGCTTCTGCAAAAGAACGACAAAATGGCTCTTTTAAATTTGGATTATAAAAAAAATGAGAATATTTGTTATAGATTTGCGGCATTTTTTCATAATCGTTTACTCCAATGTATTCAATATTTGGAACACTTCTGCATAAAAACTCTAAAGATGGATAGTTGGTCCATCCAGAGACAACAAATTTGATATCTGTATTTTGTAATACAAAATCAAAAAATTCATAACTTCCTTTTAGTGGATGCATGTAGCCAACGTATAGTATTTTATTTTCTCTTTCTTTTTTAAGATCGCAAAACAAATCTGTATTGATGGGGTCAGGCACTATTTCTACATTGTGAAATATATCGCCATAATCTTGAACAAAATATTCATGATGATACTCAGTTAAAAAAAAAGTCTTTTTACAATTAGAAAAAAGTTTTTTCCTTTGTTCATTTGTTAAATAGTTATTGGAGTCATGTTCTATTCGAATATGATATTTATGCTTTGATATTTCATCTATCAGCCAGTTGTTGCTGAGGTGTAATGCGCAAACATTTGAAGATATTAAAATATCATAATCATGGATGTTTATATGAGGTCCAAAATTGAATTTATTGATTTTTAGAATATCAAATCCTAACGATCTTCCATGATCTATGAGAATTTGATCACTTCTTTGCGCTCCTCCAGCGGCTTGTTCCAAATCAAAATCAGCAAGCCAAAGTATTTTTTTATTGACATCTTGCATTTATTTATATACTCTAATCTTATGTTTAAGACAGAAGAAAGTCAAGAAAATTTTTATATAGTTGAATGCGCTGATTGGCAAAGTATTATTTTAAGTAGCAGCTATACTGAAGCTGCTACTATAGCTTTAAAGGAAGTAATAGAAAAACTAGGTAAAAATGCTAAACTATCATTATTATTGAATGTTAAAAAAGTAAATGATAATAACGACAAAATTGAATTTTTACACGTTCCAGAAGTGTTAACAGATTTAGGATATTATAAATTAGCTAAAGATTTATCTTCTTTGTCCTCTTTTTTTCTTGACAAAGGAGAAACTTTACATTAAACTTTCGAAGTCTTCGAAGAAAGTTTAATTAATCAAAGCACAACCACAGTAAATTTCCATAGTGCCACGTTAAAAAATTCCTCTGAATAACCTTAATAATTTCCCTAGGTATACCTTAGATGCAAAATACTCATAATTTTATCATCAAACGTAGAAAAAAAATCGTGAAAAAAGAACTTCCGCTCATTTTTGGAATAGCTGGCGTTGCTAGATGTGGTAAAGATACATTAGGCAAATATTTAATGCAAAAGCTTCAAAAGAATGGCTTTCCTTGTTTAACGATATCGTTTGCTTCTGCATTAAAACACGATTTGGATGATTTTTTGAAAGACAAACTTAATATTTCAGCTTTTACCGAAAATAATGCTGAAAAAGATATTATAAGACCTATTCTGGTTTCTTATGGCACAGATGTTTGTCGAAAACTAGATCAAAATTACTGGATAAATAAAATAGAGAAAAAAGTTAAGTCTTCTATTAATAATAAAATAATAGTTATTATTACTGATGTAAGATATGAAAACGAAGCTAAATGGATCAAACAAAACGGTGGTTTTGTTATACATTTAAGCAGAATGGGTCAAAAACCCGCTAACTTTCAAGAGAAACTAAACGATCCTATATTAAAACAAGCGGCAGATTATAAAATAAAATGGAAAACATTTACTGAAGAAAAAGAAACTTGCAATTGGCATATAAATCGTTTATTCTTTAAAAATAAATGGTCATTATATGGAGAATTTAAGTGATATACAATTAATTAAAAATATAAAAAGGAATAAACATGTAGATGAATCTTTATCTGAGTTAATCGATAGACATTCTGGAATCTATTTAGATATTGTTAACTCTTTCCTAAAGAATTGCAATAATGATGTTTTACGAGACGATATTATTAACGATAAAGAACTAGCTATTTATAATTCAGCTTTAAAATATGATGAAAATAAAGGAACTAAGTTTTCTACATTTTTAGGAAACGAAGCTAAATGGATATGTTTAAACGCTTCTAATAAAAATAAAAAATATCTTGAACTAAACGATCATTCTTTTGATTTTGAAAAATTAAAATGTGATTGCGATAAAGCGCAACAAGATTTCAAAGAGTCAGTTCTTTCAGATTTTAAAAATCAATTAAAACATCATCCAGATAAAAGATTGCAAAAAATATTTGCGTTACGATACTCTGGAAATAAAAAACTTACTCCTTGGCGTAAAATAAGTAAAGAAATGAAACTAAGCATACAAGGATGTATAAATATTCATAACGCTGCATTGAATTCTATATCAAAAAACATAAGATCTAAATATGAGATTACTAGTATCAGCGCCAATTAATTCATTATCTTTTGGTAATGTTTCTATCAATATATTAAAAGAATTTTATAAAAAAAATGTTGATTTGGCGTTTTTTCCAATTGGCGACAAATTAGATTTTGGCGCTTATGATAAAACAGATAATGATTTCTTAGAATATATCAAGAAAGCTGCATCGAGCAGGTATGAAAAACTTGATAAGAATTTACCTTCTTTAAAAATATGGCATATCAATTCTAGTGAAACAAGATATACTAAAAATCAAACCCTGTTAACTTTTCACGAAGTATCTCAGTTAACGCCAATAGAAAAAAATATTCTTAATAGCCAAGATTCAGTTTTTGTTACTTCTAATTATACCAAAAGAGTATTTGAAATGAATGGAGTAAACAATGTTAAATTTATTCCTTTAGCTTTCGATAAAGATTTCGGTCCAACTTATAAAAATTATCTACCTGATAAGATTCATTTCGGATTAATAGGCAAATTAGAAAAAAGAAAAAATACAACTCGAATTATCAAAGTTTGGCTAAAACTATTTGGCAATAATAATAAATATCAACTTTCATGCGCAATTAATAATCCCTTCTTAGACAAAGCAAAATTCCAAGAAGAAATAATGAAGGTTCTAGAAAATAAATCTTATAATAACATTAATTTCGTCCCCTATATGCAGACAAATAGCGAAGTTAATGATTTTCTGAACAGTATCGATATTGATCTTGGAGGTTTAAGCGGTGGAGAAGGATGGAATTTACCGTCTTTCAATGCTACAGCATTAGGAAAATGGAGCGTTGTATTAAACGCAACAGCACATAAAGACTGGGCTAATAAAGATAACTCTATCTTAATCGAACCTTCTAGATTAAAAGATTGTTACGACGGTATCTTTTTTTCTCAAGGAGCGCCATTTAATCAAGGTCAATTTTTTGATTTATCTGATGAAGAAATGGAAAAAGCTATTTTAAAATCTGTTGAATATGCCAAAACTCCAAATCCAGAAGGATTAAAACTTCAGGAAAAATTTACCTATGAGTCAACTGCTGACGCAATTCTTGACTCACTTCCAACAACATGAGTCAAAATGACTCTTTATTAATTAAAAAATATAATAAAAAGCTTAAAATATTTGGCACGATTCTTGCTATATGTATTTTACTATGTACTACAAAACACTTAAATATACATATAGCGACACAGACAACGAACTAGTTTTCAATTTTGAACTAGCTGGCAAATCTAAAGAAAATGTTAAGATTTTTACTTCAAATAAAGCTCTTAATATAAAAGTTGACGAAAAACAAACTTTTGCTGTAGATTTCGAAGATTATCTATACGACGTTAATGACTATGACTTTGAAAGCGTAACAGCGAAAATGAATAATGGTTTATTATCAGTTAAACTACCCAAGAAGAAAGAAAGATTGAGAACAATTCAAATAGAATAAAAAGAAGCGCGGCCTAAAAACCGCGCTTTAATTTTTTATATATTTCATATAATAGTTATGGTCTATCAATTCAAAAATAAAAAAACAGGCAAAATTATTGAT
>Ga0129333_10002503_pt1 | contig 17140 bp, 15 predicted proteins | sample CPB6_08_DNA_FD_94474 | JGI IMG/M metagenome (GOLD analysis project Ga0129333, IMG submission 94474) | Freshwater to marine salinity gradient microbial communities from Chesapeake Bay, USA - CPBay_Sum_0.6_0.8_DNA | ecosystem: Environmental > Aquatic > Marine > Coastal | place: USA: Chesapeake...
CGATGACGAATATTGCGAATGTTCCTTTACATGAGAGCGGGAAGTTGCTTGTTAGTAGCGGGGACGAGATTGAGAACGGGGTCGTAGTTTCATTTTTATATCAGAGGATATATGGAGAATATACTAATCTTTTTCGTTGGACACCGGTCGCTATAAATTATTCGAAGACTGCGCTTTTTCATCGAAAGATTGACATTGGATTGAATGAATCGTATGGAAATCATTTGTGGAACGCTCTGAATAACCCGATTACGGAGACGAACTTGAAAGAGGGGTCGGTCCCAGAGGAGGATTTAAGTTCATTCTATTACATTGAGAACGCCAACCGGATTAAGAAGTATCCTTTCCAGATTTTCCACAATCGGATTATTAAGGACCGACTAATCAGTGGTGTTTGTCCGGCTGTTTTGGGTGGGAAAGATGAAATGGCGGGTTCGCTGTTGGATTTGGCTTGTGGAAATGGGGGAGATACGTCGAAGTGGAGGCTCGGAAAGTTGAAGACTGTTGTGGGAATTGATATTTCGAAGGATAATATTGATAGCGCAATTGAGCTGTATAAGAGGGTCCCCAAGCCAAGACCCGATACTACATATATTTGGGGTGATTGTGGGAAGCTGATTTTTCCGAGTTTCGATTGCGCGATGGACACATACGCTCGTGTTAAAATGGAGAAAACGTTTCTATCAAAGAATCAGTTTGATGTTGTTAGCTTACAGTATGCTGTCCATTATTTTTTCGAGGATGAAATTTTATTGAGGAGCCTTTTACAAAATGTAAGCGATAATTTGAAGGTGGGGGGTCATTTTATTGGGACGAGCTTGGATGGCGGGAAGGTGTATAAGATGTTGGAGAAAGATGAGATGAAGGAGGGTAAAATCGGGGATGATTTGCTGTGGAAGATTACGAAGGAGTATGATATTAAGAAGTGGGATGGGAAGAAGCCGAATATGGGTCATCGGATTGAAGTTTTCGTTAGCACAATTGGAATATCACACAAAGAATATTTGGTGAATTATGACTTTTTGAAGACGATTTGTGGGGAATACGGGTTGGAAATGGTGGAAATAAGAGGGTTCGAGGAGAGTTATTTAGAGGCTTTGGATGCGGGGACGGAGTTTGAGAATGATTTACGGGCGATGAGCGCGGTTGAGAAGGAGTTCAGTTTCTTACATAACCAGTTTAAGTTTATTAAAAAGCGGGACGCAGATGATTCAACTTATAAGAAATTGATGACAATGATTCAGAAGAAGATTAAGAAAGAGGGAAAGACTGTTAATTTAGAAAATAAAAAATTTTCGATTAAGATAAGAAAAGGATAAATTAAAATATTTGTAGATATTATAAGATGAATCGCAATAGGTTTGGTAATGAAGAAAATAGCGGTAATAATGCGAATAATGAAGCGAATAATAATAACGAAGAAGATGAACTTGTTGAAGTGAGTGAAAATGAAGAAGTTTTAACTAATAATAATGAAAAAGGTAAAAAAGAATTGAATATAAGCGCGAATGATAATAAAATAGCAGATATTATTCTTGCTATGTTTCAGATTCAGGCGACTTTGCGTGTCTCGCACTTTTTATCAGAAAAGAAATCTGACCATGAAACGCTCGATAAGTTTTTGAAGAAATTCAATAAAAAGATGGATAAATTTATTGAAGTGTGGATGGGAAAACACAAGAAGTTCGATTTGGGTAAAAATAGACAGGTCAATGTTTATCAGATAACGAAGGATGAGTTATTTGATTATTTGGACCTCGTTTTAGAGTTTTTGACTGGTGACGTGGTTGAAAGTAATGTTTATAAGTTGAGCAATTACCCACTGAAAAGTGTTATGAATAATAAGAAGAACGTTGATTTGATGAGTATTCGGGATGATATTGTTAGAAATATTAACCGGATGAAATATCGGTTGCGATTACAGTAATTTTATATTTATAAAACGCCTAAGCGTTACAACAAAGTTAAATTAGACCAAGTCTAATTTAACTAATCTTCTTCAGACTCAGAATCATCGTCAGCATCATCATCGACAGCATCAGAATCATCGTCAGCATCATCATCGACAGCATCAGAATCATCGTCAGCATCATCATCGACAGCATCAGAATCATCGTCAGCATCAGAATCATCGTCAGCATCATCAGCATCATCAGCATCATCAGCATCGTCAGACTCAGACTCATCAGCATCATCAGCATCAGACTCAGACTCATCATCAGACTCAGACTCATCATCATCATCAGCATCATCATCATCATCAGCATCAGACTCAGCATCATCATCAGACTCATCATCATCAGACTCAATTGAGTCTGGAAACGAAGTTGGAAGTTGAACTTCTGATAACGACGGTTGTGTGTTGAGAAACTGTTGAACTTTCAGACAAATTTCCATGAAGCACGCATCCAGATACTGAAAAAGTTCATTAGATGGATCTATTCCGAATATATCACAAATACTCATCTTTGAGGAATAGTTTTTGAAGACCTCATCTTTCAATTGTTTAAGAAACGTCGGCTGAAATTCTAATATTGAAAAGGATTCAATATTGAAGATCATCAAAAATGTGATATCGAAGAAGTTCGGAAAAGTCTTAACCAATTCCTCGTACCGCTTATTGCGGGGAACAGATTGGTTGATTAAACCGATCCTACTCAGGACTGGAACTAAACAATACGCCAAAATAATCAAATGAGGAGAAGTGTTATCGAATAGCGCCTTCGTGTTGTTATCTAAAGAATCATACAATTCTTCCGAAGAAACAACCGGAACAGCAGAAACAACTGGAACAGCAGAAACCTCAGCAGAAACCTCAGCAGAAACCTCAGCAGAAACCTCAGCAGAAACCTCAGCAGCATTCTCTTTCTCCTTTACCGCACGGCGAAACACTCTCGAGCGGTATGCATCTTTATCAACCTCTCTGTAAAAAAATGCAAAAGTGGAGATGCTGATCTTCAAGGATTTGACGAAATCTGGGTCTATGAACGATTGGACCGAACTGATATGAGCCACAATTTCGCTAATGTTATCCATCGACTTGATTGATTGCATTGACACAATCCCGAGGTCTGAGACAAGCTTCTTGAATAAATCTATGACAACCTGACCCTTGATCCTGTTAAATCGTTTGGTGAAATCATATTTTTCCAACGCAACAGATACTTTCTCGTCTTCGGCCTTGAGGCGTTGTACTGCCATTTTCATTTGTGAAGTGACCATTGCTCTGATTGGAGGAAGAGCCTTCATGAGAAAAGCATCATAACAGTTCACACTACTGCTACATGCACCAACTTTCATATCGTTGGATACATTTATGCCGTAGATTCCAAAAAATTCGCGAGATCTCGTTGAAAGAGACATAGACAAAAACGAGAACATAGTGTTCAAGAAGGTAAGTGTAGTCGGATCTTTGTCAAAGACGTCTTGGGAATACAGAATAAATACTATATTCCCGAGATGTCTCTTGAATTCAACTGAAACATCTAAGACACTTTGAGAAAGCAAACCCTCCAACATAATCTTGATCTGCATAGGAATCGTGTCTCCCAACTTCGTGCGGCTGTTCCGATTATCATAATCTTCCTTCAATTTTTGAAAGGTAGAACCAAATATAAATTTGGCGTTATGAATCCACCAGTGCATCGTGCTTTCTTGCTTGGAACCATTCTTTTTCCAGTTTTGCTGGAAGTTTGAGTTTACAATCGCGCCTGAAAAAGCCTTCAAGGCATCTCCCAAGGAAACACCGGTATTTTGAAGCGAAATTAGAAGTGCGCAAATAAAGTGGGTGGCATATGGGAAATACGCGGTGAATGTATACTTGGAAGAATTGGTGTTGAAATACTCAATCATGGAATAAAGAGCATAAACGCGGGTCATATCCATGCTGGATAAGTTCGACAGAATAAACCTAATCACGTGATGCAATGATTTGTAAAAATCACGCATGACTTCGCGCTTATCCTTTTCAGAAACACATACAAGATCGATTACCGTATAAATTTCTTCACCAAACGGAAAATTGGAATCAAGGAGACTATCCGGATCCGGAGTTGCCACAAAGATCGAAATCTCGTGGAAAATGCGATTGTTTTCTTCCATTAAGAGGCGAACCCCCTGATGAAACATCTTCATCATCGAAGAAGACACTGATGGCTTGAAGCCAGATGTCAAGATGGACATCATGAGATCTTTGAGGTTCTTCGACTCCAATGTTGAAAACAAGGTAGTCGCATTTTCGGCCACAGTACTACATATTGATTCGACTTCCGTTTTGCTAAAGCGAGCAGAAACGCAAGACTGGAACAGACTTTGTAAAAAATACTCAAAACGAATTCTCAATGGTGACTCATTATCTGGAATGACAATGCCTGTTTTCGAGTCATGTTGAGAGCTTAGTACTTGGCTAAACGGTAGCTTATCACTGCCAGTGATACTGGCGAGTGTATCGTTCAGCGGTTTCGAAATAGTATTCTCATTCAGAACCAGATTCCTGGGTTTGTCGGTAAACGTCAAGTTCCCAAAAAAGGGAGAAAGATTTCTACTAACCAGATTATTGTTCAAAATGAGCATTTTGAGCAAAAACATCGAGAGAATCTTAGTAACATTGACTAGTTCTTCCTCTTTTTGCAAGCCGTAGTTGAGATAAAAATGGAGTCCTGTCGGCATTATCTCAACCTTGAGATTATCACCAAAAACAGCCTTCAGGTTCTTGATAAGGTAATCGACAACCTTGAAGCTGATCATGTGAGACATGCCATTTGGGCTAAGAATGGAGTAAAGAATCTCAAACAGCGATTCGAAATCTCCCATGTTTTCGGAAATAACGCGAAGCTTTCGCAATATTTCATCTTGCGAGGAAGAAACGTTCTCATTGAATGAGATAAAAACTGTCTGAAGAGATTCAAAGACAACTTTCTCTCGTTGTGTTTGTTCTTCTTCGGTTAACCTCTCATTTTTCAGCAACTCAAAAAAGGAAGAATGTTTGCCTTTTGAAAGCATACGCATGAAATGTGTCTGCAGAAGATGAAAGAAATCACCGAAGCGTTCATTGATACTGTCGTTAGCTTCAGGGGGAAGTGTTTTAGTCCACTTCGAGAAGGTCTTTTCAAACTTCCCTTTGAGAACGGAGAACGCAATACAGGCCGAGGAGAGCACATGTGAACCATCAATTGCTTGAATGTTTCCACCGCAAAGCGATAATAAATCCAGTGAGCGAAGACGGTCGATCTCAGCTTTGTCCCTGAGTTGTTTCTTGTAGGCAATCGTACCATCGATGTACTCTTTCACAGCTGGAACTGATTTCGCAATCTCGGACAACATCTCCTTGGATAATATGAGGGCCAATGGAATTCCAAGAACTGATAAGCGTTTCATCGTATCGATCCAGATTTCGATAAATGCGATGAGCTTTCTATCGTCTTCATTTTGAGAACGTCTTAGATTCGTCAGCTCTAATTCAAGAATCGCCTTCAAACTGGAAACATCATTAACAGCTTGAACGGTTCGTTGAACGGCGGAAATATGATGTTGTTCCACTTTGAGAACTGGACGGTTGAGTTCATCCCATGACTGTTCAAGACTTTGGATGAAGGTTTTGAGGCCTTCATGTAAAGACGAAAGCTGTGCGATGGCTTTCTTGTACGTACCTTTGGGCATTTCGGGCTTTTGAACATATAAAATAATATTTTCGAGCGAAACTGACTGTCGCAAGAACTTAAAAATTAGATGTTTCAAGTTATCCCAGAAAGTATGAGGATCCATCTCGTCCTCAGAAGAAGAACCCTCGTCCTCAGAAGAAGAACCCTCCTCCAGAAACTTAAAATCGCGAAAATTTTTCTCGATGAAAAGCTTCAAGGCATCAATCGACGCCCCAAAATTTTTAAAAGCATCGAGAAAATTCTGGTACTCTTTTTCTGTGGCAAAAGAACGTCCAAATTCCTCAAGGGCCCCCTTGTTTGATTGAAGGAGCGCTTTGAAAAATTCGGGCATACTCTTTGTGATGAGCTTAAAAAGTAAAACCATCTGGGTGCCCTTGAATTCCACAAAAAGAACTTTCTTGGAGTTAGGAACCGGCTGATGATTCTCAAACTTGGGAAGTTGCGGTCTGGCAGCAGCGCGACGCCTGTTTCCCTCTTCGATGGAAATGTTGGGCGTTAAAGAGTGATTGAAGACACAGCCGGTAGTATTACAAGTCTTTAGTGTTCTCACATCCTCATTTCGACAGGGTGTCAGAAGATACCCTGGCTTACCCCCACTTTTTTCATGGGGATGCGCAGATCCACTACTGGGATTTCCAGCGTTGGTGTTTGTTATGTTATGTCGTTTAGGCGGCATTTTTTTACTGCGAGATAAGCATATCCTCATAATTTTGCTTAGCTTTACCATCAATTTTTACTGACTTGGAAGGTTCGGTTTAACAAATTTATCCACCATAATTTCACCAAACTGTTTCGACGCAGTATGTTCATCAGTCTCCTTATTCCGGACCTTATCAATCATCCCAATCATTTGCTCAAACTGTAATAAGTCGAACGCTTTCCCCTGCTCCAAAACAAGCGTAAAAAGAGACGGATATCTGAAAGCGAATCCCTCATATTTTTTCTGATATTTTCCACGCAAATCCGCAAAGTTCTTGCGCTGTCTCAACTTATCGTCATTCTGGTTATCAGTTTCCGAAAGTAGCTGGTAGACTAACAATTTCACATCATTCGTTGGTAAATGCTCGTCAAATTCCTTATTCGTCATTGGGGGAAGCTGGTCCTGAAAATCAGCCAGATTTGGGGCGCTACCACCGGATTGAACAACAAAATTCTTATCCATCTTATAAAATATAAGATACGTTTTATCTTTAAGTTGTTTTTATTTCTATGAAATAATATGAAATTATGGATTATAGTTAGTATTATATTATTCGTATTTTTACTAACTCTTACATTATTATATTTCTACGGGCGCAGTTTAGAGATGGAATACGAAGAATTTGATAACCCGCTCGACGCAAAAACCGACATGATTGATAAATTATACGGGAAACTATTTGATAAAGTGTTCGATGAAAAAACCGTGATTCTTTCAGAAACGAAGCAGATTCTCGATTTTATAAAGCGCCACCCTGTTAAATCAAGTGATAAATCGTATATATTGGACGCGGGGACAGGGACAGGGAAGCACTACCAGCATATAAATTCCGGAAATACTGGCTTGTCAGTAGTTGGTTTAGAAAGGAGTCAAGCGATGGCCGATATTTTCAATGTCCGTAATCCAATCGGAAAATTGATTATGGGAGACCTCCGAAATGAGAATTTATTCGAGAGCGAGAAATTCTCGTATATTTTATGCTTGAAAGAGACACTCTATCATAATTCGATAAATGATTGGAATACTATATTGAGCAACTTCTATTTTTGGTTGAAGCCGAGCGGGTATCTTATCATTCACGTATTCGACCGGACAAAGTTGGACCCAGCACCGCTTAATATGTCATTGCTCAGAAAAGACGCCAAACAGCGCGTTCATAGTATAACTAATTTCCCGAATTTTACGCATGATGGCTGGTGGGAAACTCGTGGGAAGACAGTATGTCAGTATAATGAGATTTTTGCCCTTCATGGGGCTGATGGTAAGATAACTAAGAAGCGCCACTATAAGCACAATTTAAGTATTCCAGAAAAGGATAAGATTATGGAGAAAATCATTGAAAACTACTTTAAACTTATAGAAATAAAGAAGTTCGACGAAGATAAAATAACTGACCACGAATTATGTTTTTTTAAGAAACAAAAAAATTAATATATAATAATGTATGGGAAAACAGGGATGGTTGAGTGATTTTTATGATTATAGTGGTTATGTAATTGAAAACGGTTCCGTCAAATTTATTAGAAAAGATTTAGAAACTACTCAATATCAGGCGACCGCAAGCGCAATTCAAAATAGTTATGGTTATGAAAAGCAATCCGGTGGTTCCGTTAAGAAATATAAGCTATCGTCTCAAAATCACGCCGATGCGTTCAAACAACTTCAATCGCGAATTGAAAATGGAAAATCTTTCCATAAAAATAAATTGTATTTAGTGAGTGTTAGTGATTTAGATAGGAAGAATAAATTATATAGAGTCTATAAAAAATAAAAATATTAAATATAATATAAATGCCATCGTCAAACAGTTTTAAGGAAGAACTTAGAAAGCTGGAAGGTATGCTTAATCGTCTGAATACTAAAAAATCATCAGAGAAGGTTGGAGGAAAAGGCGCTTCCAAAGATGAATCTCGCTTTTTCAAGGTTGTTAAAGTTAATGGAAAGACCGTTGAGGACGGTGGTCGTTATGAGCTTCCCATGACTACGAAGACCGGAAAGGAGCAGAAGCGCGGTCCCATTGATAAAGCATCGACCGCTTTCACTGAACTCTGCCATAAGCAGGGTATGAAGGGAGAGTGTAAGATGACTTTCTCTATTAAGGAGACTACTCAGGGGTCCAATAAGAAGACTTATCATTATGAGGGTAAGAGGGTTAAGCTTTCTCCGGCGGTCGTTCTCAAAATTAAGGACAAGAAGACTGGTAAGACGAAGGAGGTTGTAAAGAAATACAGGAATGTAATTAAGGCGCTCGGTTCCGAATAAGTCTTTTTTAAGAGTTTTTAGAATATATTATTCTAAAAAAAGATTATCTTATAATTTATGAACAATCTCTATTTAGGAAACATTGAAAATAATAATAACAACAATACAAATAATATAACTACAACAAAGAATACAAATAATATAAATAACAATAATAATAATATAAACCCAAACAATCGCGCAAACGCTTCTAAAAAGCGGTTCTGTATTGTGGATTATCCGGTCAGGGGTCAAAATACGGGAGTATATACTGGCGCAAGCAAAATTGTAGTAGCAAACAAAATTTTCAATAAATTGGTCAAAGAATTCAATTATTATGACAATGAACTCGGGACCAAATATTTGCTTTTTTACATGATGGATTTAGACTCAAAAAAAATAGATGGTTATATTGGAACAATTATTGTGTTAGATAATCCGATTATTGTTGAGAAAAATGGGAATCACATTGAGATAACCCATCGGAATGTTGTAACGAGATATACAAAAGATATGGAAGAAATTTTTGTATGATTAAAATAATATGACCGTTATAACTCCTGTTCCAACATCCCCAGAGGCGAAAGGGACCGCCGAAGTAGAATCGACACAATCATCAACTGCGCTTCTTGCGTCTTCAACAAGTGGAATCACTTCTTTTATTGACGCTCCATCAGAAGTTGTTCCACCTTCTGTGAGTGATTGGGTAGTTCCTGGAAATGTCCGTGGGGGAATGAAAAATAAGTATATCGTTTTAGCAAATAAAAAGATATTCACAGTTAATGCGTCCGGCGCTCTTAGCGCTTTAAAAAAAGTATGCTCAACTATACGACTAAAATCCGGAAAAATTAGAGTTCAGAAAGTCAATCCAAAGCGCAAGACAATGATTCACGAATATAAGGTCCGGACCCTTAAAAATGGAAAACTGGACATAGTAAAATTATAATAATTATATTTATCTTATTGTAGATGCGCGATTTCTTCATTCATTTCCATCAATCGCCGGAAGTCGTATTCCGGTAAATTATACACCCTTCTACTAACAGCTATATAACTGTCAGTTGAACCAATCAATTCAGTTTTGTCGGAACTGACGAGCCTCCTCGTAAAATGGGCGTCCGAGAAATTTCCTGATAACTGACATATCGCATTCAAGCGCAGGAAATACTCGCAAAATGCGGACAACTTACAGACATCTCCGAACGGATTTTGAAGGTAATCTCCATCGAGCCCAGAAACGACCACTACCTTATTCTCATTTTCGACCAACTCGCGTATGACATCGAAGCTATTCCGGAAAAATTGGATTTCATCAATTACGAGAACGTCGGCTTCTTGAACGAGTTCGTAATGCGTCGTCAAGAGAGAATCCAAATTTTCCAGAGAGAGTGTCTTTTTGAGGATTTCGCGGTTATGCGACGAAATATTTCCTTCGCTGTCATAACGGGTGTCCCGACTATAATTGACTACCATTATTTTCTTATTAATCGATTGATACTGGCGCGTAATGCGAATGAGTTCAGTCGTTTTCCCAGAAAACATTGGACCCGTAATTACGTGAAGGAGGCCACATCCTTTTTCTAAATAGGCCTCTCTTGAAACGGTCCTCGTATTTCCGTCGATTGTCTTCGAGAAAATACCTTTTGAGCTGTCGCATTTTACGGAACAGAGGCCAGTGAGTTTGTAGGCGGAGTCGCATTTTGGAATCAGATTCATAACGTTAGGATAATATTCGCGGTCGCTATTTGAATCTAATCCGGCGCAAATAACGATTTTTCCGTATTTATTACAGAGGAGCTGGACGGCCGAAATTGAATCTTGGAAAAAATGAAGGTTATCAACGGCGATTACATCTGCCCGAAGAACGGATTCTTCATCTAATGATTCCGTCAAGAATTCAACGAAAAATGGGTCATACTTGTTAAGAACGTTGTCTTTTTGCGATTCATCTACTTTCGGAAGAACAACAACGACCGATTTATTCATAATAGAATAGCGGTTCATTTTTCGTTGTAATTCGTTTGTCTTTCCAGAATTTGCGGGTCCAAAAATGAGTGTGATTGTTCCTTCTTGATAACTCATAATATATTATTAGCTAAATTATTTTAAGCTTTTTTACTTTCAGTTTTTCCAAAATGGTTTAAAGAAATTGGACAACATATGGAATAATGGAATTACAGGAGGATGTCGGATTAGAAAATGAGAACCAGATGACGCAAAAGAGGCGGGGAAGGAAGCCGAAGGCGAAAGAAGTGGAGGAAGAAGAGGTTGCCCCTAAAAAGAGGGGTCGCCGTCCGAAAGACAAGAGTTTCACCGTTATAAACACATATAAAGAGGACGTTCCGGAAATAGAGGATGATAATATTATTCTCCATTTACCGGCGGAAGCGAATATTACTGTTGAAAATGACAATAAGATTGATACCAGTGGGATTCTTCAATATGACCCGAATTTGAAGGAACCTGCACCTTATGAGCCTATGAATTCAATGATTAGTGATTTCGCGATGATTTTAGATAAGAATAAGGTTGAAGAAGTTCCATCGGAGAATGAGGTCAGTCAAACTGATAGTGTTCCAAAATTGGAAACTGATGAGGTTTATGTTCGGGATATTGGTTTTGAAGAATCATCGAAGAATAATTTCAAGGTTTTGAAGAAGGCGAAGATATTGATGATTGTTGCTTCTGAGGAGACAAAGAAGGACTGGGACCTATCGACGGATTGTTGTTGCTTTAATTGCACGGAGAGATTTGAGACGGTTCCAATTGGTATTCCAGTTCGATATTATAGGAGCCGGTTTTATTGTAGGGATGTATTTTGTTCATTTAATTGCGCTGCTCGATTTATTTTTATGAGTCATGACATCAGGAGTCAATCGAAGAAATGGGAATATTATTCATTGCTTTGTTTGATGGCCTCAAAATTCAATATGGAGACGACTGGTGATGAAAAGATGAAACACAAGATTCGTTTAGCGGATGACCCGAGACTACTCAAAAAATTTGGGGGACCTTATACAATTGAGAAATATAGAGAGAATTTTTATGTGGTTGATACGAATCATACGTTGATGTATCCGCCATTAGCGTCGATGTATCCACAGACGGAAGTCGCGCAATATGTAAATATTCATCGCCAGAAGGCGCATATGTTGAATAATGATATGAAATATAATGATTATAAACAGACGATAATGGATTTGAGGTTAAGACGGGAAAAGCCGGTTATTCAAAAGAAGAATACACTTGAAGAATATATGTCGCTTACAATCAAATAAAAAAATATTATTTATGTTTATGGGAAAACGTATTTTCGAAGATGTAGATGAAAAGACATTTCAATATATAAAACGTTGTAAAAATGAAAATGGTTTAGTTGATTGTCATAAATTATTTGGGAAGATTAATATCGGAGATACAATTATTTTTAGTTGTAAAAATAATAAGATTGAGGCTCATTTAAAAAATATTAAAATTTACAAGTCTTTAATAGAAATGTTGGATACTACCCGTATCAAAACAATTGAATACAATGGAGGTAATCCATTTGAGTTTTTAGAAATTATAAATAATAAATCCAGAAAGAGATTCCGTGTTTATGATGTGGATTATTATGAAGAGAAATCAGATGAAGATAATAATAGGCCTAAAAGGAATGTTCCGAAAGAGATATCGAATATGATTGAATCGATTATTAAAAAGGATGATGATAATATTTGGGATGACGACGATGACGATTGGGAAGATTATTAGTTTCCACCATCTTTATATTCGAATAATTGTTTATCGAATTCTTGAATATCTTGTATAACTTCATTTCTTTTAATCGGTTCTCTTGTTTTGAAATTAAAAACTTTAAGTGTTCTTATTTTTGGAAAGAGTTTTTTAATATTGCTTATTTTTGTTGTATCTAAATGTTCAAATACATATCCGTTCGATATTTTTCCGAGTTCTATCAAGAAATAAATCACAATTAATACAATTATTATTATTGAATATAAAAAGTTTGAATTATAATATATCATTTTATATATTATAAAGAAAATAAAGAAAGATTATTGTTGGGCGCAAGATGAAACATGTTGTGATTCTTCAATACTTTGTTCATCATCTTCGCTTTCGCTTTCACACTTATCAAGAATATTTATATCTGCGGGGTCGAGTTGCTTGAAATCTACTGTGTTATGATTTATACAGATTTTATCGAGTAAAGCGATAAATTCTTTTTCGTATTCTTTGGGGATTTCATCTGGGAGTTCGAGCTCAAAATTTACAATAAAATCTGCGCCATTGATTCCATACCCACTTAATACATAGGATGAATGCGTGTCAATACTGAATGGATATACAAGATTTAGTTGTTTATCTCCAAAATACTTAATACTTCTTTCAACACCGAAATAATATTCTTTTAGTGAAATTGGAAATGTAATCTCTAAATTATTATTTTGGCCACGAACAAAATCATATTTCTTCTTTTTAGGAATTGAAGAAGTTGTTGATTGATAAGATGATTCATCATCGGCGTCTTCTCCTGCGTCTTCTTCATCTTCTCCTGCTTCACTTTCGCCTTCATCATCATCTTCTTCTCCTGCTTCATCATCATCTTCTCCTGCTTCTTCATCATCTTCTCCTGCTTCATCTTCTCCATCATCTTCATAATCAATTTCTCCATCTTCGCTTTCTCCATCTTCATCATCTTCATCATCTTCACTATCTTCATCTCCTTCACTTTCTTCATCATCTTCATCATCTTCATCAATATATATAAATACTAAATCGCCTGTTTTATTATTTGAATCAGTATTCCCCTGATTTTTGAATATTTGATATTCTCCAATCATAGCACCTTTTGGTATAGTTATTTCCATATCAACTGATTCTTTTTCTAAATTTCCTACTGGTTCGACCCCATCTTCTAATTTTAAATTAGTATTAAAAGACATGCGTTCAAATGAAATTTTCTTAACTGCGCCAAAATAAGAATCATCCAATGAAATTGGAACATAGACTTTTAAATCTTCTTGCTCAATTTCATCATCTTCATAATCAGACTCTTCATTTTGTTCAACTTGTTCTACCTCTTCAATTTCTTCAATTGGATTGAGTTCGTTTTCTTTACTCATTAATAAATCTAAGAAATTATTATAATTATATTTACGAATTATTCTATATATCATGACGAATTCCAATTCCGACTGGAAATCGCGGACAACCGTCCTTACTTATTTCTTGAAATCGAACCGTCAGTAATTTTCCCAAATACATCTTTTTGAAACTCTTCTTTGCGTTTTCAAATAATTCTCTCCTAAATTCTCGTGAGCCTTTTGGTCGAACCTTAAACTTTTCCTTCTTTCCTTCACTATTAACATAATAGCATTCCCAAATAATAGTCCCAGCGTCTTCTCCATTCGCCTCTTCATATCCACAAACTTCAAATTCTCCATCTTCGAACTTCTTATATTTTAATAAGTCGTTGCTCCGATAGCGCAATAGATAGGCTCCCAGCTTATTCCGCAACATACATCCCTCATAACCTTTCTCAATAAAACTCGAATGAAAATCTTCAACATCTTCTTTATTCTTACAATCATCAGTTTCCACATTCTTCAAATGAGTGAATTTCTTCTTTTTGAAAATGGAATCAATCAGTTTCTTCCGGTCTTCATAATCCATTTCCGGATTATCGGCGCAATATAAATCGTAAATATGATATTCAATCAATTTGAGTTTGGCCTCCTTTTCGGGGTCCGTCTCATCCTCCATCCGAATACATCCCGATAATTCTTCAAATGGTATCTTATCCGTATATAATTCACCATCGATATAAATTGAGCCATGTCCAAGACCATCCGCAACCTCAAAAAACTTTTTAGCCTCTTCAATTAGATGTGGTATCCTCTTAAATTCGAGCCCAGCCCGACTTTTCATAACGGGCGCCTTCTTATTTGAAGTCATACATCGTAATCCATCCAACTTTGGCTGGACAAAACAAGGAAAAATAATGCTTGACTTTTTCTTCTTAGGGTCGAATTTATTCGCCAACATTGGAAAAACTTTTATTTCGATGTGGTCCGGATCCGTAGAATAGCCTTCCTTCTCAATTTTATCATTATATTTCTTTTCGGCCTCTTGGACGGCCTGTTCGAGAACAGTAGTTTCATTAGCTTTCCCAATATTTTTACCGGTTTTAATTATGCGATGACTAACATTCATTTTCCCATCTAAATATCCATTTTCAGTAATAATAGTCGCCGTTTTATCAGGATTCATTTTTACTGAAATGAGCCACTTCTTTGTCTTATCAGTCTTTGATGTTCCATATAATGCTGGGAAACTCTTCATTATTCTAATAATCAAGAGATACTTTTATGCTAAAAAATTATAACTTCCGGAAATATTTGACCCATATTTTGTTGGCGTGGGTTTCATCATCTGTTTTTGACGAATTCTCAATTGCTTGGACAGTATTCCATGGTTTAGTTTGTCCAATATAGTGAATAATCTTAATTCTCTTAAAATCATACTCTTTTCCTTGGACTTCATCGATATAATAACCAAAATTCTTCCGATAAGCTCCAATATGGCTATCAAATACATTATAAATATGAGGTAAATGGAGCTCCGTTTTAGAAGGCCAGTCGTGATAATACTGATGTAAAAATGCTTGGTCCCCTTTACCTTTCTCTTTCTCAATATGCCCAACTTTTGATTTCATATTTTCAAAAACGAGACTATTCGGTTCAATGACTAAAAGTCCAGAGTTTAGTTGAACCCAGTCCTTTTTAATCCATCCACCCGCATTTACCGCCGACATATTCTTCTTTTCGAATAACTCATCTATGTTGTGTAATACAACCATATCAGCATCTAAATAAACAACTTTGTCATACTGGGTCATATTCCACATGTTTAGTTTGCTATAATTATAATAGCGCCGGTCTTTGGGGTCATCTAAAATAGGATTTTTAATAGGGACGATTTCTATTGTATTGATTCCATGCTTTTTAAGAGTTTCTAATGTCTCTTTTGATAAAATTGGACTGACTAAAAGACTAAAAGGATATTTAGGAGATGTGCTCATAAGAGATTTCCATAAAACGAGGGCTCCATTTAAATAACTATCAGTTGTTAAAATACTTATATAACAATATTTCATTTTATAACTTTTAGAGTAAAAATATTTTTTCAGTTTTACGTAATAATTTAGAAAATTATATATTTTCATTTTTATGGACAAATCGTCAGAAAATTCAATATCGAGCGAATCTACATTTAATGAAGATTTAGGAAATATCGATGAGCAAAATGAAATCCTATCAAAAGAGTTAGAAAAAAGTGTTCAAGATGAAAAGTTAGTTAAGGACGAAAAAAGTATTCAAAAGGAGAAACCACAACAAAAACAAAATAAACCAGTTGTAATTCAATCAGAAAATTTAATGAAAGCACGCCAGTTATTAACACTTGCGGATGAAAGAGATTATGAATTAGAGAATCCGCGCGAGAAGAAAAATTATTGTTATTTTGGAGCAGTTAAACCAATTGCGGTTGAAAAGAATCTGACTCCTTTGAAAGTGTATATCTTTGGAAACTATCAACATTTTCAGAAATCAACTACTTATTTTATGCTTCGTAAAGCCGGCGTAGAAATGAATAATAAGCTTAATGGTAAATATGATGTCGGAATATATTGGGACCCACGAATGGATATTAACAAACAAACCCCTAAACTTAAACAGAATGGTAAAAAAATTAAGTTAATCAATTTATTTTTGGTAGATACAGCTAAAGGATTCGTTGCGGAATCATTTGAACAACACTTTAAATATGGATACAAAGTGGACCCAACAACATTTCAAGGATATTGTATCAGTAAGCACAATGGAAATGGAACCAAATCATGTTTTTTCTTGAAATGCCCAATTGAAGCAAATGAAATATTTAAGGACCACTCTTACCAACAAATCATTGATTATACTGATAAAAAGGACCCAAATACTCTATATGAATTACGTATCCCAATTGTTGGTGGAATTATTCCGTGTGTTCTTTTTAAAACACGAAATCGCGGTCTTCGTTTCACATCCAAGAATCGCTCAATTCAGATTGTAAATCCACTCAAATATTTGACAGAGGATGAATGTAATAAAATTATTACTTATTGTAGGTATATTGGCTTGGAGTTAGGAGAGATTGATGTTTTGCGTTCGCATGAAGATGGTAGAATATATATTATTGATGTGAATAACACGTCTTGGTGGCCTCCTAATAAATTGGGCGATATTGATAGAAATATTGTATTGAACCTAATGTGGAACGCATTTTTAGAATCATTCCTTCCGAATCAGTTTAGCGAATATCACGTCCCTGATAATGCGATTGATGATTTCATTTATACAAAGACCCCTGAGAAAAATAATAGGAAAAAAGTTGTATATAAATACAAAGAGAATCGTTTTATTCGTAGTCAGTATAGAATCCACTATAAAGTTATGTGGAGACAGTTGTATAGAACAAGCGAGAATATCGATTTTGATGA
>Ga0129333_10002506_pt1 | contig 17127 bp, 23 predicted proteins | sample CPB6_08_DNA_FD_94474 | JGI IMG/M metagenome (GOLD analysis project Ga0129333, IMG submission 94474) | Freshwater to marine salinity gradient microbial communities from Chesapeake Bay, USA - CPBay_Sum_0.6_0.8_DNA | ecosystem: Environmental > Aquatic > Marine > Coastal | place: USA: Chesapeake...
ATTAAAAGTGAAATTTGGGGAGACTAGAAAAAATTTTAACAATAAAAAATGATGTTGACAAAAATAGTGCATTTGGTAAATTACATCTGTCGGTTTGTCCTTGTTGGACAGTTGACGTTAGGTAATCCTGTGGAAAACCTATCCGAGCGCACAAAGGCCCCTGTCAGAAATGGCTGGGGTTTTTGTGTATATAGGTAACAAAATGTTTGCATTTACGGCACACAAATCGTACCTTAGCCACCTAAGCACTTGCGTGTGTTTTGAAGGTCATTATATTTACAGCACTTCTTCGGCACTAAGTTGCTGGAGTGACAGTTTCGGCAACTTTGATGCTAAATGTTGGGGATTTAAAGAATGATATTTAAAACCAGCTGGTCATCTATACATTTATTTGGCCAAGGATATATGTTTAGTTTTGCACATTTAGGAGATATGGATTTCAGTTTCAATTGGGCAAAAGACTGGCAGCAGTCTGATGTTTCATCAAAAGCCTTTATTTTAAACGAGTGGCGTGGTAGATGTTGGGAAAATAACCTATGATACACAAGGTTAATTGCCGCTGCACTAATCCTCATAGATCACGCTGGTTCAGCGGTAGGGGTGCCAGTCCTCTGTTTCTGAGGCAAAGTTATTTTGCGCCACTTTTCCATGTGCATATTTACTGGTGCAGTGCTTTTTGCGGAAGTCAGGGCAGCAATTACAGGTGGCCATAATTATTGTTTCAAAGTCGCTAATTTAAATTATGATTTTAAAGGCAGTTCAATTTGGTAGCAGTCAATTCGGCCCCAAAAAGTTACCGATGTCTCAGAGAAACGTGCTTTTCACTCGAAGCGTCGTATTTGAAAACATGGATTCAATAGTTTTTGGTAACTGGTATGAAAGTTACTGCTGGAGTTTCAATCGGTTATAAATTTTTTCGTAAGTTGTTGATGATGAAATTCATGAGGAAGAACTGTTTGTTTTTTCGAAAAAATACTTGGACATAATTCTTTATATTCGTTCTTAACATAAATCAGATTACTATATCCAGATTCTGCGTAAAGATAATAACCTTTTTTTACAGCAAGTTTGTTAAGACTGGCGAAACTTGCGCCGTAGCTCATAGTGTAATCCCACTCATTATCAGGCTTGTATTCGATAATGGCCTCAGTTTCATAGTCAAAATTTGAATTATATTCTATACAAACTACTATTGGATCGTATTTTAATGCTTTCCATAACCAGTAATCATTAGAATCAACATCGATAGACAGTATATCAAAGATTTTAGGAACTTTATATTTTTCAAAAACTTCATTTATGTTTTCCACTGTAAAATGTTGGATTTTGACAGCAGAGTAAGGCACAAATAGAACCCGGAAGTCGGTATCGAATTGTAAGCTATCCCAACCTTCGTTAATAAATTTGCGGATATTGGAACCGTTGTAACCATCTCTGGCACCAAATTCCAAGCAAAACTTATTGATTGGTTTAATTATCTCGAAAATACCGGCCAGAATTAGATCTTCGCCACTGGTTGAAAAAGTCGTTTCCATTCTTTAAAATAGTAATTTTCGGTTGACATGCAAAAAATAAATGTTAAGGTGCCAACATGGAAATGATACAAGCATTATCGCTGGTTTTGATGTCAGCCATGTTTTTCGCCGTGGTTTTTATCATTTCAGAAAAGATGAACAAGAGGGGTTGATGTACGCAGTTATTTCCACAGATGGCCAGCTTGACATCAATCAACTTGAAAAAGAGTGTGTCAGAGGCAAGTGGATTCCACTTTGTGTTCTGAGACACAGAGAAACAAACGAAATTTATTTGCCCATTTTTAATCTTAATGATATATGCAGACGGTTTGCCGTGCGTAACTTACCCAAGGACTGGAGTAAAGGGTCTGTTCTACTGACGCAAGAGGATTATTTGTCTCTTGATCAAAAGGGGTGGAAATTTATGTTGTTTGATTTCCCAAGGGTAGTCAATGATGATAAAGATTACGAACTAACATTTGAGATTCATGAATTCTTGGAACAGCCCGATTTTATGGTTAGCTAACTAAATAGTGTGTGGGCAGAATTTTACATAACACTTTGCGAAACAGCACAGTTTCTGTTTGGAAATGCCAAAGCGTTCATAAATCGCTTTTGCATTTCGGCATATTTGATAAAAGTAGATGTTTTCGTGATAATCAGTTCAGCAGTAGGGTTGGATTTACCTCTCACTCCTTGCACGGAAGTTTCCCTTTTGCATTAGGCAAGAAAAATAGTCATTAAACTAAATATGTTATGGCCGAAAACTGCAAAAATTTGAACGAAGCTCAGGGCATGGGCGTGCCATTTCTTTACCCGCTTGGGTATCAAGGAGTAGGCCAATATCCACCTGAATATCTGGCCGCTCTTTTTCCTGATGCATTAATTTACATAGCAGCGGACGAAAGATTGCAAAAGTGCTGGGAAGAGGAGCCTTTTAAAATAGATCATTTGAAACCGCAGCCTATTTTCAACAAAGCATACGGAAAATTATCTTTGGTTAGCACACATCCGAAACTACCTCCCGGGGAAAGTGTGCCTTGGAAGCCATTGCCTCCAGACCCTGATGAGAAACTATTCCCGTCTGGCCCTGCTCACCCTTGCATGATTTCAGAACCTAAATGCTTGCCGGGAAATATTGCAGGTCTTGATGCGGAAAAATTCGGAGACCCGTGCCATGGCATGTGGAAAATGCCGGAAAATAAATTACAGAGTTTCGGAGACTTTTATAGATTTTTGGAAACTAAAAAAAAGAAAGAGTATGCTCCTTTGGTTGGTGCCATGCCGGGGCAGGTGCCATCAGGCACCTCTTCTCCAAATCAAGGCGTAACAAATCAGATGCCTTTGATAAGAGATGAGTTTCCGCAAAAAATGATAGTTGTTGACAAAGTTAATCTTAAAAACAAAGGTAAATTAAAGGAAGGTAAAAATATGAAAACATTTTTTCAATTTCTGGAGGCCATGAGAAGTAAGGAAAACAAAAAAGAAGCATCGATGATGGCCAATGCTGACAATAAATACCGTGCATTTGATGAGGCAAAACCTAAAGTCATGCACGATAAAAAAGAAAGAAACCAGAAATTCGAGTGAAGCTAAAATAAGCAGTGCCGGTCGGCACTCAAATAAATTATGAAAGTTGCAATTTGTTTATCGGGCATACCTAGACATTTATACTGCACGGACTTTTTACAACGAATTGGATCGTGGTATGAAACAGTAGTTTTTTTAAATTATTGGGAACATGACCCTTCAATTTGTGAACATCAGTATAATGGCGGTGGGTCGGGTAAATTTCCCGTGCATTTTCATCCATCTAAATTCAATTCCTCTTTATATGAATATCATTACACTCATCAACCATTCAAGCCATTAATCCCAGTATTTAAAAAAATGCATTCCATGATAATGCCTGAAGCCCGTGACAGGCCAGACATTGGTGTTTTTGGCATGTTTTATTCAATTCTGCTATCTCACAATATGAGAATTGAATATGAACAAAAAAATAGTATGAAGTTTGACGTCGTTTTCCGAGCAAGATTTGAGAGCGGATTCAGGTTTGATGAGGGCGAAAGAAGCATTCTAGATTTACACGCTTTTAACATTAATGCATTACACATTCCTGATATCAATATAAATCTAGAATGTGGAATGAATGACCAACTGGCTTTTGGAAATGGCGAAATAATGTCAATCTACATGACGGCTTTCAATAGAATAATACCCTTGAGTAATAGATTTAAACACAGCCCAGAATGGATTGCACATTTCAATACAGAAGGAATAACTAGGCACTCTCAAGCTATAGTTGCCTAAATAGAGTCATATTTAAAGCTGTATGGCAAAGTAAAGTGATTTGTACGACTAGCTTTATCAGCTGCATAAGATATAGAGGCCGCTGTTTCTTTGCAAATATCGGTATCAGATCTAAAATCCTTCACAATTTCCAGTTGCAAAGAATTTATAGATAAATCTTTTTCTATTTTTCGCCAAAATTGATTCATATTGTGGCGACCGAAACCTGCATATCCGCCACCAGACTTACCAACTGCACAATTGATATCATCTGTATATAACTCATACATAAAGCATTCTCTTATAACCTTGGAACATGTAATACTTTCAGGAGTTCCTAGTCCATATCCCAAAATCATATCAACATTTTTAACGCCACTAGTTTTTCTTATATCATTACTTACACCGTGTATAAAAATTACCAAAACTTGACCATATAGTTTCTTAGCTCTTAGACACAATCTTTTAAAAGGCAATAAAAATTCGTCAGCCAATGTATCATTTGCCATATGCCTGTAATTATTGCAATCTGCTCTATCGTCTTGCTCAGAAAAAGTATGATTTCTTTCCCATCCTTGGTTTATTAGATAGCTACAGTTAATCTTGTCTGCTGCCAATTTAGTAATTAAGTCTGTGTTGTAATCATCACCTTTGTAACCGTGAGGAGCTACAAGGACAACAGGAGACTTAGCATAGCTCACTAAAACTCTTGACATGATGTATTATATGCGTTTTCCGAGTTGAATTTTCAAAAAATGTGTGCTAATGTCAATATCCCAACCCAAGGAGCGTTCAATGAAGATTAATCTGGCTGCAATTCAGTGTGAAAGCAATATCCGCAGGGCAAGCCCAATTTTGGCCAGCGAAGGAATAGATGTTTTGAACATCTGCAGGACGCTTGGTCTTAGTTACAGCGAAAATATGTGGATGCCATTCATAAGAATGGTTTGCAAAGATCACAAGCTAGTTTCATTGGCACGCTCCCTTTCACTCACCGGGCAAATTCATCCTATTATTGTTACAAAAAGTAAGGATGCCACTGATAAAAGCTATCAATGTTTATCAGGTCAACGTCGATATATTGCAATGGTTTTGTTGGAATGTGTACGCAAAGTTTTGCGTTTTGACACCGCCGATAAAATTATGGAAGTTAAATCGCTCATTAACGGGGGCGAAATTGATTTGCCTTCAATCGATTTCGATAAGATGTCCGAAATCGAGGACGAATTGCAACTAGATGCCGAGCTGAAGGAGATTATTACCGAAGAACAGGCCGAAAGACTGGCTTTTAGCGCAAATGAAGAAGCCGAACCGCTTACAGATATCGATTGGGCTTTATGGCTAGCCAAAGCCACTGAGCGCATCAATCCAGCGACCAAAGAGCCGTACACGCTGGCAGAACTTAGTAAAATCTGTGGAAAGTCAGAATGGTGGCTTAAACAACGCAAGCCATTAGTTGCTTTGCCGAAAGAATGGCAAAACGCTGTAGACAAACGTGAGGTAACTATTTCAAAAGCCACTGCATACGCTTTGGAAATTATGGAAGGCGCAGAGGATGACAGGCCTGAAGTAGTAGTGTCTAAAGCGCTGCCATCGCTCGATAAAGTAGAAGAAATATACGATCTAGATGATAGTAAAGAATCTGAAAAAGATTTCGATGAAGAAGAGGTAGATTCCGTTGACTTTGGTGGCGATTCTACAACAGAAATGCCTGTCAAAGACATAGCAGAAGGCAAGCGCAAGAAGCGGAATAGCTCGCCAAAAATAATGAAATACAATGAAGTAGTTGAATTACTTGTTTCTCTGCCCAAATCTGACCAACATGGGATTGGAATTCTTGCCAAGGTCTTGAAAATAAATTTAGACGAAGCCATGGAACTTATTGATAGTAAAGAACTTACAACTACATAGAAAAAATTTTTTTAAAGCTCTTGACACACTTCCCGGTGGAACCTACTATGTGGGTGTGGGCGGTAGGTTCTGCCTTTCAAAGGAGTGTGTCATGAGCAAGATGTGCATTGAACTGGATTCCAAACGACTGGGTGCAAGCAATCGTGTTATTCACGGTTGGTTATCGAAGCTGGGACTCAATCGAACCGATGTGTTCGAACTGGTCAGGCAGGTGTGCGAAAGCAGCGGGGCTATTTATGACTCCTTGTCTGAAGATGTCAAACACTCGTTAGCTAACGATATCAATCATTTCAATTATGTAAAAAATATTGAAAATGATTTCTTGGCTGACAATCGAAGGCTGATATCTGCTGTTTGCAACACTCTTGGCATTCAGCATGTAACTGACGAACATGAGTCCATGGGCATGCTTTCCCTTAGGAGGTCTTTGTATTACTACATGGATGGAGATGTATCACTGAACTCGTACAGTTTCAGGGGTATCAAACAGGAAGTAATAAAGGTCGAGCGACAAAAGAAGTTGAAGAAAAATAAGGTGTGGAATACCACAGCCAAGCTCGACTACAATGACGAAGAAATTTCTCGTAAGTTAAGCTATGAGGAAGAAGACGCTGAGGCTCCTGAAACGGTAAACGAGGCTCTTTCTGTGACCTACAGAAATGGAGACGGATTGGATTTGATTACAAAATTAGCTACGGCTGCTAATTTGAACGATGCCGAAAAGCAGCTATTGATGTCTTTAAGCAAAGATCATGCTACAAAAGGTGGATGGGTCGATGACTTCCTCGCTAAAACCGGCATCAAAACCACCAAACAAAATGTTTATCAGCGCAAGGACGCACTGCTAAACAAGCTGCGTCAGCTGGTAACAAAACAAGGCATCAAGTTGTTCCGCTAATCAATAAGGAGTAAGAAAATGAAAAACAATTACACTCAGCCCCGTCATGTGTTTTTTAATGACCCAAACGTTCCCGACACTGTGGAAAGCAGAATACCTGCTCCTACCTTGGAGCAGATTCTATTCAAGTTTAGCGTTGAGGCACCAAGGCCATATTTTTCCAACATCGTTGGCCAAGACATTGCTAAGCGCAAACTTAGAAGAGCAGCTGTAAATGCTCTGCAGAAGTGGGATCATAATTGCTGTGAATACAGCTTTCTTATTACTGGTCCTAGCTCTGTTGGCAAGACAACTCTTGTAAAAGCGTTTGCCGGGATTGTAAATCTTCCATTTGTAGAAGTCAGTCCCCGGAGCGTCCAGACTATGGATGATTTGTTTAATCTTATCCATCATGCTTTGGCGCAATGCAATCCACCATTACCTTTAATGCCAATCAAGAGGGCAAACAATTACGAATTGCCACCATGCATCATCTTCATCGATGAAGCTCACGCCTTGCGCAAAGGCATTCAAAATGACCTTTTAAAGGCTATTGAGGCCGATGACAGACAGTTCACCACCGAAGCTGGTGAGAATGTCAGCACGGCTAATGTATGCTGGTTTTTTGCCACAACTGAGGTAGGAGATCTTTTCGGCCCGTTGCTGAATCGTTTCACCGAGATTAATCTCAAACCTTACAACCGTGAGGAGATTGCAGAGATTGTACGCAAGAAATATCCAGTGCTGGATATTGAAACTTGCCGTGATATTGCACATTACGAAAGCCGAGTTCCCCGCCGTGCCATTTCTTTTGCAAACGAGCTTTTGCAGGAAGCGCAGCAGCGCCCCGGCATCGACCTTTGCTACCTAATCAAGGAAATCGCCGAAGAGAATGAAATTGACGAATATGGAATGCACAAAAGGCATCTCCACATTCTCCGTCTTTTGGCAGAAAAGCCAGTGAGCAAAGACAGATTAGCTTTGTCTTTACAAGTCGGAAAAGAAGAGTTGGAAAGACTAATTATGCCACCAATTATGCTTAGCACAGTTGACAATCCATCTTTAGTTACTGTTTGTCAAGCAGGCTACACTTTGACTGAGCATGGATTGCAAGAATTGATGAAAAGAGGTATGTTATCCGCAGATTATGTATTTAAGCCACAAGAATAAGGAGATAAAAATGAATGTCACCGCAAAAACGGCTTACAAACAAATCATCGATGCTGGCTTTGAGAATTTAGCCAAGCTGCTGATCAAGCATGGCATCAACAAAACCACAAAATACTTGGTGTTACGACACCAAGAAGGCGGAATGCTGGAGAACGTGTACTTGCCCAGTAATCCATGGATGCAATCTCATCTTAGCGCAAAGGAGTTTTTTGATGCTTTATTTCCCAAAAGACTCACAAGGTCTCGCCCTCATTCCCAGTATTATTCATATGAAAAAATTAGCAGAAAAGATTTTGATGAGCATTTGAAACTTGCAAAAGAAAATGGTTTAATTGTTGCAGTAGAATGGCATGAATACATCAGAAAAAATGGTTTGGTTGAATATTATCAAAATCCTTGGGTTGCGTTCAGAATGAGCCCAAAAAAGTTTTTCGACCTTGCAATACCGGATAGGGTTGAAAAGAAAAGTCTGAAAAAAATGAGGCTGACCGCCATGCCAGCACAAGATCATCTGACCTGTTGCATACTGCATAGACTGACTAATTCACGAAAGTGGCGTGAATATTATTTAAAAAATCGTGCAACCCAAGATATACTTGCAAGGCCTTGGGACAGGCTAGACATGACAGAAGCAGATTTTTTTACAGCTGTAAGAAAAGGAAAGGTAACAGTAGGAGGCTGAAATGCATGATATAGAATGGACAATGAGAGTTCTTGAAATTCGAAAAGAACCACACTGGATATCGGAGGAAGAAATTGTAAAACTAGGAGGTGACCCAGCCAAAAAAGATGCTGAGTCAATACTTGGTTTAACAGATAGTTTTTTCCTAAAAATTTACAACAAGACTGATGCAGAGGCTAAATTACAAGTTGGCATATGCATAAGCCATGACAAAAAGTAAATCATAGCGCCTCCGAATATATAAAGTTCGGAGGCGCTATGTTATTTTCAGACTGGCTAGAACTTAAAGAAGGCAAAAGAAGAAAAGGCAAAAAAGATGCTTGCTACCACAAGGTACGAGCAAGATACGACGTTTGGCCTAGCGCCTACGCAAGCGGCGCATTAGTCCGTTGCAGAAAAGTAGGAGCAGCTAATTGGGGAAATAGTACTGACGAAGATCAATTTAGCAGCGAAGAAATTAAGTCTGAAAGTAAATTATTAACTTTTGAAATGTTTTGTGAAACTAAGTTCAAAAAAGAAAAAGAGCAGGGTCTACACGGCTGGTTTGCCCGCAATCGAGGTCAGGGCTGGGTAGATTGTAAAGCGAGCAAAAAGGGCCACATAGTGCCATGTGGTCGCAAAAAAGCTGGTAAAGGCGCAGATAGGAAATATCCGGCTTGCCGCCCCACTCTCTCTATGTGCAATGCTAAAGGCAAGAAGCGCAAGAAGAGCAGCAAGCCTATATCTTGGGAATAATAAGAAATTAGTTAATTAATTACAACAGTCCAGCATCTTTCAGATGTTTTTTTCCATTTATTGCCGAAGCATTCCCTTACAGCTTTAACAACAGATTCCCTGTCTATGTCATGGCCGGCCATAATTGCGCCTTTTTTAACTTTTGGAATCCAAGCTTGTATGTCTCCCTTAACACAATCGTAATTATGATTTCCATCGATAAAACAAAAATCTACGGAAGCATTTTCAAATTTTTCCGCTGACTTTCTAGAATCGCCAACTATAGGGGAATATTTGTTTGCAAAACCACAGTTTTTCATGTTGTTTTCAAAAATATTAAATATTGAGCCATTATTTTGAGACACAAAACGATTCATGAAATCATCATCTTGTGGACCTCCCCATAAATCTACACAGTAAAATTTTAATTGTTTATTATTTTTTACCATTTCAGAAATGAAAAAGGCTGCGGATCTTCCAAGCCATGTCCCAACTTCTACCGCAACATCACCGTCTTTTAATTTGTCTTTGACTATATGACCATAGAGGTCTTCAAAATCGCACCAACCTTGTATATTTTTATGGGTAATTGTAGTTGAATCGCTCATAAACATTTTTCTCTCTTTCTTTTATCAATGCAACAGTGTCATTATGTATGGCGGGAATTTCAAATATTGACTCATTGTATTCATCTTTATCAAGTTTTGGCACAGGCGCTGCAATATTCAAAAACTCAAAAATCTTTTTGGTTGCAGCAGGATGATCTTCTAACCTAAAAATTTCTATGTCTGTTTTCATTCTTTCATCGCCAATAAAAGACTCATACATTCTTGTGAGGAAAGACGGCCTCAATTTTTGAACGGAAAGTACCCATCTGTTAAATTCAGACCAGTCACAATTCGCCAAAATGTCGGTAGGGTGCCAAACAGTAGGCTCCCATAAAAAAGTTTTTTTGTATTTACAAAATCTGTAATATGATAAATACCAAGAAACTGGTTCACGCACTTGAGAAAAAATCTTATTAGCCTTATTAAGTATTTGAAATCGTGTGGCGTGCCTGCCTACCGCAATAGTTTTTTGCGGTTCTTTTTGTACAGTTATTTTACTCAACAAATTCTCTATATATGTGCCACCGCATTTGGGAATGTGAACGAAAACAGCATTTAGATCGGGGTAAAAAGCACTCATAAACTTGTATCCCAAATTTTGTTTTTTTCTTTCTGCTGTGATTTTTGCGTTATTATGGATGGGTGGCAAACAAAATATTTCATTTTCGGCAAGCTTTTAAAATATATAGACACATCGAGTGGCTTATCATATGATCTATTAGTTTCTGCTAAGATCTTCAATCCCTTATTACTTATTAACATGGCATGCGTGCCGAAAATACAATCATCTACTTCGTTGCATAAGCAATCTACTACATGTTTATATTTCCTTTTATGACCTTCGTATAACCATCCCAAATAGACCATATCATAATCCTTCGGCAAACAGCTCAGCATTGTTGCCATTCTGTTTCGCCATCCATTTTCTAGCTGGAAATCATCTTCAAGAATAACCACTTGTTCATAATTATTAGTTAAACAATGCTGATATAAAAATAGATGATTGAGGCTCAATGAGATCATAGAAGGATTTATGTAATAAGGCTTACCATCGGGCCAATAGTTATGAACTAAGGTGGTCGATAAGCCACTTGTACGTCCGTAAAGACCCCTCCAATAAGTAAAATTAATATTATTTTCTTTTAATTGATTTAAAGCAAATTGCTTTCTTTCTGGCATTTCATCACAACCAATAATATATGTGGGCATATTGTTTATCATATTATCCTATTTATTTTACCCATTTATTTTATATGCAGATAATCTTTCAATTCAGATAGACTGACAGTCAAAACCTTAGCTGCAGAATCATTATCTCCATAACTTATATGTACTGAGTCACCATTTTTTATCATCCCAACAACAAAAGGACAAACTATATTAGTGCTCCTTATACGCTTCTCTTGTGCAGACTCAGCTGAGAGAAAAGGGGTAGATGAACACGATAATATATTGAAAGGAGGACTAGCTTTAAATGTATAAAATCCATTGTCATAAAAACTAATATTATTTTTCTTCTCTGCAGTATGAAAAGTGCCTAAATAAGTTTCTTCATCAATCAAAATCGGGGAGCTGCTGCCTCTCATGTGCTCCTTATTAAACCATTTAGACCTCCACTCGCATGAGTAAACAAGTTCTGCACAATCCAATTTGTCACTATTCATTTTATAAATTCGATGTGGATTTACTTCTGCCACAAAATATATTTCCTTTCCATATTTGAAAGGGACCCAATTTTTCTGTCTACTTTTCAATGTGGGAGGTGAAATTCGTTCTCTTGCGCCCTTTATAAAATTGTTTTTATCATTCATAACAATAGTGCCAACAATATGCTCTTCTTCCACATTATTTTCATGATATGAATAAATCATCAGTAATTCATTTTTTTCGGTCCATATAAGTCTGGGATCTGTGGCGTGATTCAAATTCAAATTGAAAATTGTAAGTGGAATAACATTAAATTTTTTATCAAGTCTACATAAAGAAATGCTATCTGCGCTGATCCTAAAAGCACAAATGAATCCATTTTCATCAAAAATATTATTAATAATGCAACCATTGAATGAACCATTAGGAAGGTCTATTTTTTTAATTTCGCCCTCCAAATTTAAATGCTTAAATCTTTTCCCGTATAGTCTTTCGAATGAACTTTGATTCACATTTGCATTTTTTTTTACCGGCAACCTCAAATCTTTTTGAATTATTTTTTGTGTCGCAGAGGTTACAAATTTTTTTATAGTGGAATCAAAAAAATATACATTTTTATTTTTCATGTTTATACGAAATAATTTTCGTCCTTTCAAAAGATTGTTACATCGGCATTTTTGTCATGAGGAAAAAATTTCAGATTGAATTATTTCATGTTGATTATTAAATCCCAATATTTCCACAGACTTTTCTATTCTTAAATATGTATACATCTTCAAAAACTTGAAAACCACCGTTTTCACTTGCTCAAAATCTTCATATTCTGCCAATTTTTGCGAATCGTTGTTTTCATCCCTTAATTCTGTAAATTTCAAATAATCGGTTTTTTTCATCGTATCACTTTCGACCAATTTTACTCGAAAAAATGAAACCTTCTTACTTTCCTCTATAAGTTTTATGCAATTTTTTACTATTTGACTACTTATATTGAAATATTTTTTATAGTAATTGTATTTTTCATCAGATTCATAATTAAAAAAAGGATTAACGTTGTTTATGAAATCTTTGATATCCTCTCCTGTAATATATTTCTCTACGTCAAAATATTCTTCTTTTATTATCAATTTAAATTTTTTACTTGTTATTAAACGAAACACCGAATACACATCTAATTTTTTAATTTTTGTGTTTTGCAATATTGATGTACAAAGGTTGTCTATGTAATTAGTCATATCTTTAAAAATAGCTTTTTTCACATAAAATTTCAATTTTATAGATATAATATTAAGAGGCGATTTCTAAAACTAAATTCTATTCATATAGGAATTAGCTGAAAAGACCTCTACTTTTTGAAAGGGAAAAATCATGGCTCAAGGTTTAAAAGGAAACAAAATTAAAGCCAAACGAATTGGCGACATGCAAAAAGTGCTAAATAATTTAGCACATCCTGCTGCTGCAGCAAAATATAATCATATTCGTGTGCAACTTGAGGATGGCAAAGAAGTTCATATGCTTTTCACCGATAGCGAAATTCAAAAAGCATTGGACAGGGCAAAGAAGAATCCGGAAGATTGTCCGGCAGTTTCTATTTTTAGAGATATTCTGGACTAAATTTTAAGGGCGATTGCATTCTTAGTCTTTGGTTTGACATTTTTGCTTTTTTCTCCATGTTAGGATGCAGCAAGAGGCGGGAAAAATTCCCGTAAGTGAAATGCAAATAGAAAACGACATCAAATTAGACTTCAATGATGTTCTTATCAAACCAAAAAGAAGCATGGCCGTAAGTAGAGCGGATGTCGATTTACACAGGCAGTTTAAACTACTAAATTGCGAACTATACAAAGAGACACCATGGGAAGCCGGAATCCCTATTATTGCAGCAAATATGGATACGGTTGCATCAATTAAAGTTGCAGAAACTCTGGCACGACACAACTGCTGGACCGCCTTGCACAAATTTTATGGTTTAGATGTGCTGGAAAGATTTTTCAAAGATCATGAAGCAAATAAAAGAACTTTTTACACACTAGGCACTAGTGACGATGATTATAAAAAGCTTCGTATGCTTTACAAACTGGCGGTGCCAATTCCAAATATTTTGATTGATATTGCAAATGGTTACAGACAAAGTTTTGTAAAGTTTGTTAGAGAAATAAGGGATTGGTTTCCACAAAGCGTAATTATGGCTGGAAATGTTTGCACACCAGAAATGGTTATTGAACTTTTGATTGAGGGAAGAGCAGACATCATTAAATGCGGAATTGGAGGCGGATCGGGTTGCCTCACTCGCCACCAGACACACGTGGGTTTCCCACAATTGTCCTGCATTATTGATTGTGCCGATGCTGCTCATGGCGTGGGTGGATTAATATGCTCTGATGGCGGTATCCGGCAACCGGGCCACGTATCTGCCGCATTTGGAGGCGGAGCAGATTTTGTAATGATTGGTGGTTATTTTTCCGGCCATGATGAAAACGAAGGGGAATTTACTTGCGACGAAAACGGTAATAAAAAAACTATGAAGTTTTATGGAATGAGTTCAGATACGGCTATGAAAAAGCATTATGGGGGAAAATCTAGTTATCGAGCAAGCGAAGGCAGAACTATGGAAGTTAAGTATAAAGGCTCTATAAATGACACTGTAGAGGAAATTCTCGGCGGTCTTAGAAGTACTTGCACCTATGTAGGAACAACTAAACTAAAGGATCTATCCAAATGTACGACATTTATAAGGGTTAACAGAATCCATGATAACCCGCATAAATATTGATAGAGGTGTAATATGTTAAAATTAGAAGCTTTTACCAGCGCAAAAGATATGGGAGTTGTATTTGCCAAGCTTTTCGAAGCCAGAGATTTTGCACACAAAGCTCATTTAGAGACAAAATCTTATGCTCAACATAAGGCGTTGGGCAGCTTTTATGATGACATTTTAGACCTTACAGACGGTTTAGTAGAGTCATATTTTGGTAAATATGGCATACAAAAAATCAACATCAGCGAAGTAAAATCTGCTGATGTTGTAACTTATTTTGAGGATCTTGCCAATTTTATTGAGCAAGCTCATGCGAGTCTCCCCAAGAAAGACACTTGGGTTCAAAATCAACTAGATGAAGTATTGCAGTTAATATTTTCAACTCTATACAAGTTGAAAAACCTCAAATAATGGACTTGATTTGACTATTGAACTTTCTATAATAAGACTGTTGGACGCACTTCGTGTCCTATGTATTTAAGAGGGCGGGAATAAAATCCCGTTAGTTTCATGAAGAATCTATTTTTGGCCGTTGCCGTTCTCGTTCTCGGCACCGCAGTTTACGCTGGCGAAGGCCCTGCTAAGGCTCAGGCTCCTGTGAAGCCAGTTGCTAAGGCTGAGCCCAAGACTGTTTTGGTTCCCACTACCGTCCTGAAGAAGGAAACGGTTTTGGTCCCCAAGACTGTCGTTAAAAAGGAAACCGTCATGGTTCCCGTCAAGGTTGTTGAGTGCGATAGCTGCTGCGAAGTAGCTTCCCTCCGTGGCCGTGTTCGCAACCGTGTTGGCCTTTTTGGCAACCGTGTGCGTGGCGTTGCAGCCGGCGTTTGCGATTGCGCTAACTAATAAATATTAGTTGGTTTCAGAGGGCAGTAGGAATTCCTACTGCCCTTTTTTTATGCAAACCATTCCTTAAATGATAATTTTTTGGGCTCTTTATAGTACTTAAGCAACTCTTTTGCCAGCACTTTTCCGGCTCTTATATCAGAGGGATAGTGTACCCCACCCTTCATACGATTCTCAGCAACTTCTTCAGCATAATTAAAAAGTTTTTCTCTAAATTTTGGATATTTTCTTGCCATAATTTCAGCTAGAAAAAAAGCACCCGTAGCATGCCCACTAGGGAAAGAAGGACTTTGACCAGTTTCGGTAAAAATTTCTGGATAATCTATTCCAAAATGCTCGGCCATTTGCCAAGGTCGTGGCCGATCATACTTTTCTTTAAAATGAATTACTACCCGGAAAAGATCGCCTGCAAGTTTATTGACAAACTGTTTTTCTTCAGGATTTTTAACTATTTTTGCAAAATTGGATTCAAACTCCTTAGTAGCACTATCTTGTTCGCCAATTTTTTTGAGATCTTCTTCTGTATTTTTAGCCATCAATTTTCTTAAATAATCCAATTCTTCAAGATTTTCTTCACTTCCATCTTTGGGATACGGCGTAAGCTGAATTGACTTCCAGCCATCCTCAAAAAAAGTAATTTTACCTTTTTTGTGTTTCTTTTGAAATGCTGATGGTTCGCCATAACTAAATTTCTTCATGTTGTATATACTAGACTTGAATTTCAAATTTTGTCGGATAAGATTTTAAAAAAACAGGAGGTTTTGTCATGCTTTGCCTTGTGCTTTTGTGCTTTGCTCAACCAGAAACGTCTTTGCAATTCATGAAGCTAGAAAGCCTAGGAAGAAATCCTCTAATTGAGACCGAAAAAACTATTTACAAACAACAATGTGCAACGGTATTAGAATCAACTTTCAGAAGTGCTCCTGTATATCTGGTGGAATATGAAAACAATAAAGAAAAACTGACCCAAGTTGGAACTGTCAGTTGCGTTTTTAGAGCTTCCGACACAAAATGGTTAGTGGCTGTAGCAAAACTTAATAAATCTGTTCCTCCAAATTATGTTCTTCGGGCAAAATTTGTTGCCACCGAAGCTGATTATAATTTAGATCGGGTTTTAGAAGTGAGAAAGTGTTCAATTACAGAGTTTTATTTAAAACCTAAAGACAAAGCTACAAAATTTGAAGATTAAATTGAGTAATGCCAATTCTTGGCTATAAAATCTTTAAATTGCTCTAGAGTAGAGTCTATGCTGGTGTGATGAATTGCCGTACCACCAGCTTCTCTCCATTGTTCCACATTCTTTTTATAGTCATCGATCAATAGACCTTTTTTAGATGCATATTCCTGCTTCCCAGCACTTGTTGGGGAGCAGTATATTCTGTCAGAGGTAATTGCAAGATTTTGAAAACACCATAGTTCTTTGCCGAATATTACCGGTTTTCTATTGCTTATGCTTGTGAGAATAAGAGGTTTATAAAACTTGACTGCATTCCAAAGTGCCATGCACTCTTGTGTTTGAGGAAGCTTGGAATAAAATTGGCACAGTGCTGTATCAGAGATTTTGTCGCTGAAAGAATAGAAGTGTTTATTCCACTCATCGTTAGATGCATTTTCAATATCCACACCGAGGTAATCGCTCAATCCTTTACGCAAATTTACTAGAACTCCATCCATGTCTACAAAAATTATTGGCTGCATATTTGATTATATGCTTTAAATTTTCATAGTGACCTTTAGCAATAATTTTTTTCCAGTAATAGATATGTTATGCAAGGCTTCAGGTTGTATTTTGAAACCACTCTTGAATACCATGATGAGTTGAATCCATTATTGTGGTCTAACGGTACTTTTGATGCAGCTGCCAGAGCTGCATTACTAAAACTTGCTGAATTTTGGAGAGAAGATGCTTTGATCCCAAAGGAAGCGGTAAAAGACATCCTTGTTGTGGGTGGAAATGCAAATTACAATTATACAAAATATTCTGATATCGATTTACATTTGCTGGTTAACAAAGACATGATCCCAGATTGTGACGAAGAAATTCTGGACGATTACTTAAAAGATAAAAAGAAATTGTGGGGCCTAACTCACGACGTTAAGATTTACGGCATACC
>Ga0129333_10002507_pt1 | contig 17126 bp, 22 predicted proteins | sample CPB6_08_DNA_FD_94474 | JGI IMG/M metagenome (GOLD analysis project Ga0129333, IMG submission 94474) | Freshwater to marine salinity gradient microbial communities from Chesapeake Bay, USA - CPBay_Sum_0.6_0.8_DNA | ecosystem: Environmental > Aquatic > Marine > Coastal | place: USA: Chesapeake...
CAAAAACAGAAACCCCTCCTGTGTATCCTAAAGATGTAAATCCAGTGGGACCAGATGGTTTATCTATGGTATATGTTCCTTCAACCCATTGGGAGGGACCAGTAGGGCCTGTTGGGCCGCTAGCAGGACCAGTTGGACCTACTGCTCCTGTTGGGCCTATTGGAGGATAGTTGAGTTTATTCGATAGATATGATCCGACGATATTAGTTGTTGCTTGGTTTGATATCTTGTACATATTTATTATATATTAAAATATTTTAATATTCTATCAATGCATACTTTATCGGAAAGATTTTCTATTATGTATTGTCTTGGTTCAAATTCTTCTATTGTCTTTAACATCCTGTCAATATCTTTAGATAGTCTATCTCTATCAGTCTTTATTCCACATTTATCAGACCAATAAGGCACAGATGTTGCATATAAATTTTTAGGCTTTAAGTAAGAGTAAGTAAAGGATTCTGCCATATACTCCTCATACATAGATGTCACATCTAATACCAGAAGAGGAATATTACAAGACATAGCTTCCTGTAGGGCAAATCCCTGTGATTCGTGTGCGTCTATTACTATCATTGACTTGGTGTTTTGTAAAGATGAGAGATAATCATCCTCATTATAGGATCCATATCTAAAGATTTTAAAGACAAGATTTTTTTGTTTGAGTAAGTCTATAGTGTATTGTAGTAAGTCAGGAATTCTGTGCTTAAAGTATACTAAAAAATCATAAGATTTATTATCCTTAGTGGGCCTAAACTTATCGATATCTACAGAGAAAGGAAAGGATTCAATAGGGACAATAAATTCGGATAATTCTGTTACATAATCCTTTACCCATAAAGATAGAGAATTATATACGTATTTATCGACTAGTTCTTGTTTTAATTTTCCTATGATAGGTCCATATGGAATAACAAATAATTGAGGTCCTAGGATAACCTTGACACTTTTAGGAATGATGTCTGGGTCAATAAAATCAAAGAAAGATAGTAATATATTATAGTTATTTTTCTGTATTTTTTCTAAATCCTGTGTAAACTCTATATCAATATTTGCACATTCACACATACGTTGAATGGAATGGTAGTTTTTTGGGTGAGGGAATTGTCCTAATCTAATGTAACATAGAAGCTTCATATTTAATTTTTATATAACTTTTTTAAGTTAATAAATGAAGAATATAATCTTAAAAAGTTTTTCTGCTGTTTCTTGTATACACTGTATTTCTTGTATTTTTAATAAGGGAGATCGATCAAATTTGATAGCTTGTATACTATTTCAGTTATACTTTATCTATAATTCTTATAGGAATATAAAAAGTGATGAAAGAGATGATATCTTATATAAGAAAACATTGAATAATTTATATTCACTTTATGGATACTTTCTTTATGATATGGGTTATCTTATTACAGTTAAGCCTATATCTTACTTATTTCTTTTTCATCATATGATAGGCATATTTATGATACATATGATAAATAAGATTCATACAAAAATGCCCTCTATATACACTTTAAAACTCTATAATCTTTTCTGTTTTATAGCAGAGGTTACAAACCCCCTGTTAAATCTTAGACATTTTACAAAGGGGACAGTTGCCTATAGACTAAATATGAATTTAGTAAAGGCAACTTATGTTATATTTAGAATGTTTTTATTTCCTTTGGTATCAGAGGAAATAATAGAAGATATGTATAAAAAGGAGGATAAGGAGAGGGAGAGTATAGATAATGATAGGAGAGAGTATATAATAAAGGGTTTAAAGTATTGTATGTATACCGTATATATAATGAGTGTTTTATGGTTTATTAAAATAATATATAAATGATATAAAAGGTATATAAAAAGGCATATAAAATGAATAGAAATCTTATTTTAGATGATGAATTGGATGAGAAGAGATTAGAGTTAAATATGATAAACTATCTTTACTTGGGATGGATGGGTAAGGAGGTAATATTGAGAGATTTACTTCCTATATCTTGTGATACACCAATAAGAAATTTATTATTGTTCACAATATATCTGAAAGATTCGAGTAAAAGCTTGTATTCTTTAGGATTAGACCATTTACACAGCAGATCAAGAAAGTATTATTTAATGCAAAAATATTCTAAGAAATGGCTTGATCTTTATATTAACAAAAAGGATCCTGTTAATAATACAGATTTAGAACTTAATGATATTGATCCTCAAAAGTACTATATAAACCATGTAGATTATAAGGAACGCAAACGTTATCTGTTTAGTAAGAGCGATTTTTGTAAGATTATAAAGACTTGTCTAGAGAATAGTTATGACTATGATATAGAGCCATTTCCTATGAGTATAAAGAATCCTTATACTAATAAAGAATTTTCAAAAACCGAACTAAGAAGTTTTAGCATAAAAGCAGGAGATATGCCTATACTATGGACAATGTTTGTTGACAGTGACTATGATATAGTAAAGTTTAAATACAAGTATTATAACTATTTGTTGGAATTATGCATACCAAATTATGTTGATAAGCTTGGAGATGAAGATATGGCAGACTATGTTATTGATATATTTCACCACTATAATACAAGTTACTGTAGTAGATGTTTATTGTCAAGAAAATATTTAAAGGATAGAAAGGTAAAAAATGCAGTCATAGGATGGATTAGGTATCTCAAGTTAAATAAATACTTTCAATCAAAACATATAAGTGACCTTGAGTTATTGTATGGAAAATTTTTATGTTCTTGTACAGGAATTAGAAGTATAAATATATTTAATATTGAGCCTAGAATTTCTGATGATTTTACAGTAGGATTGGACTTTACTAGGCCTTTATTTACAATAGGATATAAGGGAAAAACAGATAAGTCAGACTATTGGATAAAGAAAAAAATAATAGAAAGGAAAAAAAGGATATTAAATAAACTATGAGTGTATCATATAATAAAAGCTTGGCCTTAACAGGTAAAGATATATACCAGCAGACATATGACTCACAATACATCGAAATTTTTGCTAATTCTACTGCTTATTTAATAGGAAGTTTGACAGTATGAAGAAAATTACAAACAGTATAATAATTTTTTTCATTATATTTATTATATATAATAAAAATGGAAACAGCCGTATTTTATATAATACTAGTATTACTCCTAGCAAATATCGGAGTAAGCATTGCCCTATTGGTAAAGGAAAAGAAAAAGGACCATTCTAAACCAAGTCCATCTCCAACTTCTTATCCTGTTATGCCAACCTTTAGACCACATCCACCAACTCCTTCAGGACATATGACCCCAGCCCCATCAGGACATATGACACCAACCCCTTCAGGACATATGACCCCAGCTCCATCAGGACATATGACCCCAACTCCATCAGGACATATGACCCCCAGAGCGACATCATCAGGAAACCCTACTCCTTCAGGAAATTATATGAAAACTTATAAGGGAAAATTTTAAATAATATATGACTTTATTTTACTACCATAGTCATTACATATGTCAATAAATGTTCCTCCGTATCCATTACTACTATTATGTATAAGATCTATCAATACAATTTCTATATCTTTATTATTCATACCATTAAGAAATCTGTCTTCTAGTTTATTCTTAAAACTTTCCCAGTCTACTATGTTTTCTTTTCCTAGTATATGATAGTAGTTAGTAATAATATCAGAATAAAGACGTAAAATATCGTATACATTGATTATGTATGTTTTAAAAATTTCGTAATAATTTCCTTGCATACCTCCGAGAAAATCAATCATATCACTAGAGATACGTATGATAGGGGTAAATATAGTAGAATGTATAGGATTTTCAAGTATGTATCCGTAGTCTATATGTATAATATGACCTTCATTTGATATCATAATATTTCCAGTATGCCTATCTCCTAAACCAAGAATATAAGACATACAGGAACTTATTGCTAAACTCTTTGCAAATCTCTCTTTTAATACTCCTATTTTTTCGTCTCCATTATTCTCCAGAATATAGTTCTGAAGAGTATATCCCTTTTGAGTTATATTTTTCAATGTTAAACAGTTATTCAAGTATTCAATAATACCAATCTCATTTGTTATCATAAGTATCCGGTAAGTTGGGATTTCTTCAAATTCATCTATTCTTCCTCTCTTCATTTGTCCGATAAGTTTTTCTTGTAGTATAGTGATAAGTTGTGATACTATTTGCTCCTTTCTTAATCCTTTTTCGGATTTCAGTATGAATTTAACCTCATTATTATTGTTAAGAAGGGCCCTAACAAAAAGAGGCTTTGATGCACTAGATATTTCTTTAACTTCTATTATTCTAGTTATTTTTTTAGAGGCATCAAATGGATATATAATGTCACATTCTAAATCACAGTTCTTCTTTGTATATATATCTACAAAGGATTTTATTGAGTTCTTAAGAAGAGTAAAATATTCTTCTTCTAAATTTTTTTTAAAGTATATGTTAATAATGTTTAAAAATTTTAAAGTATTTACAGAGTTATTATTACTTGAGTAAATATAGTTGTATTCAAGCATCAATAACAGTATGAAAGTAGAGTATAGGTGTTCAGAAAACTTTATAGACTCTCCTATAGTACACAAGATATTATATAAAAAGATCTCATTAGTAGTGCTTATTTTTATTCCCTTTAATATATTGATAAGATAGGGTATAGTACAGTATATAGTTTCTTCCTTCATTGTTCTTGAAGATATAGATATAAGATCAAATAAGATTTGTCTGTATTCTTCTAAAGTATCTTCTGTATAATGATCAATAACATCAATAATATCAATAAAATCCATTTTACTACAGCACCTCCTCGAACACATCAAGTTCCAACAGTCAGTCTTTATATGAACATCATTAACACAAACAGTTTCAGTCTTTGTCATCAAAGATTTTAATAAAATTTTTGACCATATACTATGACCTTTAAGAAACTGTCTGTTTCCTACTATTATATTGCAATCTGCAAGTGTAAGGTTATTTTTGTACTGTATATTTCTAAACTTTGATAAACAGTGTATAGAAGCATTACACCACTTTCTATTAATAATAACCGTATTATAAAGCTCTGGTAGAGTCAAAAAACTGCATATATTAATAAATGTCCTTATTGACTCAAGATTGGTTATCTTTGTATAACACTCATTGCATACAAGGCTCGTATTTCCACCATATACCATAGATTTTATATAGTGATAGACAGCGGTTTTTTCCTTTGGTATTTCAATCAAATCTAATGGTATTTTTATATACTTGTAACAACAGCTTCCACAGAAAATATGGCCACAAGCCCTACAATGGTGTTTCCTATAAAAAAAAGAAAACTGTACTGTACATCCTTCGCATTTTGTTACTTTGTTAGAATCTACCCATTCCTGTGAAGTTTTGGGGTAAATCTTGTCTAACTTTTCCTCTAAAAAGTCATCGTATTCTTGCTTCTTTGTTATATAAACAGAAAAATTTAAGTTCTTATTCTTACTCATCTCATTATTTAGTATAAAATTGATTTATTTTTATAACATTTTTAACTATAAAAATTAACATAATATGGAAGACATCTCTATAATTATACCTCATCGCCATAATCAGTCTTTAAATGATGATTCATCGTCTCACTTATACTCATATGAAAAATATGTCATATATGATCCTCATATAAATGACTGTGATGAATGGAAATCTGCAATGTTTCATAGTCTAAGCAGTGAACAAATACTTGATGATATTTTATACAGACAAGAGTGTTTAAAAACTCACATAAAATTTGGAATTGCATCAAGAGACTTTAGTAGAAAATTTCAAAAATACTGGAATGCTTTGAAAGATACGTTAACTCTTGGAATAAAATCTTATAGAAATACTAAGATGGTAGATACATATAAAACTCAAATAGAAAGAGATGTATTATCTAAAATAGGAAGAATGAGCGAATCGATAGAGTACTTCACAGACCTCTACTTTCATACAAAACGTATATGGACAGAATAAATGACTATAAACCACCACAATGATGTAAAGACAATAGAGCAATTGCTAATAGTGTAAGATATTCACCATCACTCCAGAAGTGTTTCTTAGTTATGGTTAGACTTCCTATTTTTACTTCGTCCTTGCCGGTCATATCTAGTATGCCTGCCGTTCCTGTAAATACTATGCCTAGAATAATAAGAAATATAGAGATTTCTTTCAACATTTTTATTATACGTATAATAAAAATGTTTATTTGTCCAAAATACTGTGGAATTGCTATTGTATTTCTTGTAGGTATGATATATATGACATTTGCCATAGATAAGTGTGCCATTACAAAAAATTTCGTAAACTCACTTAGCGAAGCACAAGCTGAAAAATACAAATCTATCATAGCTGAAAGACGTCATATCTACCTTTCTGGCTATCTGTTTGGACTAGCATTGTCTGCCATCATAATTGTAGGTATGATGAAGAGTATAACAAAGTTTCAAATGTTATGTCTCACAGGGTCTATTACCTTCCTTACTGTATACTTTTACTATATCCTCTCTCCTAAACAAGATCTAATGGTTGTATACCTAAACGATCGATCACAGCGATATGAATGGCAGAAAATATACAAGAAAATGCAGTTTAATTATCACGTTGGTCTTTTATTAGGAATTATTGCAGCCCTCCTGTTGACAATGTCTGTTAGTGACATTCGTCAGCTTGAGTAACTTAAAAATTATCTCTTTATAAAATATAAATGAGATGAACAAACCAAAAATTAACAAATGCATAAGTCTTACTATATCAAAGGATAAATCTCTTCTGGATATACTTGATTCTGTTGAAGATGTTGAAGAACATATAAGTAAGGATTATATAAATAAGAATAATATATGCAAGTGCTGTAACAAATATATTGCTAACATAAAAACATTAGGAGAACACCAGATCAAATGTTTTCAAAATAAAATAAACCAATTAAACAAAACAATAGAAGAACTTAATATACAAATGAGTCTCTTGAGAGAAAATGTAAAAGAAAATGTAAAGCACGATATAAGAATAAAAGGCATCGAATTACTACTTGAAAGAAACAATGATAAATGGAATAAAATTTATAATTTAAAGAAATAAATGGAGATCTCACAATATAAAACTAAGAAAAGTCAAGATATTACTTCCTCTTATAACTCTCAAATAAATAACGAAAAACAAAAACACGCAAGAGAATCAATTAATATTAGAAAAAACTTCCTCTTATCACAGTTTCAAAGAAATAATATGTTAAAAGAACTTGATAGCAGATTAAATAATACACTTACTTCTCTTCAAACAGAAATGAATAATGCCATAAACAAGGTCAAAAATCTTCCAATTAACAAAATAAAAGTTGGAGGAAAAAAAGCACTTCTTATAGGAATAAATTATGAGAATACATACTCTCAGCTTAATGGTTGTATTAACGATGTTTCTTTGATGGAAAACCACCTAAAGACAAAAGGATTCTCTGAAGTAACTCTTATAACAGACAAGACAGAAATAAAACCTACAAAAGCTAATATACTATCTTCCCTTGAAAAATTTCTTACCTCTTCTAAAGACGATGATATACTATACTTCCACTATAGTGGACACGGATCCATAGTAAAAGATGATAATGGAGATGAAGTCGATGGAAGAGATGAAACTATTGTCTCAAAAGACCTGATATTAATAACAGATGATGAATTAATATCTCTTATCAAACAAAAACTTAATAAGAAGGCAACTCTAGTTGCTATTTTTGACAGTTGTCATAGCGGATCTGTCCTTGATCTCAAATATACTTTCTCAGATAATTTGTCAATTGTCGACAGCCCTAAATATGACGATATATCACCAAATATAATAATGATAAGTGGATGCAAAGACTCTCAAACAAGTGAAGAAAAGTTTATATCTAATAAAGTCTATGGACTATTAACTTGGTGCATTTATGAAACAGTAACAAAAAATAAAAACTTAACTTGGAAATCTCTCTATACATCTGTTAAAAAACTATTACAAGACTCAAAAGCCTTACAAGTTCCTCAACTTTCAATGGGATCTTTAATAGATATCGGAGATAATGTGCCTTTTTTGGCATAATTAAGTCATTCTTTCCTATTTCCAATAGAAAATTCTACAATATTCTCTTTATCTTCTAAATTATTAAAGAAAATTTTTCCTTCTCTATTTTCAATTGTTCCTACAATAAAATTTCCCCTCCTGTCTAGAACTCTAACATTACATAATTTTTTATTAAAATAATTATGAAGCATATTTATATGATAACTCTTTATACGTTTCCATATACAAGAGTTAACAACTCTGTAAAAAGTATTCGCTGGATCAAAATTCATTTATTATATCTAAGGTCTTTTTTTTAAACAATATTAACCATAAAATTGCTTCTACATTCTTCGCTACAAAATTTTCTATCCATACCAAAGTATATAGTATCCTCTTTATTTATTTTTCTTTTACACTCTTTACACTCCCTTTCATTTTTTTTAAGAGGATTACTTGTTAAAGGAGTAGGAGGAATAGATTGAATGTGAGGGGTAGGAGGAATAGGAATAGGAGGAATAGGTTGAATAGGAGGAATAGATTGAATGAGAGGAGTATTATCATCAGTATCATTTTCTTCATTCTCTTTTTTAAAAAAACAAAACAATCTCATAATTGTCTTTAATATTATTGCCATTTTTAATAATATTTTAATAAGATATTATTATTTCAATTTTATCCTTTTAAGCCTGATGATCATCTTCTGGACCTACAGTAATATTTTTACGAGGGCTTAACCACTCGACAAGAACAACAACAGCAGATAGAGCTACTACTATATAAACAAACATCTCTAGATAAGTTTTCTTACCACTCTCTGCAGTTAAACCAAAAGCGTCTGATGCCATTTTAACAAGATTAAGATTAAATGCTTCTAGACCCCAATTTAGGGCTCCTATAATTACTAGAACTAAAGCAACAGTGCATAAAACTTTTTCGGCCTTCATTTTTTATATTAAGATATTTTTTTTTTATTATTTTTTATTACATTTCTTTAACTTATTTTAGTTTGATATTCTTTTTCCACTAAAAAATCCAATAATAAACCCGATAACAATACATAGAACTGCTATTATTAATACTCCTGTTAGTGTAACTTTTTTATCATTATTTTGGTCTGGACAGGGGCTATTTGTAGGAACTAGTGTATAAGAAGGTGTACTAGTTGGAGATTGAGTTGGCATATCATTAGATAGAGATAATTTTAATTTTCTTCTTGACATTTATATCCTTTATTTTATATTAAAAAATAAAAATATATTTGTAATAATAAATGCCAGAGAAAAGATCATTTACTATTATTTCTGTAAGTTCTAAAGGAAAAGAAAAAGGCTCATCAAACCTAGGAGGAAGATTCCTCTCTACTACTCCTGCAGGCGCTGCAAGAAAAGCAGGTTCTCAAGTATGTCGTAACTCAAAAATTAAGGGACAGTGTTCTCTAGTTATAACTGTAAAAGAGACAACTAGAGGATCATCTGGAAAGGAGTTTAAATATTCTGTAAGAAGAGTTAAACTAAACAATCCAGAGCCTGTTATGAGAGGTAAAGAAGAGGTAGTATATAAATACACTACTAAAGTCAAAGCCTTAAAATAAAAAGTCAAGGACTTGTCAAGGCCTTAAAATAAAGTAATTTATCAGAACTAATAATGGGGCAGCTATTGCTGATAAAAAGCACCATAAAGAAGATACTGTAGTTTTTACTGGATAAAAATATTTAGTTAGTAGATATGTTACTATAAAAAACAGTATTACAAAGATTCTTGAAATTACAGAATCCTTTTTGACATAGATATAGTAACACGAAAATAATATAAGAGTCATAATTGCATACCAATCTGTTGAAAATGACCATACTAGTCGATTCTTACTGTTTTGACACTCTCTTTTATGACAAGAATCATATGGAAATGTATAAGTTGAGCTATCTTCATATACATATATTATACAAACATATACAAAAAATAGAACTCCTAGTATTAATGGTATATTCTTTTTATATACAAGATATATACCTAAACCTACTGCAAATAAGTGAAGAGGAAGAGTATACTTTGCAATATTAGTTCCAGCTCTATTCAATGATAAATTATTTGTATCAATGCCTCTCCATATAATAGCTTCAGCAAGTTGCATCTGTGTATAAAAGAGTATAAGAAGACCTAAGGGAATTTGTCCTGTTTTTATTGCAAAGATAGATGACACCATACCTATGGTATAAGAAATAATCGAACTTCTAAAGCTATAACACATATTTATATTATAGAAATTTTATTCATATATAAAAAAGAAGATGGATAATGCTATAGAAATACCTAGAGGAATAGTAACTGGAATAGCTGATTCTATACTTCCAGATAAAAATAAGGAAAATATGCATATAGATATAGAAAAAATTGAAAATAAGCAAATAATTATATGCATACACAAAGATATTTCTAAAAAAGACATAAATATTCTTTTATTATACGGAAAAGTCGTTTTTTTAGAAGAATCTTATCAAAACATTGAACCTAGTAAGATAAAATTTGATTATCTTATCATTGATTTAAGAAATGAAATGTGTAGAAATTATTATAAGATTTACCTTTATAAAAATACAAACTATTATTACCTACTCTACAGACACTCTTTTGAAACAAATAATGGCATCTATTACCACAATGAAATAACAGACTTTCCTTCACGACAGCCAACAAAAAATACATATGACAAGCTTCTATTGCTCGAAAATATATATGAACCAAAGTGTTGTATTTCTCTATGCAGATTTTGCTGTCTTAGATAAAATTTGAAGATTTAATCTTTAAATTTATAAAGACTATGGAATAAAATATGGAATACAATATACTAATAGCAGATCACAGTCATATAAGTAAACTTGTAGATATAGGAATAGAGTCTTTTACTGAAACCTGTGAAATTGAGATTAAAAAAAGGATAGATAAAGATTTTTATTATATATGCACATTTGAAGATAAAATTATAGCTAAATGTCTCATAAAAAAATGCTGTTTAACAGAAGATGACGATGATTCTACTTATTATCTAAGAGAAGTTTACAAAAACAAAGATCATACACAATTTAAAATGATAAAACTTTTACAATTTGGAATTTCTCATATATCTCTTTGTAACCCTACCATTAAATTATTTGTCGATATCTTTAATGATAAAGCAATACAACTATATAAAAACTTAAACTTTGAGATTATAAGTTATAAAAGTGATCTGAAATACACTAACGAATACTATAATGATAAAACATACTATAAACCTCATAATAAAGATACAATTAAAATATCTGAACAAAATAAACTAATAAGGCCAGATAGAAACATACCTTTCTACAAGATGATTTTAAAGACTACTTATTAATCTTGTTACTAGATACATTCTATAAGGAATGCTTGGTATATCCATCCATTCTGACTCATTATGAAGATCACTTCCTACAACTCCTAAACCTTCTAAAACTGAAGGCTTTAATGATCCCATCTGATAAGCAAGTGAAGCATCTGTCCCAAATCCCATATTTAATTTAGAAAGAGAAAGACCAAGTTCATTATTTATATTCTGAGCAAGAGATAATAAGTATTCTGATCCTTTGTTTTCTGGAAAAGGAGGTCTTCTCAACTCTAAGGATACAGTAGTTTTTGTCCCTTTTAAATATGAAATAGATGCTATCTGTTCAGATTGTTGTTTTATACGATCAAGTTCAGATAAATCACTAAAACGAATATCTGCTATAGCAGATGCCTTATCTGGTATAACATTAGACTTATCACCAGACTTAAGAACTGTCCAATTTACACTCGTATCCTTATTTAAGTTTCCTATATTTTCCAAAGACACTACTTTATGGCATAGCTCTAAAGCAGCATTTAAACCCTTTCCTGATAACTGTCCTGTATGTGCAGTTTTTCCTTCAACTTTTAAGTTTAATTTAGCTACTCCTCTTGTGCTTACAATTACACCATTTTCATATACAGGCTCAAATGATAAAACATAGGAGTTTTCTTTCGCCAATTTTTTTATTAAACCAGCTGAAGTAGGTGAACTTATCTCCTCATCAGGATTTAGAAGAACTGTTATCTGAGGATGAGAATAATTAGATAATAATTCTAAGCAGTTTAGCATTAAAACTATTCCTCCTTTATCATCAGCAACGCCCGGACCTAATGCCCTCTTTCCATCTATACGAAAAGGACGCCTCTTTGCTTCTCCATCTGGGTATACCGTATCATAATGAGCCATTAATAGAACATTACCTTTACTCTTACCCTTTGCTTTTATAGTTGCAACTATTGTACCATTAATATTTGTCACACTTGCTCCTATACTCTTAAGTTTATTTTCTAGTATTTCCGAAACTAAAGATAGACCTTGTTTATTTTCACTTCCTGAATCAATTGATACCAGTTCAGATAAATCTTTGAGAAATGCATCAACTCTTTCCTTACATTTATCAAGCAATCCTTTTTCATCTTTTTCATTCTTACTTTCATAACTTTCATAAATTTGAAAATCTCCTCCTCCGTATACACTCCCGTATGCACTCCCGTATGCATTATGAAAATTTCTATAGCTCATTTATTAATTATATTTTATTTTATATTCTCTAATCATCTTCGGAATCTGAAAATAAAGGCTCATCATCCGAATCGTCCGAGTCTTCCGAGTCTTCCGAATCGTCTGACTCTTCCGAATCGTCCGAATCTTCCGAATCTTCCGAGTTAGGCTTTGATATATCCGTCTTTTTTTCCTTTTCAAAAAACTCATTAAAATAGGGATCCTTAAGATCTAGTTTCTTTTTACAATCTATCTCTTCTATAGAAAGCTTAGTCAACTTAGCAAGAAATTTGTCTATTTTTCTCTGTTTTGTAAATGCAAGATTTCTTAAGAATATATCAATCGATAATATATCTCCATTTGGCGACTCTAATAAATGACCATCTAAAATATCATCCAAATACTCTTTCTCATCTGGCTGAAGCATAAAAAGTGTATAGATTTTAACAACTCTCTGTTCTTTAGGAAGTCTACTATGACTTCCCATACGAACAGCCCTTCCTATTACCTGTTCCATTGCTGACTCATTCCAAGCTGGCTCCATAATAATAACATAGTTTGTCTCCTTTAAATCTAAACCTTCTCCTCCAGCTTTACTAATAAGTAATATTTTTACCTTTCCCTTATTATATTTTGATACCGCATCATCTCTCTTCTTTTTACTCATACTTCCATTTATACTGACATAGTTAATATCACTCTCCTTTAATCTTTTTTCTAATAACTCTACTCCAGATCCTAAAAAGTGACTAAAAATTAAAAATTTTGACTTTTTATTACTGACTATCTTTTTCATAATCCAATTAACCTTTGGCGAGTTCTTTTCCTCCAAATTATTTACAGCTCTTCTTACTCCATTATAGAAAGGTATTAGATTATCTGTTCCTCCAAACAGACTAAAACGATGATCCTCTCCTATTTTGTTATCTAATACCTCTATATACTTCTGGTAATAATCAGGACCCATTTTTAGAAATATTTCCTCTTCATCTTTCTCAGGAAAGGACTTTTTTATCTCCTCCTCTGTTGGCGTATAAATACTAACCTTGCATTTTAGATACCTTATTATCTCTGACGGCTTCATTCTATAAAATTCAAGAGGAGTTATTGGCTGTTCCTTTCCTTCTATCATAGCAAACAAATTAAGCATATCATACGCACTATTTATTGACGGAGTTGCAGACAAAAGAAGAACCTTTTTTGACTTTGAAGCACATTTTAATAGTTCTATTGCATTTACTCCCTCTTGTCCTTTCTTTGATTTACGAATTCTTGTTCGTATATTATGTGCTTCATCTAATATTAATAACTTATTATTACAATTTATCTTTCCTCTCTTGGAAGCAATCACAAAAGACTGTATAGTATAAAACTGATATCTATCTATATCTTCTGCACCGTAGTCTTTTAACAAACCTTTCTTAAAATTTCCTTGTAGACTTGTTGGTGTCACTACAATAACTTTGGAATTTGGATTTTTTTTGAGAAAACACTGACTCACTGTAACCGCTGTTAGTGTCTTTCCTGTTCCTACTGGATGTAATACTAACAATCCTCTGTTATCCTTTTCATTTAAAAAATTTGCCACTATTTTTTGATGATCCTTTAGGGGAAGTTTACTATCAGAAATACACTTTGGTTCCTCCTCTTCCTCGAACGATTCACTTTGATCATCTTCCTCTTCCTCGTCTTCTATATCTTCACTTTTTACAGGACTTTCCTTCTTCTTTTTCTTTGAGCTCTTAACAGGAACATCCACATATTTTATCTTTAAAAGTTTACATAAACTCTTAATATTCATCTTCTTTGACTGACTAACACTTGATAAACGTCTATCTAATGCAAGCTGAACAAGCTCTGCCTTGCTATAAGAATTAGGATACTCCTTCACTCTTCTAGGAGTACATACTTTATCCAAATTTACAGATGCTTTCTCTGGCTCTTTTATATCTTCTTGTTTTGTAACCTTAATCTTTAGAAGCTTACATAGCTGTGATATTGTCATATTTTTAGCCTGTGTTTTAGTAATATCCTTAAATTTTCCCTTTTGCATCTTTTTATAAACCATCTCTAATAATTCATACTTAAGGTATGCATCAGCATATTTAGTCTTTTTAACACCACATAGCTTTTCACTCATTTATTATTCTAATTCTTTTTTAAAAGAATTATTTACAAATTTAAATCCCATTCTCCTCCTTTTCCATAATTTTTTTGATATTTAATTATTCCCGGATTATTATATACCGTTGCTAATCTATATTCATCGCTATATTTTTTAATAAAAAACATTGGCTTATCTTGATTAATAAAAAATTTTCCTAATGGCTCCCCTCCATTTCCATTAAACATAAATAAACAATCTTCATTTAGCCATTGAGCTAAATTATTGAACTTTTTATAAATAAGATCTTTATTTTTTAAATTTGCTCCTTTTATATCTCTTATAAGTTCCTTATCATAGTTTATATAATAACTTAATAATTCTGTTTTATTTTCAATTAGCCATTTTACATTAAATAACCCAATATTTTTACTATAAATAGGCTCTAATTTAATATAATCATCACAATTATTTGATATTATTTGTATATTGTCCCAAAAATTTTCTAAAAAGTCAGTCGTATCTTGTGTATAAAATATATGAGTGTATTTTTTTATCTCTTCGATTCCTCTTTCATTTTGTGTAAAATATATAGCAGAATTATAAGCCTCATTTACATATTTACAATAAACTATATTATAATCGCCATTAAATATTATATCAGTTTCATCATCAGATTCTCCAACAATAATATAGATATTTTTAGATGGAATATTAGCTTTTTTAGAAGAATTGATAATTGATTCTATAGTCTTTTTATGGAATTTATAACAACTGTTTATAGAAATAGCAATATTATTCATTATTTAATTTAGTCAATTTATTAAATAATATTAATATTATTCATCTGAATCTGATAATTTTCAAAGAATTCATCATCTTTGGATCCTTAATATCTAGTTAGTCTATTTCTTCAATAGAAAGCTTAGTCAATTTAGGCTATATATTGTAGTTGGCTACCACATAGCTTTAATAATTAAAATTTTAGATTTGTATATCCCTCCAAAGGAACTTTAAAAACATAGTGAATAACATACACAAACCCTGATATCCAACCATATGTAGAAAATGATCTTATCCCTTTAGAATTTATTATCATAAAAAACTCTACTAATGTATCACGTAAATCCTCATAACAACTATTATATCCAATATGACATACCTTTGTATTTAACACATCTATATTTACATTATCCCTCCTTACTATATCTTTAAATTTCTGAGAATCTGTTATAAAAATATCACTCTCTTTATAATGCCTTAATAGGTGATCATAAGCATTTTTATAATCATAGTTACCCTTATCACAATAATCTCCTAAACGATAGTGTATTATAGAATAGTCTTTTCTAGAAAATTTTCTCAAATATTCACAAAACATATCATTAGGACAAAAAATATTCTTTATAAACTCTGACAACTCTTCTGAACATTCAGACTCATAAGAACTCAAAGACATATTAGAGCATATACATACATAATCCATTCCTTCTGTATATAGTTTATTTATAATATAACTTTCTACGATATTTGACATAACAAAAGGTATGCTATTATGTGTGTCTCTAACAATATTACTATATTGATGATCCTCATATTTTAAGAATTGAGATAATGGATGTAATGATAAATCCGCAATCATCTTAAAATTATATTTTTTACAAATTTTAAATAATCCAATTACTCCTCTTATTAAATCACCAAGTCCCCAAAAGTTATCCTGTGATAAGTTAAAAAAACTCTGTTTCCATACCATAATAACAGTCTTATCATTTTTATTATTCTTATCATTCTCTATAGAACTATTTCTACTCAAAAATTTAGTGTATCTATTTGGTGTTATATTTGGTCTATAATTTCTTTTTGACATTTATTTATTTTTAAATTATAAATTCTATACAAATTTATTTTTTTTATAATAAAATATGTCTAGCGAAGATGAATCTATAGTTCTTTCAAAAGATGAAAGAAAGAAATATTTAAAGAAGAAAATTAAAAAAATTAAAAAGAGTAGAAAATACAGAGAAATAACACCTTCTCAGATCAGAAAAGTAGAGAGACTACAAAAATACAAGAAGAAACTTAAGAAACTTAAGTCTGGAAAAAAATCTAGCCCTCTATCATCTAGCCCTCTATCATCTAGTCCTCTATCATCTAGTCCTTTATCATCTAGTCCAAAAGTATCTAGAAAATCAAAAAGATCGAGAAAGGCCGCTAGAAGATCAAGAAAGGCCGCTAGAAGATCAAGAAAGGCCGCTAGAAGATCAAGAAAGGCCGCTAGAAGATCAAGAAAGGCCGCTAGAAAATCTAGAAAGGCCGCTAGAAAATCTAGAAAGGCCGCTAAGAAGAAATCTTCAAGTCCTCTTTCATCTTCGCCAAAAGCCCCTAGAAAGACCTCTAGAAA
>Ga0129333_10002508_pt1 | contig 17125 bp, 14 predicted proteins | sample CPB6_08_DNA_FD_94474 | JGI IMG/M metagenome (GOLD analysis project Ga0129333, IMG submission 94474) | Freshwater to marine salinity gradient microbial communities from Chesapeake Bay, USA - CPBay_Sum_0.6_0.8_DNA | ecosystem: Environmental > Aquatic > Marine > Coastal | place: USA: Chesapeake...
ACGAAATACCTTTAGGTCGCGCCTCTAGGTACAACTATAAACAATCTAAACTTATTTCTTGTACACACTTTTACGAACTATTTCCTTGCACAATACCAAAAAAAATACTACTATATAACTCATAGTTTCGATATTACCTCTTATACACTTTCTAATTGTCTTTCATATAGTCTTAATCCCCAGATTGCCTTTTAAGCTGTAGTTTTCTAATGCTTTGTTGGGTTTAGTTCATTTGGCTATATTTTAAGCTTTTCAAGTTTTTTATATAACTCGTCAGTTAAATGGTTAAATTCCTATAATTGTTATTTGCTTAATTTTTGATTTTCTTATAAATACTCTACGTGTTCTTTAAACACATCGTAATAGACTTTAGCTTTTAATACTTTATTCTTCTCTAACTATTCTCGTTCGTATTTGAGTTTATGACTTAGGTTTGTAAAAACAGGTTCTTCGTGTTCGACTTCTAATTCTCTAACTTTCATACTAATAGGTTCCTTTTCAACTTTTCCTTTGTATTCGGATTTAGCCTAAATAGTTGGTAATTCGACTTCTGCCTTGTACTCAGTATTTAACTCTTTTTCACGTACAATTTCTCCTTTGCCTGTTTAAGCATCAACTTTAGGAATTCTCTTGGGTGCCGATTCTTTATACTCTTTAGAAGATTCTATTAGTAATTCTTATATCTCTTAAAACTCTTTATCGTTGTAGTGGTAATCTAGTATATCTTTTTTGCACCTATCAAGTAGATTTAAAGGAACCGCTCCAGACTAAGACAATTACTAAATTACCTACATATCCTTCTTACGAGCTAATTCGGATTTCTTACTCCTGTTCAATGGTTTTAGTCTCTCTATTAGGTATTCGTGTAAGGACGGACCAGTAGTTGGTTTAACGAAGTTTTCTTGTATATATAGATTCTGTTCATAAATGTAGTTGATATTTTGTCCGTTTAAGTAACCAAGTAAAGTTGCTATTAATACTGGATTAGACTTATCTATGTTAAACTTTAAATATTCGACTCCATTAAAAATCTATTTATCTTTCTAGAGTACGGGAACTACTTTAATTGTTTGAGTATCTTTGGGTATTTTTTAACCCATATTATTGAAATGATCGTCAATTGTCTTGTGGGCGATTTCTTCAAACTTTTTGATGTCAAACTTGGAAGAGATGTTTATCTCGAATTGTGTTTAGAGATGTCTCATAGATTCAATAATTAATTCCTTACCATATTACTTGCAACATGCCTAATCAGCTTTTGCTAACATCTTATAGGGAATCTACAAATTACTACTTACACACTTTTCTGCTATTAGCTTGATGACACGAATTAGTGTAGCATTTCTCGTTACAAATGATATGCTCACAATAAACTGACCATTGGCTACAGAATACTCTAACTATATAGGAGATAATATTTTACTTTATATTGTACTAATGCCGATTTGCAATTGTTACACCAAAAACGCGAAATAAGCAGCCTACCATGGATTTATTAACTTCATTCCGTTAGAACAAAACTAGGCACAAAGAAACTCCTTTATCTCCATTTTTGTACATTGTGCAGGTATTTGTAGTTATATTACGGTTTGCGTAGAACCTTTAATTTCTTCGTAGAATAATTCCAAAGACATCTTTATAAGCATAAAAAAATATCTTTATCTAGTAATCAGTAAGTGATGAATTAGTAAAACTTGAATCTAATTGATGATCTCATTCTCCCGCCAACCTCAGTATCTGTCCATTAGTTGATATCTTATTGTTAGAAGAAAGGGAAATACTTCTATCCATTAGTTCGCATAGTAAAGGAAGTTCTAAATGTTTGGTATTTGTGCTTGATATCGTTAGAGACTTGCCAAGTTAAACTCTATGGGACTATCTCGTTATTGTCGACATTAAACAATCCACAAGCGAAATAGGAAGCCGGTTAAGTTCCATTAAATGTATATCTCAGTTACCAGACTATATCGATTTCAACCATAGTATCTGTAGGGCAAACAAAAATAAACCCATCTCCACTTTACTATATGAAGTTGTTATCTATTGTATTATAGGAGTCATTGTCGAACCATTAGTGAAAGTCTGGGTATCCGAACATTCTCAAATTAAAATCTGGTTAAGCGACATCTGCATCTGGAAACGGTATATGGTACATCTCTTAGGTTACATTTTCTCCTTTAGACTATCCGTAACAAATAAAGTATTAGCTTGAAGTATATCCATTGTATTAGAGAGTTGATCCGATATTGAAGTATTGGTTGTTGCAAGTAGTTTGGGAGTCTCCAGAAGTAGAGTTATAGATTCCGTTACTACAGTTATTATTGTAGGTCCCGCAAGATTAGGTAATATCGCCACCATTAGAACAAACAACTGAACAACTACTATCTTAAGCGATTATTTGATTAAGTCCGCCTGGAGGGTCAAATACTAATGTCCCTTTAACAGAAATTGTACCATCAGCATTACAAATTATATGAGAAGCATCGAAGTTCCCAGAAGTTGTCTAAGTATTTTAGATTTCATTTGGCAAAGGTTAAACACCCGCAATGTTTGGATTACTCATTTCTTGCTACAATAAATAAATTTATTTCGCGCCTCTAAGGTTAACCCAAAAAAAAGAGTGAGAAGAGTTTACTCTTCGTAACGATATCAGAAAGTAGCTATAGCCGAAGAATAGATTTAACTCGGATTAACTCTAACCTATTCAGGAATCTTTTGTTTTATTGTTTATTCGATTTTTTCCATTTCAACGAAACTCTATTCTAGTGTTAACTCTTACTAAGACAATCCTTCTATTACGCCAGACATTTCGTATTCGAGTAGATGAAGTTCATCATTGTAGTCGATTTTCTCTTCTGTTTTTGTGGCATCTTATTATTGTTCGCCTGAGCTATCTGGGATTTCTCCTCTACTGTCTGGTTAGTATTCCGGCTTCCACGTTCCAGATCCGCCTTTACCTGGCATATTGTCGTCTTGTTTCTAATCTTCTTTCTTCTATCTATCGTTAAATGCATTTGTGGCGATCTATCGAGTAATCTACATAATCATATCATAGAAGGGATCAAACATTGCTCTTTGTTATTCGTCTCCTCTTTCCCTTAGGTATTCATCATATCCATCTGGATTATCGGGGTCGCCGCCTGGTCCGCCATTAGGATCGTTATCAGGAGGAACAAAGTATGGTCCAATACCTAATCTCTACATTCTTTATTGGTTGTCATAGGCAGCTCCGCCATATTGTCTATTTAAGTCGCGCATAGCTTCATCAAATGACTAGGGTACATAACCGTTGACGTTTACACCTTACTCGCGTTCCATTTATTAGATTCTAGCATTCCGTTCAAGATTGTTTTATATTTCTATCTAATTGACATTCTATTCTACTCTATTGACATTTGCCTAGCGATCTCTATCTATTTATGCTTGTCTTTGCCGTTCTGCCTCCTAACGAGCAATTTCTGCTTGTCTCGCTTGCTCTTCTCTAGCTGCTTGTTCATCTGCTTGTCGTTTTAATTCGGCTTATCGTTGCTCTTCAGCTATTCTCGCTTCCTCTTGTTATCTAGCAATTTCTTCTAATCTAGCCTATTCCGCAGCTTATTGAGCAGCTAGGTTTCTAGCATTCTCTTCGTCTTGCTTTCTTTGTTTCTTTTCCTAATGATGCTCTTTTATTTTCTTGACACCCATAATTAAACCTAAAATTGCTGCCTCAGCTGCTATTAGCTCAACTTAACCTGTCATTGCTTCACCGGCGAAACTGCCAAGAATTGCATCTGTACCCGCTTCGGTAAATGAAGTTTTCCACATGATTATTTCTATATCAAAAAAAAGTGAGTATAACTACAGTTACTTTGTTCATGAAGCGAAACGTTCGAACATCAAGTTTATAGCAATACGTGTATCTAAAACATTCATAGGGTTGCCGAGTATATCAAGTAACTAGATGGCACAATCTTAAATTGCATAAGCATGTTTATAATCAATAATAACTCTATTACACTAATAGAAAGGAGCTTAGTAATGAACAAGTTCGGTTATAGGAGCATTTAATGGGACAAGAGCCAAACAACTTATTGTATCAGATTTCAAATCTCCTATATTCTTTATTTATACTTATATACTAGTTGTGACTTATACGTTGTATGGGAAAGCTGATGTATGACTTGTAGCATAGGTTGTATAAGCGTCGTCTTGAGTCTCACCAAACCCTAAATAGCGAAGAACCTAATTATCACTCGGGTTTCGCTGATATTCGAACTTAAATGGTTAACCGGAAGTATTGGTGATTATTGAAAATTTATTGTTATTACCGGTCAAAGCAACGGTCCAAGTGTAAGCGGGGATTTAAGCGTTTAGCTGAGTTTGTATAATTGTCTGTAAGTCAAAAATGTTCCAAAAAGAATAACTGCTACTAGGTATAACTACAGGGTATCTGACATTGTTTATTAGTACGACAAACGAGTTGTAATATTGATTAATGTTTTCAAACACATTGTAGAAGCTAAACGACAATAAATTTACGGTATGAACATTTAACTTTTGCAGGAATCGATATTCGAATTGGTTGGCTGCATTGTTTATTGTATATCGTTGGGGAACCACTTAAATGTGATAAATGGCTTGTACAGGTTTTTCGTTTTAAGCTGACATCTTTATATAGTTAAAAAAAACATTTATACTTATTGATTATTATTGGTTGTTCAGATCACCTTAACGTATGAAGCATCGACAAGTGCCTAATGGGTCACAGCAAAGGTAAGTAGACTGAATCTGTTATCGATTTTTTAGTTGGTTTCGTTCCACAATTAAGAAGACTGAACTCTAGAAGAATCGTCGATATTTAAAGTAATTACAATCTATTAATCGTGTACCATTTATTAGGTATCATTATGGGGATTGACAGGAATTACATAAAAGAACCTATTAAGGAGGTATTCCTGGAGATCTAGATCAATGTATTTGCCTAAAGCAGTTTGGAGACCAGCTTGAGTTTTGAGGTAAGTTGATAACCCAGGATTGCTTAACGGAATGTCTAATGCTTCGAACCTTTTTCCGTCGAGTTCGCAATACACTGATGGCATTGTCATGTAATAGGAATCCATATAGGTTGACCGGAGATCGCCGATTGCAGGGGGTTAGCAACCGGCATAGTTAACGACCGTATCCTGGGGACGACCTGTTACTGTATTTCCAGAACCTACAGTTACTGTGGTAGTATTTACAGCGACTTAGTTGGGTACAATGAACAAGACTAAACAATTTATTAAACTGCTAGAGCCTATAGACAGACGTTGTGTAAATACCCCTGGTCCCACAATATTGTCTATCTGTTAGCGAATTGATTGGTAGGGTTTGGGTTATCTCAAAAGTTCCCGCATGATGGAATAGCTTTCATCTGGATAAGTGTAATAGGCTATTCTACAACAAACATCTGTAATAACATAACTGGCTTTTTGACCAAGTTAACAACCATATAAGTAATTGGCAACTGGATTAACACCAGCAACAGTGTAAGTTGAAGGAAGTGGTAATGATGCATATGGACCCTGATTAGCACCGCCTCCAGGAACATTAGCATTGACTGTATATGCATTTCCACTTGGTAGATATGCCGAAAGTGCATTTTGTGGTTGATTCAATTGAAGTTAGATAACCCATTAAGTGGAGTCCATAGGCATTAAACCGAGTTAGTCCAATTCCATAGATAGCTCACGAAGTTCACAAGAAAGTTCAGTAAACTACTCATTTTAAATATATGTAGAATTACTAGCAGTCGGGAATATTCCCTAACCTCTGTTAGTTCCATTTTATGATTGATCTTAAATACTCATACAGAAAGTTTCTTTCTACTAAGCTGCGTAATTCGTACTAGCAGCACCTTGATTAACTGTATAAGTTTGAGCGAATGTACCAATGTTTGCAGAGGCGACTTAAACTGGATAAGCACCGTTTACATCGCTATATTGTGGCATTGGGTAAGGCGAAACAGTGGCAACAAGGAATCTTTGACGGACATCCTGGAATCTCTCTTATTGACCTTTATAAACACTTGTTGATGGTGTAACAGCAAATGGTAATAATGGGAATACGTTGTTTGACTGAGCTCCAACTGCTCCAAGAATACCTCCATTAGAAGTCGCTTACTGAACAGCTGATGTATTGATTGCAGCATCTCCATTAGAAGTTGCTACTTGTGTGAAATATTCATTACTAATATATGTTGGCTACGCAGCGGAAGCCGATAGATTGAAATCTGCATTGTACATAGATAAGCGAGAAACAATTGCTCTTGGATACGCGAATCCTTCAAATTTAGAACCGTATAGTACACCACCTCCTGTAATATTTGGAGCTACAACACCAACTTCTGTAAATGCTGTCTTTTGACTTCCGGTATCAGAACCAAATGTATAGTTAGCTGGAGAGTATTTCTTATGTAAGTTATTCTTTTCCTTATTGCTCATAAAATTATTATAGTATGCTTGCCAGATTGAACGCGTTCTGAGCAAAGAGGTCTATGGATTTGCCATGATCTGGTTCCCGTTCGCCGTAATCGATTACATCGAAAACCAGCAATTTGCTGTATCGCATCCGGTGATACCGAGAAGAGCTAAAGAAGCATTTTGAGCGTTTGCGACACCTGAATAATTGTATTTAATAATTGGTCTAAAGAATAGTTATATTTTGCCGATGTCAATGAAATGTTTGCTATTTTGTAATACAATGTTAATCTATTCAGATGGACTATAAACAGATTTGAGAGGTTAAATGGGTTATTAAGAATAAACAATATCAACCTTTTTTCGTTTATATAGTGACTCTAATTGTTTACGTTCAGCGAGATATCCTGATTACATTTATAACTGACATATTATTTTTGAAACATAAATATATTTTGGTTGTACCTCTGTTGCGATAAATAAGTTTGAACTTCGAGCTATCTAAAGGTCAAAATACGAAGAGTATATTAGTCGTACCATCAGACCAGTATTTATTATTGTATTAATAAATAACATGCCACCTAAGAAAATAACACAAATAGAAGAGTCTAAGTAAGTTGTTAAGAAACCAACAAAAAAGGGTAAAAAAGAAGATACAACAAAATAGACACAGTTTTTTGCAAAACCTATAGGATAAGGTGATAATTAGTAAATATAGGCATCTTTAGGATTCTAAAAAAATACATCATTCCCTAGTAAATAAGACGCAACTTAGGTTTTAAAATAGTTCGAATCATCAAAAACTATATAAGACAAAACCAATGTATTTTAGAAATACTTGTATCCGTATCATAAACTTTTGTAAATCGAAAGCAAAGAAGAAATGAAAAAGCTAACACCTGGTCATAAAGAGATATTAAATAAAATTAAATTTTAAATGTCTTAAGTTGTAGATCATTTAGATACTTAAGGGACTTTTGGTGATGTCGTTAAAAATACTCCAGGTATGGATCAAGTATTATTTACGGACAATAATTTTGTATAAAATGCGACTATAATGTCTTAAACTCTAGTAAAGGATGAAGAATTAAAATAACACGAATTGAAAAAAAATATCTAAAAATCGGTTTAAGAATTAGCCCCTTCAGAACTATAGTTTTAGATAATCTTCTTGAGGTCAATGATCAACCATTTATCTACTACGAAAGGAGGTTTAAAACCCGCCAATTTAGAGTTTTTAGCAAATGACTTAATGACCGTTGAATAGCTTAAATCCGATAAAGATGCAATTACAGCCGAAAACTTGCCAGAAATAAGATATAGATTGCGTAAACTAGTAACTTAAAATAAAAAATTAGATGCTCTATTTATAAAAGAAAGTGAGGATGTCCAAAGATAAATTGTACAAAGAATTTACGATATAAACAAGGCAACTAAACAATAAGAAGAGGTTGATTATCTAAAGGAGTTTTATTAAGACGAAACGCTCTCAGACGAAGAAAGCAAAATAGAATCCGAAGGATCTGTCAAATCTAGGTTAACGGAATCATTTAGAGATGTGAATAAGTTGCCAGGTTGGGCGTAAGGAATTTAACCTACAATAAAAGCTAGAATGGGGGGAGCTAGTAATTATAATAGATAGTCAAGTATTAATATGAGTTATCGTTCTGGATTTGGCTAAGTCTCTGGCGGTAATAACGGTATTTTGTAACCAGATCTAGAGGTTCTTAATGAGGTCAATTAAAATCAATCAAATGTCTCAAATGCTAATAGTGTTAGAACTCAAATAAATAATGGAGTTGTACCTGGTATACCTGATATAAGTTTATTCTAATTGGCAGACTAGATCAGTGCGAGACTTTCTAGAAGAGCCAGTTATTTAGGAGCACCCGCTCAAGTAGTTAAACATTTATCTGAATTAGGTAAGAGATTTAGACAAGCAGAGGCAAGAGCCGAACCAGGCGCAATAGCTGCTGAACAAAGAATGATGTTGTAGGCATAAAACAGGTAGACGATTGGGTCACAAAGCAATAATGCTGCGGTTCTAGCATAGGTACCTAATGTAAACGGCATTATCAATTATAGAGATTAACAAGAAGAAGACAGGTATCAATCTATCAATAATATATTGTACAACCCATCCTTTAATACTACATTGGATCATTTGGCTTCCAAATATCAACTAACATCAAATCAGTCAGAACTTCTACATAATTCGATGTCTGGTCAAAATGCTTTATTAAATATGTTAGCGAATTCAAACCCGAGAAATCTCGTATAAGTATAATAAAACGGACAAAACCCATTCGAAGAGTCTAAAACAAACGCAAGTATGCCTAGATTAGAGTCGGCACATACAACTTAACCAACTGTTTCGGCTCATTATCCAAGTATGACTAGATCGATGATAAGTGATAGAGAATATCGTAGAATGATCGCAGAACCTGCTAACTATCCAAATATTACAGATGTTGATCAATCCAATCCATATACACAAGATTCTTAAATTGTATTTGCTGAAAGTGATGGTTAAAATGACTCTTTTGGTGGCGGCATTTCCGAAATTATGCCATAAATACAAAATATTAGTTTAGACTCAGAAGATATATAAGTAGCCGATGACCTTATCCACGATCTTGAATCCACTTTAGGTTTACATTTGTCAGGCAATTAAATTTTGTCTTCTAGTAATAATTTAATTTTACCCTATGCAGCATACAACCAAAATCCCTAAGCAAATCCGTTTAATAATTGGTTCAATCATGTGTTTTAAGGATAGAATCAAGCAGTAAATCAATAATAACCAATGGTTAGAAATGGAATAGTAATATAGAGACCAGCTATAACTGTTTAAAACTTTGTTAGATACTTAGTAGAGGCTGCCAAGTTTATTTCAGAAATCTCCGGACCAATCCAAGATGTCATACTCAGAACATATTAGAAGCAAACCAAAGTATACTAAATACCTATAGAGAAAAAGGAAACAACTTAGTTTAAGATCAGACCAGGTGCCGCCTACAAGATTAGATGTTGCGAGTGATAAAAAAAGTGACATAAAAAACCCTAGAAATTGTAGGGAAAACTCTATACAATATAAATAGCACCTAGTATGGCCAGTACCAAATGCTCAACTCCATTTACAATAATCAATATGGCCAGTATCAATCATTATAAACTTTGTTAATCGTATATCATTTTTTTATCGTATTTCATTTATTAATAATGTCTCAGCTCCAACATGATGTTTCCATTATATTTAGCATTGTAACCTCTTAATAAGGTTATGTACCTTCTTTATTGTGTCGGAGGAGTCTATTGTATTTACTTATCATATTACTGCTCTGGATTCCTGACTTCCAAAGATCAAATGGTGGTAACTAATTTACAAACTCGCGCTCCAAACATATACTAAAATTATACCGTAAGAAGCATTAATTTTCATTTCCTTTTTTTATAATATAATCATACTCTTCTTAAGCGGATTCAAACTATCTAATATTTCTACTAATAGCTTCAACTTCTTTTCCGTAAGCATCCTTAGTTAATTCTATTTCGCAATAGTCATTTTTACGAAACATACACCATAATAGAATGTCCCATTTAGTATATTCCTTATATTTTTAATAAAGTACCATTAAGTCGTCTACCAATGGTTTTGTAAGTTCGATCAAGGGGTTTTATTCTTATACATGTTTGGAGATTTCTTCTTTTATTATGTTTAAGTTTTTTACATCCTAGTCGGTACTTTCACATTGTTCTAATGTTGGAGTCTAATTGAATTCGTCACCTTCAAGACTAGTTAGTTCCTCTGGCTATTGTACACAGATTTCTTGTTAGTTTTCTTGTACAATATATTCGCTAGATGCACTTGTACTTTCCAATTACTCATCTTCTGATTCCGACTCTAAGCCATCTTAGTACCGTAACTATTTAAGTTTTAATTACAGAATCCTTTAGTATTCGGATATTGGTTCATCATCAGATTCAATTGATTCGTCGTCAGATTCAATTGGTCTTTCAATAACTGGTTAAACTTTTAATCCGAGTTTTGCAAAATTTAATCCGTATACTTTCGGTTTTTCGTTTACAATATTGTGTTCAGTTTATTGGCTTTTGACTGTTACAGTTTCTAATTCTGGCAGATCCTCATAAATATCACTGACTTCTTCAACAGGCGCGCTTACTGTCAAATAATCATTAATATTTACTTTAGACATATCATAACTATAATCCTCAAAAGGAATAACCATATGAACAACTGTTGGTTTCGGTTTTTATGTAAATTTACTTAGATCAATGCCAAATACCTTCTTAGGTGCTTTTTCCTTCTTAGGCGCTTTTTCCTTTTTTGGTTTGATTCTAATATTAGATTCTTGGTATACTGTCATTTACATTGTTTGCTTGGGTTCTTCAATAATAGCAGTTTCGAATATACTCTTAAGTCGTTCTATGTATTCTTATTTATCTTTTTTACACCTTAAAGTACCTATTTCGTTGAATTCTTAAAAGTTAATTTTGTAATTTTTATTTGGATTTTTACAATGGATCTCAACATCACACATCATAATATTAAATTCACACGCATTGAATCCACGTATACCATCATTATACTATTCAATTGTAGGTACATATTTAACGAAATCTAATTTACCATATGTAGATATATATCTTTCATAACTATCTATGATTTTTTGATCAATAACTACTTTAGGTTGTTCAACAACTACTGGCTTTTTGACAACAACTGGTTTAACTACTTTAGGTTGTTCAACAACTACTGTTTCTTCAACAACTACTTTTGGTTCCTCAATAATAGCAGTTTCGAATATACTCTTAAGTAGTTCTGTGTATTCTTTTGGATCCTGCTTAAAATAAAGACGGTCTAACTCTTTGAATTGTTTAAGAGTAATTTTGTAATTTTTATTTGGGTTTTCGCAATGCTCCTCGACATCTTTCATGATTTTATTATATCTATACATACACACATCTTCATTTATACCATCATTGTACTATTCAATTGTAGGGAGATATTTAAACGATTTTTTGTCATCGTGTAGAAACAGAAACTTCTCATAATCCGATAAACTTCTTGAGTCATTAACTAGTGGTTCTTCAACAACTGGCTTAACGACTTTCTGAGTAGTTTTCTTGGCAACAACTGGTTCTTCTAATTCGTCTACCTCATCAATCGGTATGGTTGGTCCGGAGATAAACTTTTTTTCCTTTATTCTGAATTTAAGGTGTACCTTGGGTAATTTAGTTTTCTAGGCAACTTCTGGTTTATTTTTGACAACCTTCTTGACTGCCTTGGTTCTTACTCTTTTTGGCTTGTAGCACTTTTTCTAAGCTTTATCCATCATCTTGATTAGTTGAATGAATCCATTGTCGACATTCTTTTAAACTCGTTTTTTGACTTCTTATTCTCGTTTGTATATTAACTTTTCTAAGTATAACTGAATTTTGAAGAAACTCTATTCTTCTCTAGTAAACGTATAGCTTGACATTTTTTCTAATTAGTTTATTAGTTCTTTTTTATATAGCTGTTTTTAATATACATTTTTTTTTCTAATTAGAAATCGTCACTATCTGTTGAGGAGCTGTCGGTGTCGAATATATTCATTTTAAGTGTCAAAAAAAAGATATTAGTAGTAAACAGATATATATAGTTGTTGTAACCCTTAGACTCTTAGATCCTCGTAAGCCTAGTTACTTGATCATGTCGGTTACTAAGTAAATATATTTGTTCAAGCAGTTACTGCAGTGCCAATGTTTTCGTCACACTTTTCGCATACAACTTCTGGTTTAATCTTTCTTGGTCTGCCGGTTAAAGTAGTATCACCTCGTTGTCTCATTTTATTGAGTTTAAACTTATTCTTTTTGTGTTCTTAACTATACACTAGTAAAACGTCGGTTTGATCTGGACAAGCGACTTTAAACAACGACTAAAGAACCTTTTTACGTTTGGTTTGACTATGACTATTGAAATCATCTACAGTATCTGGGAATTCGTGAGATTTAAGAGAAGTGTGGGACTCCCAAAATTTCTTCTAATCTTCCTCACTCATTGTTTTAGGAATCAATACTTGTTGAACTTTAAATTGAATCGACATTAGTTTATTTAGATAGTGCTTTTTAATACGTAAATAATTTATTCAAAAATAAAAATAATAATATTCGCTAATTCAAACTACAACTACTATATACATACAAAAATAATATCTAACTCGCCTATACTCCAATGTCTATATACGTATATATTTTATTTATATCTAAAATGGAAAGATCACAAAGTGTATACGAAAATACGATATAAACTAAAGACGCCGTTAAAGACAAACTAGAACGAAAAGAGAATATTATGGCTCAATTCACACCTAAAAAGAAAGATATATTCGGAGGCGATAAACCCTTCAGACTAGCTATTATCTCTTCAAGTGGTTCAGGTAAATCCGTTTTAATTAATGAAATGATGACCAATCCGACTTTTGGTTTAGATAAGAAGTTCCTACCTGATAGAGTTTTTGTTTTTAGTGCAACAGCCAATAAACTAGATTCGGCTTATGACAAGATTATGGACAACCTAGAGTAAAGATCAACTAAAGAACATTAATTTGAGAAAGACACTTAATTCTTTTCTGAACAACTAGACGCTAATCTCTCTATGATATACGATACTTTATACGAGGAACAAGTAGAACGAAAATAAGCAAAACTCCCTTTAATACCCGCTTTAATCATTCTTGACGATATCTTGGGCGAGATGGAACTAACTAGAAATAATAGTTTAATAGGTAAAATACTAACAAAAGTGAGACACTTAAATGTTAGCGTCATTATTAGCGTATAATATTTAAAATCATTTTCTCCGTAAGCTCGAGCATAGATAAGTCACTTTATTACATTTTCCATTGCATTAGCGCCCGAACTAAAGAAGTTTTATGACGAAACGGCTGGAGCATTAAATAAAAAATAATGGTTTGAGATATATGACTACTGCACGAAAGAACCATATTCCTATATGATGGTTATATAAGCGTTTCCTTAGTCATACAAATTTTTTAGAGGATAGGGCAGTGAATTGTAGCATTTGTAGATTTGATATCAGTTTAGTTCGACTTTAATTTTTACTCCTAAGTGTTATTTTATATAGTCTACTGATGCATATATTGTAGGCCGATTCCATAAAATAAATCGTGACAAGAATGAAGGGGTCATTAGATTTTCCTTGGTCATGGTCCATCTACTAGATTCATTCTAGTGTCGCTTCAGATACCTATTTTTTTAATCTTCATCATTTGTCTTTGTAAAGTCATCCATACCCAGCGCTCCGAAATGACTAGTTTTGCCTTCTGGCGATATTAGCATATATTTCTTATCTTTTCTTGTAGATCGTTTTAGTACATACACATCTTAGTTTGACTCGACCATTTTAAACAAAAATAAAAAAAACAATATTACGTATATAGTAGATATCAAATATTAGTGTCTTATCCAGGATTACTATTTAATGGATTGAGATTCATATGTATATTCCTATTCTGAATAGCCCAAAGAATCTAATTAGTGTTTATGTCGTTTGTGAGATTTTTAAAGGTACGCGGATAATTGACATTCTCGGTATTTATCTTTTCTCCTATATCTGATATTAATCTAGTATTTGTATATATTAGGTCTTCACGTAAACCGGGATCTAATCCAGGTGTTATATGCAATTACTTCTAGAGTTTCATTTATCTATATAGAGCTAAAATATCAGCGCTATCCTTCTCTTTATCGATTTCTACTTGTGCGTCATAAGCTGTCAAATAATGTGCATCACTACTAAAGTTGTTATCGCAGTCGCAATCGTCTGGCTTAAATGGATCGTTGTTCATCTTTCTATTTATATAATACGATAATAATTATTATTATATCATATGGTTAATATTTGAAATCGCAACCATTGGCTCTACTAACCTAGGTTTGGTGTTCAAAACAATTCATATGGTTAGCCATAATAGTATATAATCGTTATCAAACAAACAAAGATTAAAAAATATTTTTGAGTTTTAAAATAGATGTCACAAATTGAAACACAAAAAATCGAACAACCTTTTACTGAAGAATAGATAAGACTGATGAATATTTCTATGGAAAACTGCTTTACAATCTTTGACCCTCACCGTACAATGCCGGTTCCTAAACTTATAGAACTGATTGATAGTGAAATGCGAGCTGATTACTATATTACATTGTTCATTGGCAATACTTGTGAATTGTTATAAGGAGATAATATACTGAGTGTCGAGATGCTTTCTAAAATCGGCAAGTATTTACGAGAAATCAAAGCTAAACCAAAACGAGAAAGAATATTTACAGAACTTGCCACTATTGTAAGAGACTTAGCTCTATCATTCACACCTTTATTAGAAAACCCAGATTTTTTAAAGATTTGGACCAAACTACTAGAATACGGGTTAGAATAGAAAAAACGAGATATTGAGGAAGGTGTCTATGAACGCGAACTGGAACTCGTACCCAACGATCAACTAGAAAGTCAAGGAATTATTGTACCACCAAAAGATGATATTATTGAGACACAAGAGATTGACGATACAAACCAAGAATCCCTAAACGACTTAAGTCTAAAAAACAATAACTCTATAATACTAGAAGATTCATAAGAAGACGGTACAGAAGTCGATCAACTAATCCAATAAACAGAAAACCTAACTATAGAACAATCCAATAATGAATAAAAAAATAATTGTACGGCTTTTTGATATCAATTGCTCATTCCAGGAACACCTCCTTTATTTGCCATTATCTGACCTAATCCGCCGCCGATATTAGTCGGCAAAGGCATTTACATCATTTCGTGTTTTTTTTTATTTAGACTGAAAGGCATATTTGTATTTCTCTTATACGTATCATATGTAGTTGGTTTATACTCTAATCCTTTTTCTTGCATATCATGAATATTTCTATAAGCTTTAAGATTTCCTTATTTGTCCTACATATGCATATCAGCGGGTGTCAACATTGTAGAGTGATTTCCCTTTTACAAATATTTAGGAGTCCAAGTTGCGGGATCCGATCCGAGAGGTTTCCTATATTATTCTTATAATTAGCCATGACCATCTTTTCCTAAAATAGGAGTTTCTACAATTGCTTCAGTTCCGCGTTTCCCCATATGTATAGTTCTATAGTCGTGTTTTTCGCTTGGAGCTTTTTGCCTAAATCTATAGAAGTTACCCTTGTCATCTGGTTTCTCTTTGTAGTGCGCATTGTACCCTAATTTCTCTATATGATTCATGGCATCTCGTTCGTTACGGAATTTGTCTTTTGGTAGCAAAATCGATTATACTTTACTTACTCTATGTGTATGCATTTATATAGAAGAATATTTTATTTATCTTAGAAATATGTCATTTGACTACGTACTTAGAGAAAACAATACAGTAAGGAATGGGGAAATCCCATAAATCCCCGAAAGCCAATTCAGAAACAACTCGTTCAATTATATCTACTATATGTACAAAGGAAACTTTACGGAAGCCAAAGAAGTCCGAGATAAAATATCTAATAAGTATGCTATTGTAGCCGAAACATATCATAATGGAAGCGTTTGTTACCTCGTATAGTCAAAAAAATAATTAGAAGAATAATAGTAAGCTTTAGACAATTCTTACTGGGTAACGAGATAACTCTATAGTCTAGGCAAATTTTTAAGGATATTGTGATCACTTTAGATCCTCTTTTTTTATCCATTATATAGTGTCTTTGTTCCTAAAAGCATAAAAGGCATGTAGTATACTATCGCATTCGTCAAAGGTTAGTTCGCCCATTTCTGGGAACAGTTTTTGAGCAAGAGTACGACCTACATGTTTGTTTTAATTATACTTATTGGAATCCGGATTATCGGCTTATACACATTTAATTTCTGGATGCTTTAGTTTGAGTTTGCTGTGTTGAATGATGTATCTAACATTTTAAGGAATTGCCTATACAAATGCCAGTTATATTCGATCTGCCGAAAACTGACCTAATTATAGTTCGATAACTACATATTATACATCATACTAGTCAAATATAGAATTAACAAGCTTTTAGCAATTATTAGCTACATACCCGTCCGACTCGGTTTAAGTCATTTTCTTGTCAGGTTTTAACGATATCTAATAGGATTGTATATATTTGCCTGTGGTCGCGTCAATGATACCAATTCCATTCTTCTTGAAGGCACAATCAATACCGACAATAACTGATTATTTATCACTAGATTTACTTTCCTCTATAGTAGTTTTATTTTCGTCTATAGTAGATTATTATTGTACCTACATTTCCGCTTTCTTTTTTGACACTCTAGTCTTTTTGACCGGCTTTGTCTCTTTAACTATAACTGTACTCTAGTTCTAAAACTATTCTGGTAATGTTTCCATTTTACACAAAAAAAAATTATTCTATATATAAAGAATGTTCTAATCAAATGAAGAAGTTTGCAAGATTCCTTTAGTCTACTTCTACTTCTATATATGGAAACAATAGTTATTAGCTAAACGATAAAAAGAAAAATAGTGGGATTGATCAATTACTATCACTAGATTGGTCTTCTGGATATTTGAGTATTTTTGCACAAGACTCTCTATGCTAGACAAATGCTGCGACCTGTTTATAAATCCCCTTACAACCTTGACATTGGTATTCAT
>Ga0129333_10002510_pt1 | contig 17120 bp, 11 predicted proteins | sample CPB6_08_DNA_FD_94474 | JGI IMG/M metagenome (GOLD analysis project Ga0129333, IMG submission 94474) | Freshwater to marine salinity gradient microbial communities from Chesapeake Bay, USA - CPBay_Sum_0.6_0.8_DNA | ecosystem: Environmental > Aquatic > Marine > Coastal | place: USA: Chesapeake...
AAACTCTACCGATTTCACAGGTTCAATCGCTATGTCTACATATAGTTCGTTTCTGTCTATTCTAGCAGCAGTGTTGTTGGTTTCGTCACACACTACTAAGAAGTCATATAAGGCTCTCTGACCCACTAATTCTAACAAGAATGATTCGATAGCTGATTTGATTTCATTTCTTGTCAAAGTATCGTTAGGTTCAAAAATAAACGGTTTAGCTATCTTGTCTAATTGTGTTCTTAGATAAACAGTCAATCTTGAAACGTTAATTCTATCTAGAGCCGAGCTTGCTGTGGCTTTGGTCAAGTTACCGAAGTTAACAATACCAACTCCTGAGAATTGTGTGATTGGATTTATTTTAGCAGTATGCATGCTGTCTCTCACTGATTCAGTCAATGACACTGTCTGGAATTCTCCTGTTGTAGAAGCAATATATCCTACAGCAGTAGCATTATCAATGATACCTCTTCTTGTACCAGCTGGTGCAAACCATGGATGTCCCACATTATCATTTGTCGCTAATACTCTCAAGATCATGTGACTTGGGGGCACCACGATAGTTTTTCCTGTGTTGTCTGTGGTTCTTCCTGATGGATAAAACACTCCCATGTATTCGCTGGAAGTAACTAGACCATCTTCACCGTTGTCTGCAGCATTTGCAGAATTGTTCGCCCAGTTTGTGATTGCTGTTGCTGTGCTGGCCAATCTCATAGGAGTGTCTCCTACCACAAATGCGGTGTAGTTTCTGTCAGCATTTAGGTTCACCATTTCAGAAATCACTTCTGGGTATCCAGGACAAGCAATGATGTTGAAACCTCTTTGGTCTTCTCTGATTGCTTGGTTGGTGCTGATCTCTGATTTCAATTGCTGCACGATTACTTTTCTTTGAGCTTTTCTACCAAATGTGCCCGAACCATCAGCATTGTTAGCATTTTTGGTCACCCATCTGTCTTTGTAATATGTGGCCACGCTCTCGTTGCTGTTGTATCTTATGTTACCTTTGCCGCTAGATCCAGATCCTGGATATTTGGCAGTGGTAATATAATTGTTTTTGTATTCTTTTACGTTGTAGCCAGATCTTCTAGTGTTCCATAACAACATACCTTTTGGATATAGAGCTGGGTCCGGAGCATCTGGGTCTAAGAAGTTGTCAGTTAGAAGATCTTTGATACTGGCAGCATCGCCGGTTCCGCCCTCTGAGTCTGTATCTGTTCTTGTTGAAGCTTTGTTCCATCTTGCATCAGCAAATAGGATACCGCTCTCTGTGGTTTGATCAGTTTTGTCAATCAACACAAAATCTGCACCATCGGTTAATGTGGTATCATATCTGTAAAGTTTTGGATAATTTTCTAAATCACTTGAGTCGATCCATAGATCACCGTTCACCAATGCAGTGCCGTCTGACTGCGTGGTGGGTTTGGTTGCTGTGATTTGAGGGCCATTGGGATCAGAAGTTGTTAAACTTACTCCATTCAATGTTCCATTTTTATAACCAACCCATGTGGTGCCGTTGTGTATAAGGATGTCTGCCTCGTAATTGGTGTTGTACCATAAAGTACCATCTGCTGGTTCGTTGCTAGGAGCAGTTACTGAAGCTGTGTAGCTCAAACGTTTCCAGTTTGAAGCCATTACTATTGCAGGACCTGTAGAATCTTCTGTGGCACCTGCTGGCACGTCATACAAATTGTCTACCAGTGTAGAAGAATTTGCAGTGTATGTTCCATAGCTGTGAGCATTCGAAGCACCGAATCCGGCATCAGCTAGAGCTGTGCCTGAGTCCACGTCCCACATTCTAAATTCACCACCCTTGTTGTGTGTGATTCTTATGTAATCATCTGTGGTGATTTCTGCTGTGATGTTTGTAAATCCAGCACCATTGATAGCAGCAACAAAATCTGTATTCGCTGTACCACCCAGTGTCACTGTTTCTGATTGCTCTTCTAGAGCAGCTTGACCCACTAATGATTCAGCAATCTTGATTGAATGTCCTGCTGTGAAAGTCGCTGCCGCGGTTTTAGATGTGATAATAGTTTTTCCACCTTCATATCTGAATACTTGGAAGTCTCCCAGATTATCTGTAGAGTCGAATGCACCAAGTATTGATTGTTCAGTCACGTTGTACTGAGTGTAAAGTGTGCCTGCTGTGATTCCGCTACCGCCATTCACAGGATCTAAACCATAGATCGCTGCATGGTTGTTGGCATAGAAAGGAGCATCAACTACTGTCCATGATTTTGAGCTAGAATTATAAATTTTTACAGAAACGTCAGCACCAGCATTTGGTGTTGTGGTTTTAAACCATACAGAACCTGTTGGTCTATTTTCTTCTGCAGTTTTCCACAATGGTCTATTGATGTGAGAAGCTTGTAAAAATTTTGCAGTTCCACCAATAGCAGTTTTCCATGCTGCACTGCCCACTTGTACCCAAGTGTTAGAACTTGTTTTGTAATAAATTTTATTTGTGACATGAGTGGTATTGATAGCATATTGACCAAGAGTGCCAATCGATGTTAATGGAGCACCTGTAGATACACCACCCACTAAATCATCTACCGATGTGATATAGATAGGAGTGATTGTAGTGAATGCCTGATCTGTTGCTGACCATTCAAAAATACCCGGCACTGTGGAATTAATATCTAACCAGTAAGTACCGTTGGTCGGTGCTGCTGCAGGAGCAGTTGCTGAGCTCACTAGTTGACCTAGATCAACATTGGCTCTCAGTACGAATGCTCTGTTAGCGATACCTAAGAATGAGTATGCTGCTTGTAAACCATATTCATTTAACTCATAACCATTCAATGAATTGTTTCCTGAATCTGTATAGAATTTTGGATCTCCAAAAGTCTCAGTTAATTCTCTCTGAGAAGAGATCAAATATACTGTGTTTGCATTGGCAGTTTTGGTGCCTGCTGCTACGGCTGTGCCTGCTCCGTTAGTTTTGTCCTGAGCAGTTGCTACAATTATTAAAGGGGTAGTATTCCCGTCTGATGGTACGTAGAAACTTTCGTTTATTACTGTGACTTCTACGCCTGGTGATGTTAATGCCATTGTTAGTTCTCCTTGCAAGTATAACTAGACTTATTTATTGTTCTGCACGGTTTTTGCGACGTTATCTTGACATTTTTGGTGCCTATATAGGGCACGTAAATAACACTATGAAAAGACCTTTATGTAAAACTTGTAGGAGTAAACCCAAAGCCTATGGCTATCGCAAAGGAGCCAAAATCTATTGGCGCAGTCAATGTGATACCTGCATACGCAAACAAAAGAACTTAAAAGTCAACGGTCCTGCTCGTTGGTTCCTTTCTGGATATCGTAAAAAAGCTCGCTGTGAATTATGCGGATTTAAATCAATCAATGAGCAGCAAATGGATGTGTTTCATGTGGATGGCAATAGAAACAACACCAGTGTCTATAATTTAAAAACTATCTGTGCCAACTGTCAAAGGTTAAAAAGCACCCAGGAGTTGGGATGGTCTATTGGTGATTTAGAAGTAGATGATTAATCATATGATCCACTTGTGTTTTTAAGTCTGCCAAACTACCTGAGTTGTCTATCTCATAATCAAATGTTTGTCCAATCCAATCCCACTCACTTTGATGCACTGTTTTTTCTTGCATTTCTTCTTTTGAGGGTATGGGTCCTCTTCTAATCAGCACGACCTTGCCTTTTAATGCTCTGATGGTTTCTATCTCATTAACGAATCTTGTGTCGCTGAGCACTATTTTTCCTCCATTGTAGCGAGCAATGAATGAATCGATCCAAATACTGTCATGAAAATGTCCTCGCATGACTTCTGTACCCCAATATTGTAAAATGTATCGAGGAGTTACTGGTTTGTTAAGTTTGTTGCTCCAGTAAGGATCGATTCTTTCCCTCCACATGCGACTCTCTTGTGTGGCTCCTTCCAGCAATGCCCTATCCCAACCAAATATCACACTCACAGCATCTTTTAATGATTTTGCAAAACTGTCTCTTTGAAATCCGTGATTGTTAACCAAACATTCTGCCACAGTGTCTTTACCAGATCCTATCAATCCTACCAATCCTATCAGCATAGAATTATATTACAGGTTTTTTATTCTTTTTGCAATCTCTTGTTTGACTTTTTTTACGGTCTTTAATATTTGCTCTCGCATTGCGGATTGATCGGCCACGTGACTCATATTTTCCAATGCGGTAACTAGATCTTCTAGCTCTTGAAAGGATAGATCTTGAATTTTTTTAATGCCTGTGTTAGCCATAATCAAATATATTTAATCTGAAGTTTTAAAGAATTAAAAGATAATAAAAAGAATTAACCAATAATAAAACTGGTTGGATTGCCGCCATCCATGTTGAGAACAATCTCTTGATCCAATTTTTCCATCATGGCCATGCCGTCTTGTTTCAGAGCTTCACCATTGAGGGTGGTTCCTCCCTGTGGTCCATTAATGGTTCCAAATTTGCTTCTTGCTTCTCCCAGCATCACTTTGCTGACTGCCAACGTGTAATCTCTAAGCCATGGCTTTATGTAGATATCGTTCAACAACACTATGTCTGGTCTAAAATTGTCAGTGTGCAATATCACTCTCTCGGTGTCTATCCTAGGACGTTGTGTGATAGTCAAAGTCTTTGTTGAATTATCATAATGAAACTGTATAAAGGAACCAAACATCTTGCCCACCAATTCTTGATATGATGCAAAAGCATAATAAGTGGCCAATCCTCCTGTAGCACCCGCCCTCAAAAGATAGGTATTGGTATAGGCCAAATTGAAAGGTTCAAATAATGTTCCTCCCTGGCCATCTCCTCGAGATCCCACTGTGGCTCTACCAATCTCTCTGACATTGATAATCTCGTTTGGTAAGATATATTTGTTTTGATTTTCTTTGAGATCTAAAAATGCATAGCTTTCTTCCACCGAGTTGTTAGATCTCTGTCTAAATCTGTTTAGGGCTCTTTCCAGTGCAATTTGATAGTGTTTTGGGTCTAATTCTACCTCAATCATGCCATCGCCCAGCATGGTTTTTACATAATCAAATACTTGTTGTTGTGCTGTTTGTAACTCTGACATATGGATATTTATGGCTAGATCCTTTTCCATAAATATGGTTAGTATGCCACGTTTATCAATATACAAGCCAGAAAAAGGCAACGATTACAAGTTTTTTGATCGCAATATAAATGAGATGTTCCAGGTAGGTGGAACCGACATTTTCCTGCACAAATATATAGGAATATACGATCAAGGCGAAGAAGGTACCAAGGATGGTGATGCCAGCCCCTCACAACCTCATTATACCGGTGACAGCTTGAATGATAGAACCATACAAGATCTGTTATTTTTAGAAAATAGAGACAGAAAATACGACAAAGATGTGTATGTTATCAGAGGTATCTATAACGTACAAGACACAGATTTCAATCTCAGCCAATTCGGCATGTTCCTACAAAACGACACACTATTCTTAACAGTGCATCTCAATGATGTTGTGGAAAGATTAGGAAGAAAACCCATGAGTGGAGATGTAGTGGAATTCCCTCATTTAAAAGATGATTACAGTTTGGATGCCAGCATACCCATTGCTCTAAAAAGATTTTATGTCATTGAAGATGTGAATAGATCTGCAGAGGGATTCTCGCCCACATATTGGCCACATCTATTGAGATTAAAATTAAAAACGCTGGTGGATAGCCAGGAATTCCGTGATATAATAGGAGATGCTACCACAGAGGGTTCTCTTGCAAGTTACATGAGTACCTATAATAAAGAAAGAGAAATTAATGACGCAATCATTAATCAGGCAGAAGCGGATGCTCCCAAATCAGGATTCAATTACAAACAATTTTATGTTACACCCATCGACGAGCGAGGCAATATTAGGATAGATGGTGTAAATGACCAGGGACAGACCATATCCAGCGACAAAACTATTAATGCAGTGATCGATTCGCCGGCCAGCAGCCATTATGGATTCTACTACAACGGGGATGGCATACCACCCAATGGTTATGTGGCGGGAGCTGGAACCAGTTTCCCAACATCAAACGTCAACAAAGGTGACTATTTCTTGAGATTAGATTTTTTACCTAATAGATTATTCCGTTTTGATGGAGTGAGATGGCTCAAAGTGGAAGACAGTGTGAGATTAACTACAACTAACAATAATACTAGAAATACGTTTAAAACTGGTTTCGTTAACAATAGCAGCACTTCTACAATCAATGGATTAACAGTTGAACAGAGACAGTCATTGACTGATGCTCTAAAACCCAAGGCGGATAATTAATGCTTCATTTTTACGACGGTCAGATCAGGAAATTTATGACTCAGTTCATTCGAGTGCTGAGTAATTTTTCTATAGAATTGGGCAAAGGCACAAATGGTCAGGTACAATTAAGGCAGGTGCCTGTGACCTATGGTGATATGACTCGTCAGGTGGCCAACATCATTAGAAATAACAGTGAGAATGCTCTACAATCTGCTCCCAAGATTGCTTGTTATATTTCATCATTGGAATATGACCGAGAGAGAATGCAAAATCCTTACCACATAGAAAAACAACATCTCAAAGAAAGAAATTATAACGAATCTACAGGTACTTACGAAAACACATTGGGAGCGGGTTATACCATAGAAAAAGTGATGCCAAGCCCATTTAGATTGACAGTCAAGGCAGACATCTATACCACCAACACCGACATGAAATTACAGATATTGGAACAGATTCTATATCTGTTCAATCCAGACTTTGAAATTCAAAAAAGTGACAACTATATCGATTGGACCAGTTTGAGTTATATTGAATTGCGTGACATAGTGTTCAGTTCTAGATCTATTCCCGTGGGCGCCGAAGTGGAAATTGATGTGGCATCCATGACATTTAGCATGCCTATATGGCTGTCTCCCCCTGTCAAAGTTTCCAAATTGGGAGTGATACAAAAGATCATCATGAGCATCTATGATGACGATGGTGGCATCACCAAAGGATTAATCGACGGAACATTAATATCAAAATCTTATGTGACTCCCAACAATTATGCTCTGTTGTTAACGGGCAATCAATTGAGGATGTTAGGCAGCACAGGTATCAATGTGGGAACGGGGGGCGATGGATTCTACACAGGAGCTTATGAATCAACCACACTGGATCCTTTCGAAACATTTGGTCCCCCGGTCAATTGGAATATATTATTAAATCAATATGGAAAAATTACTAACGGATTGAGTCAAATTAAATTGACGCAGGAGAATGGCAATGAGGTCGTAGGCACCATATCAACATCTCCATTAGACGAAACTATCTTATTGTTTAATATTGATGGAGACACCATACCGGCCAATACCATAACTTCTGTGAACAAGATCATAAATCCATTAACATTTGATGCCAGCGCCACTCCAGCCAACGGCACAAGATATCTTATTACAGCAGATATTGGAGACAGCACACAGTATTGGCAGGGGGGATTAAATGCTCAGGCCAATGATATTGTGCAGTACAACAGTGCCACCAACACTTGGAGTATTGTTTGGGACGCATCAGAATTTGATTCCACAGTGGAATATGTTACCAATCTTAACACGGGTATTCAATACAAATACAACGGCACGAACTGGGTTAAGAGCTATGAGGGTGTCTATATTGCAGGCAAGTGGACACTCGTGCTATAATAATTAGATGCAAGAAAATATCATATGTTCTGGTGCGTTGTTCTACGCAGTAAACACAAAGAGATTCCTATTCCTGCAACGCAATGATGAAAAAACTCGTGGCATGTGGGGATTGGCAGGCGGGCGAAACAAATACACAGAGAGCGCCTTTGAGGGATTAAAAAGAGAGATACAGGAAGAAATTGGATTATCCGCTGCCTTTAAAAAAGTTATACCATTGGAATTATTCACCAGCAATGATCAAAAGTTTTTCTTCAATACCTATGTGATCTGCGTTACAGAAGAATTCCTTCCCAGACTGAACGAAGAACACTCATCATATGCCTGGTGTGCGTTCGAGTGCTGGCCGAAAAATTTACATGCCGGACTGAGAAACACTCTCAATAATAAATCAATAAAAGGAAAACTTCAGACTATATTAGATCTAATTGTGTAGATCGGGATACATCCTGTGCAGTGCTGATCTGTCGATCCATGGATACCAATAGGCAGTGACCATGTCTACACATTTGTACACGTGGTTCCAGTGTGCTTCCATCCATTCTAACTCGTAGGTGTATTCCTGGAAATTGCCGGCGTTGGGCACAACCTCCACATTGTAAGTTCTATTGGTTTCGGTCTTTGGAGACATGAAATTAGGAAAGAAGTCCATTGGATTGAACATATTGTAGTTATCTAAAATAATAAATTATTTTAGCTCACTATTTCAAAAAAACTTTCAATAGATGTTATAGCGGCTAAAACTAATAGCGCCACCAACATCAGAGCCACTAGAGCACCATAGAAGGGCTCGTTGCGGTCGTAGTGGTCTTTCACTTTTTTCTTGATCTTGCTAAGCCAGCGATTTTCGCATTCATTATACGGTTGCATTTTTTAACTTCATATGATCACTGAGCCCGTTGCCGAGCTCAGTGAGTCGTTTTTGGGTATTAGTTTTTAGCTACACCGTTGGTGAAAACTGAATAGAATTTCTGAACATTGTCTTGAAATTCTTTCACGTTCTTCTGAATGGTTTCGGGCTTGAAACTCTCCTGAACTTTTTCATTAAACGATTTCACGTTTTCCATCAACACTTTGGTTTGTTCAGCAACATTTGAACCATTGGTTACAAATTCGTTGAACTTCTTAGCAGTGTCGATGATGTCCTCTGCCGTCATCATTGGGGCTTTGAACTCAGCAACCACTTGCTCACCATCTTTCTTTACGGTAGCTTCGTATTCTGCTAATTTGATGTTGTAGTTGAACTCAGCCATTTGTTTGGCAAGTCCTAATAGGTCGGCACGTATTTCGTAGCCGCTTTTTGATTTAATGTTTGACATAACTAAACTCCTTTCTGTGTGTGTGTTTGTGTTTTTGTTGTGTCAGCTATATTTATAACACGAAACGGGAGACCTGTCAATATAAATGGTGAAATTGTGCGTTTTTACCACTAATTTAAGGTTCTTTTGATTCTGGGTCTTGGCCAAACAGCTCCACTGGTAGGTCGCACTTTGTAGTTTATTTTGGGATAAACATTACCATCATAGGGTCTTTCTGGCTTATAGAATAAAAACAAGTTTGGAGCTCCCTGTATGTCTCGACCATCAGCAGGACCCCCGGATGTGACGGTCAGCTGATCCGCTTTGGCAATGGCAGTGATATATGATTTGGCACGCTCTTGGTTCATTTCTGGATAGGTTTCCAATGCACAAGCGAGTACACCACATACCTGAGGAGAAGCCATGCTGGTTCCTGATAGTTTTCCTATAAAACCACTACCTCGAGGATCACTGATTCCACCAGTGTACGAACTGATGATGTATGTGCCTGGAGCCCATATGTCCACGCCCGGTCCGCAATCGCTGTATAAAACTTTTTTATCCAATTCCACAGTGTCCACCGAACCCACGCAGATGTTGGGTATGTCATAAGTGCCTGTGGAGCTGCCGTCACCCGCGGCGTCATTGGCCGTTGGGCTGGTGCCTCTCATGTAATAATAAGGATTTGCCACGCTGGCGGGATATCTGTTGGCCATCTCGAATGTGTTGTTCCAATCCGCACCACCTGGCACGTCATGCTTCCATCTGCCGTTTCCGGCAGCACCCACCGTGATGATACCTTCATCTATCATGTCTTCGATGTCTTCGTCCATGACTGATACCCTTGATGGTATACGCTGTCCAGAGATAAATCCCCATGCATTTAATTCAGCTGTTGTGAAAGTTGAACCACTCACAGTTTTACGGTTGTTTGCGCCCAGTTGTAGATCTATCTGTTCAGGAGTGGCCTCATAAAATACCCACTCATTCACCATTCCGGGGCTGCCCAGTGTACCTGTGGAGTTGGCGTTTCCCTCCATTCTGATCCTGTAGGTCCTGTTAGGAGCCGATCCTTCAGTGCCATAGTAGATTCTCTGCACGGAGTTGTCGTCTGAACACCACATGATTTTTGGAAATCCAGGATTGGATGGTCCTAAATTACTGTAATTGCTTGATCCACCACCAAAAGTGATGAAATGGTTAGTACCCACATGGATCTGATTGTAATTGGTACCAAAAAATTTCACGTTGAAAGGCAGAGACAATGTCCAATATCCGTCGTCGTTGTTCCCCACGGTAGGGGTGGTGCTGGATGTTAAGCTCGCAGCGCCCAGTAAAGAAGTTGCCAGTGTGGTCACTGTCGCAGCATCTGTGATGGTTGGGTCATTGTCTATCAATATGTCCATGTCGAAGGCATATACCGGTGATGTCACTTCTGCGTTGCTGATAGTCGTTGCGAACACAATAGAATAATTGCCTTTTGACGCCAGTGTGATGGTCTCGTCGATCACGTTAGTTGTGTTGGCAGTGCTGTCTGATCTAGGTCCCACTGTGAAAGTATTCACAACGGTGCTGTCGCTCTGTCGAGTCACTGTGATACTGGTCGTGAGAGTTGTGGTTCCGGAACTGCCTCCCGCCGACACGTCACTCTGTATTCTAACACCAGCATTCACAGTGTCTGTGTTGATCACTATGGTGTAGCTGGCCGCTGGCTGGGACACCCCTGCGATGCTGGCGTGATATGGATTTTCTTTGGTCCATGAAGACGGATTGGACACGATACTACCTTCTCCCTGATCTGCTGTTCCTGTAGTTGTGATTCTATTTCCGTTGTTTTCAAAATTGACTAATGTGGCCAATCTTGTTGAGGCTGTGCATACTCCGCTGAATCCATTGAAAGTGGTGATTCCACCGGCCGGAACATGTCTGGTACCTCGATAGGTCACCGCGGTGATGTCATTGAAGGACCACTCACCGGGGAATATGCTCATACCCCAACTGTTGTTACAGATGGTTGGATTCTTTCTGCCCGTGGCAGCATTGACTGATTTATTAGCATGAAATTGTCTCACATAATCAAACACATATCCAAAATAATAACTGCCTAAATCATTTCCTGCATCATAATAGATGTTGTAGATGTTGGCACCTCTGGCCCAGCCTTGGGTGTTGCCGGCCACAGTGCCCGATACGTGTGTGGAGTGGCCTCCTGTGCCATAGACATAATTGCTTGCCGCTATACCTTTGACTGCGGGGTCGTGTTGGAACCAGTTGTATTGCACAGATCTGTTGCCTCCGGTGCCATCGGCATTCACGGCATATTCTGGATGATTCCACACAATTCCGTTCTCATCTACGATCACACAATCCACATTCCTTCCGATCTGGGTCAATCTAATGGTCCCCGTCAACGCAGGTAAGGTTCCTGCTCCGTCACCTTGATACCCCGTGCCTCCCCAACCAGTTCTCTGAGAACCTTCCCAGCATCGCAACAATCCCCAGTTCTTCATGGTGCTACCGGTGCTGCCGGATTTGTCCCATGCCGTGCTGGTCTGTTGTGTAGAATTGGTCAGTTCCTCATCAACGAATAATCCTGGTTTGGCGCCCAACAATCCTGCATGTATCTCAACTGATTTTACTCGTGGATCCGTCCTCAGCTGAGTGGCTTCCCATTCGGTCAATCTGTAGAGTGTCCCCCTACTCAATGGTCTACGCTCGACGCATTCTATCGCACGGGTCAGTTCTAATCCTTCGGGGGTTTGATTTTCGGTTTCTAATTCGCTATATATGGATTCTAAATCTTCTGCGTTATGGACCACTACATAGTATTCATTGGTCTCTATAAATCTTGCCGATGTTGAAGGCCTGTCAGCCATGTTACACCTCCAAAGCTACTAAGGTCAATGTTACTGTGATCGCTTGGGTTGAGCCATGTCTGTTGGTCACTGCACAATAGATGTCAGTGGACGGTGTGGCTTCATCGTTGTATCCAATCGCTCCAGGACTTATCAAAACAATTCCTGCGGCAGCGGTTATGACCTCTGCAACCACGCCCGAACCTGGTGTTGGATCTGCTCCTTCTGCCCTTGCTGAATCGCTCGATCTAGCGGCAGTGCTCGTATAAATTCTTATCCAAGCTCCATGAGAAGTCTGAATTTTATATAATGCATAACCTTTGTATCCTGTTATCGTGATGTTGCCCGTGGCACCTTGTGCAATACTGGAAGTGGTTGCTGCAGCAGTGGTCCTGCTGTACAGGCCAGTCACTCCCGCTGCTGAGATTGTGATCTTTCCTTCGGCGTCACTGGTGGTGGTTACACCATTGGTTCCAACGAATTGTATGGTCTCTCCTGAATTTATTGTTCTTGCCGTGGAGTCATCGGCTGCTACTTTCAATGAATATCCACTACCGCCGGCAACTCCCGAACCATCGATTGTTAATGTATCTCCAGACACTGCCGTGGTTATTCCGCCCGATCCTGCGATCTTCAATGTTTCTGCATTGTTGAGAGTGACTCCGGTGGAGTCATCTCCCACGAATGTCATTGTGGCTTGTGGCACGCCTGTGATGGTCAATACGTCTCCTGACATCGCTGTGGTGATTCCCGTTCCACCAGCAACTTTTAAAGTTTCTCCTGAATTAAATGAAGTTCCTGTTGAATCATCTCCAACCACTGTTAGTACGTTTGCTCCTCCACCAGATCCTGTTATTGTGAGCACGTCTCCGCTCATTGCTGTGGTCACTGAACCTGCCCCCACTATTTTCACAGTCTCTCCGTCTGAAATTCTTGTTCCTGTGCTGTCATCGCCCACGAACGTGATACCTTGTGCTGCCGATAAACCCGCAGCAGTGAAATAACCCAAGTCGGCCCATGCTGATGAACCATTTCCAATTTTAATTTTATATGTGTCCGTCTCAAAACCAATTTCACCCTGACTGAGTGTGGGATTGGTTGATGTCCAGTTCGCTGCTGTGTCTCTTCTTACCTGTATTTTATTTGCCATATTATGCTCCGCCTCCGTTTACTGATGTTTCTCCTGCTCCATATGTGGATGCTGCAGATCCTCCATCTAAGTTTAAAGCTGCTATGTCATACACAACAGCTGAACCAGCGGCATCTATATTTAACGTCACTAGCGTGGTTCCACTTATGGTAACATTACCCTCCGCGTCCGTAGCAGTAGTTATTCCGTTAGAACCCACAAATTTAATGGTATTTCCTGTGGATATTGCACGTTGGGTGCTGTCATCCCCTGCCACACTGAAAGTGAATGCCGTGGGACCAGTGATCGTGAGCGTGTCTCCGCTCATGGCAGTGGTGATACCACCGGCTCCTGTTATTTTAACTGTTTCACCATCTGATATTCGGGTGCCCGTGCTGTCGTCTCCCACAAAAGTCAATCCCTCGGCCGTGGCTTCAGCAGATCCTGTGGCAGTGATGGTCAGAGTATCTCCCACCATGGATGTGGTTATGCCCGCGCCACCTGCAATTTTTACAGTTTCGTTGTCTGCAATCCTTGTGCCCGAGGAATCGTCACCCACGATCGTGATACCTTGTGCTGACAGACTGGCATTAGAGTTACCGGCCGGTGGTCTATGTAGACTAACTTTGTATCCTGAAATTTTTATTTCGGCCTCAGAACCGGCGGCTTTTAGATAAACTTGATTGCCTAAAATCTCTACAGAAAAAGTCAAATGTATTATACCATCTGTGGTCAGCTGTGGTCCAACTACAACATATGGATTCGCCTCATCGTGTATCACTATAACTTCTGATATACTGGATTGTGTGTTGTTACTGTCGTGTGCTGATATGGTATAGAAAGCAGCAGTGGCATCAGTTATATGAAAAGAATCTACAGTGGTCTCTGCAGATGATGCAGTAACGGTACCTATAATTTTTTGAAAGTGAGTCTCGTCGGAAGACTCATCATCTGACAATAATAACTTATGCAATTTTAAGTTCAATGTTCCGCCGGTAGAATATGCTTTCAATCTGGCCACGCCATCACTGACGTCGGCGGTGAACGTTATAAAACTTTCGTCGCTGCTGCTGAGAATATTGTAAGTGGTCACATAGGCATCTGTTCCGTCGTGGACCATACACACTTCTGCATTAAGATAGTCGTTAGATATTTGTGCTCCTTCATCCGATACTGATATAAAATATTTTGCCGATCTATATTCATCGATATCCCAGGTATCTATCACTGTTTCTGCAGTGGATAAATTTTCATATCGCAGTGTGGAAGTTCTTCCTATAGATTTTAATCCCGTGTTATCACGCAATGATATTTTGTAAGACTGGACGCTGTTTATCGCGGAATCACCGGTGATTTTATACAATAGATTATCTCCAATCACGGATGCAGATGAAGTGTGTCCTTCTCCGGAGACAAAAGTGCCTGTTCCGACCACAGCAGATTCGGAGATGAATCCTTCTAGTCCGTCATGCACAATACTAATTTTTGAAGCAATCACTTCATCATGCACCTCATCTCTATAAACTTGATAATACAATGCCGAACGTGTTTCTGAAACTGAAAAAGAATCTATTGTTTTTTCTGATGTATCTATGCCTATCTTGGAAATAATTTTAGCATTTTTATCCAACATAGAAGATGGCATGTTCACTCGACCACTGAATATCAATCCCGTCTTGCTGGAGCTGATGGTTTGATCTCCTATGTACACAGTTCCAGACCCAAAGTATCCTGTCTTAAATCTTTTGGTTAATGATCCCAAATCCACAACATCATCTATGGTGGGTATTATCGAAGTATCCACAGTGATGACTCCTGTGCCCGAAGTGCTGATCTCAATGTCTTCGTTGGATCTCTGTCCAGCGATCTTATTGTCGTCGATTAACAAACCACCGGTGTTCAAGGAATCTATGGAACTTGTGCCAGTAATGGTTAGAACGTTTCCAGATATTGATGTATCCACAGAACCTGCACCCACAATTTGCAGCGTTCCACCATCTGCGATCGCAGTACCGGTAGAGTCATCTCCAATAAAAGTTATACCCTGTGCAGGATTGGAACCACTGATCGTTACTGTGTCTCCGGACACCGCGGTAGTTATGTTGGCTCCTCCCGCAATTTTGAATGTTTCGCCGAAAGTCACTGCCGTGCCTGTGGAGTCATCGCCCACTAGAGTGATTGCTGTGTCTGTTTTCTGTGCGTAATTGGTCAGGTCTGGTCCTGTCACTGTGAGGGTGTCGCCGCTCACTGCTGTTGTGATACCAGTTGCTCCTGTGATTTTGAATGTTTCGCCTGTGTCAAATGTCGTACCTGTGCTGTCATCGCCCACTATGGTGATAGGAGAATTGGTTATATAACCCTGCGAAGTCACGTAGGATTGCGTGGCATATGAGCTCAGGTCGGGTCCTGTGATAGTTAAAGTATCGCCACTGATTGCCGTGGTAATGTTCTGTGTGCCAGCAAATTTTATAGTCTCCCCTGTGTTCAACGTGGTTCCGGTGGAATCATCTCCTACCACAATGATGGATGAATTGGTGATGTATCCTTGTGACGTCACATATGATTGAGTGGCATAAGAACTTAGGTCAGGACCTGTGATGGTTAGAGTATCTCCTGATACTGCCGTGGTTATGTTCTGTGTGCCAGCAATTTTGATTGTTTCACCAGTGTTCAATGTGGTGCCCGTGCTGTCGTCTCCCACAAACGTGATACCGGTAAAAGAGCTCAGACTCGTGAAACTCAATTGTCCAGCACCGTTGGTAACCAACACTTGGTTGGCCGTGCCATCTGATGCGGGATAGGTGATGCCGTTGGCGACCAATCCCGAGGCAGTTAGAGTACCGCTCACGTTCAAGCCGTCGTTGATCTGTATGGCCGTGCTGTCATCGGATGATATGGAATTGGTTGTGACAGTGCTGGACTTCAGACCATAGCTGCCTAGGTTAACGTCTGCTGTGGCATTCTGATAGGGCACGAAGTTGACTGCCGATGCTGGGACAGTGGGTATCACTATGCCAGCGCTGGTTGCGTCATCCCAGCGCAGGGTGATGTTGGCCGCGGCACCAGACAGCAGTTGCGCATAGATCTTGACCACCAACCTGTCGGTGAGTCCCATGTCTATCGGCGATCCCACGAAGTAGCTCACGTCCTGCTGCACCAACGAGTTCACTGTCAGGGTCGAGCTGACGTCCGAAGTGAACAGCAGGGTCTCTGTTCCGCCGGTGTTCCTCTTGTAGACCTCCGCGTAGGTGACATAGGGGCTGACTCCTGTGGACTTCTGGGTCTCGTACAGTATCTGCACCTTCCCGGTGGGTATGACCGTGATGTTGGGATATCCCGTGTTGGTTATGAATGATGCCATCAGGGTGGGAGTGGTAGTGACCGACACCGTGGTGGAGGCAACGGATCCCTGCACGTAGGCCGCCAAGTTCTCTGCCTGGTAGTAGGTGCCCACGTCCGCGGCCGTGCCGGTGAATTGGTAATTCTGCAGCGCCGGTGCCAGTCCCGTTAGATATCTTCCGTCCCCGTACAGATATGCGGCAGTGAGGTCATGGCTAGAAAGATTTAATCCCGCGTTCACTGTTATCGCGGATGAGTCCTCGGTGCTGATAGTGGTGGTGATAAAATTCTTCGCATTCAGCGTGCCGGATATGTTGACTCCGTCGTTGATCTGTATGGCCGTGCTGTCATCTGATTGTAGGGTGTTGGCAACTAGAGTGTTCTTTAATACTATTTTACCCGTGCCTGCAGCTGAAACAATGATGTCCTCATTGGATCTGGTACCAGTGATGTTGTTGTCATCGACTATTAATGCACCTGTGTTGAGACTGTTGATTGATCCAATTTCAAAAGAAACGTTACCACTCACAGAAAGGTCTCCTGTGATTGTGGTGTTGCCGACCACGTGTAATGCTGTGTTGGGTTCAGAGGTTCCTATGCCCACTCGACTGTTGGTCACGTCAAGATACAGTAGGTTTGTTTCAAATGCCAGATCGACGCCGTTTCGAGTAAGATTACTCTTTAACACCGATCCAGATATACGGCCTATAGCCATACCTGTGGATCCTCTCTATAAAAATATTTCAACGAGCATTTGCCCGCAGAGCTCTATTACATTGTGAGCCAAACAGTGTAGATATTTATGCTATAAACGAGAAAAGGGCCTTGCGGCCCTTTTCAACTACTG
>Ga0129333_10002511_pt1 | contig 17118 bp, 18 predicted proteins | sample CPB6_08_DNA_FD_94474 | JGI IMG/M metagenome (GOLD analysis project Ga0129333, IMG submission 94474) | Freshwater to marine salinity gradient microbial communities from Chesapeake Bay, USA - CPBay_Sum_0.6_0.8_DNA | ecosystem: Environmental > Aquatic > Marine > Coastal | place: USA: Chesapeake...
AAACAAGAGCAGATCGCCAATCGAGTGTACGGTGGCAGGATGGGCAATGGTGACGAATCATCGGGAGATGGATTTCGTTACTGCGGCAGGGGATTGATACAATTAACAGGAAAAAACAATTACACGAAATTTGCTGAAAGCATTGGCATGGCAGTGGAAGAAGTGCCAGCGCTGCTGGAAACTTTTGAAGGTGCAGTAAAGTCTGCTTGCTGGTTTTGGAAGACCAATAACCTAAACCAGTATGCTGACGCAGGAGACATCCTAACAATGACCAAACGTATCAACGGTGGCACCATTGGATTGGAAGATCGCATCAAACATTACAATCACGCATTGGAAGTATTTTCCTCTTAATCCACATGGACCTGGAACATCTAAAGAGATTAGCAGGTATTGATAATAAAGCAGAACATAATCCCAGTGTGGGAGAAAATGTCAGTCATTCTGCCACAGAGAAAGCCGAATATCAAAGAAAGTATAATATACAACCTGGTACTCCGGAGTGGTTCAAATTATGGTTCTCTCGCCCTTATCTCACAGGAGAAGATCCAATGCCTCGTAAAAAATAATCAATAATGTTTGATACACATACTAATAAAGCGATCTGTGTATTGCCATGGGTACACGAACATTTAGATCTTAGCGGACAACAAAAACCCTGTTGTTATGGATCACCTCTGTCAGTTAATAATAGTTTAGATAATGTTAGACGATTAATGTTAGAAGGACAACAACCCAGTGTCTGTAATAGATGTTATGAGCAAGAAAAACAGGGAGAAAGCAGTCCTAGGATAAGAGAAACAGTAAAATGGGTCAAGAAATTTGCAGAACCAAAAATTGACGAAATAGATATACAATACATAGATGTAAGAAATGATCCTACCTGTAATTTAAAATGCAAAACATGTGGTCCAGGAGCCAGCACATTATGGGCAAAAGAGAAAGGAATAACATTAATAAAACCTAAATATGATTTAAACAAATATAATAAAAAAAATTTAAAAAAAGTTTACATGGCCGGTGGAGAACCTACATACAATGAATCTTATTTGGAATTTTTAAATGATTTAGCAATTGAGAATTTAGATTGTGAAATAGTTATTAATACCAATTTAAAAAATTTACCATCTAGATGGAAAAAAATTATACCATTATTTAAAAATTTTACTGTAACAGTATCCTGCGATGCCATAAAACAATTGGGATCTTACGTAAGATATCCTCTCGAATGGAATAAATTTGAAGAGAACATAAATTTTTGTCGAAACAATAATATCTCTATTATGTTTAATTTAGTTGCTTCTAATATCACGGTGCATGACATAAAAAATACTGTGGAATGGATGAGTCAATACACTAATAGCATTAGTCTGTCTCCTGTAATTGGTGACATATGGACTCATGCAGCAGTGCCGATCGATCAAAGACAGAGATACATTGATAATTTAACAAAATTAAAGAAATTTCATGTAGACAACTATCATGCACACCAGTTCAGATTAAATGTAGAATCACTGATTAAAAAATATAGCGAAGACAATTACAACAAAAATCTACACGAAATGTTAAAAAATGAGATAAAATTGCAGGATATGCATAGAACGTTACAGCTAAAAGACGTGGACATTTTTTTAAACTCTTGGATTTTTAATTAAATACACATATGAAATTCATGATATTCAATGGCAGTCTTAAGAAAGACGAAGTCAGCAACACCTATGCTATTTGCGAATTGGTAGCAGCAGAGTTCAAGAAACAGGGTTCAGAGTGCAGAATCGTCACCATGAACAAGATTGACTATAAGTGTGGTACAGAAAGTTACAATGATCAGCTTAAACCAATCCTGGCTGATTTTATTAGAAACTATGATGGATTAATATTAGCCACTCCTATCTGGTGGGGGATCCACAGCGGCTACATAGCATCAATCATAGAGCGTTTTGACTACATAGACAACTGGAGCAGAGATAACAAATATTATCCAAACTATAACAAGGTTTTCGGCTCCGTAGTTTCAGGAGGAGGAGATGGATTCCAACACATTCATGGAATATTTTTGAACTTTGCCACCCAATTGGGATTTACCATACCACCCAGAGCCACAGTGGAAGCCAAGGCACAAGGCAGAGAGAACATTATAAAAGATGCGGATTTGGCACAAGAGATCGAAAGATTTTGTCGACACATGACGGTGTATGCTGCACTGATCAAGGGCGGAAACCCATCACAATTCGCACAACATCAGCAGGTAGATAAGTAATACACTATGACTCCGGAAATTGGTAAAATCACAAAGCAGGCTTTCGCGGACACTTTCTTGTTCTATCTTCAAGCACACTATTATCATTGGAACGTGGAAGGAAGAAATTTCTCTCAGGATCATGAATTACTGGGCAAGATCTATGAGGAGGTGTTTGGTTCTATTGACACATTCGCAGAAGAATTGAGATCCATGGGCACCTATGCTCCAGGAGTGTTTGATCGATTACGGGAACTGGCCACCATACAACAATCAGACGAGATACCCCCTGCTGAAAAAATGATGCAAAATTTAATAGACAGTAACGAAAAAGTATTAAAAAGTCTAGGTGCTGCTTTTGATATCTTGGAAGCAAATCATCTACATGGATTTGGCAATTTCATCGCCGAGAGGATCGACGCACACAGCAAACATGCTTGGATGCTACGGAGCACACTGAAAAAATGAAGATCAGAGAGATCGTCTACACGCAGGATCCCAAATTGATACACCCTGACGTCAACAAGATAATCAACCGATATGAGAAGCGTGCCGTCAGGCGAGTGAAACAACGAACCAAGATGGGCTATCATGGGGGCTTTCCCATGGGATATCCATTCCGAGTGCGATGAAGATCCGAGAAGTGATACAGAGAGAAGATGCCGCCGGCGTGGGCATAATCACCAAGCAGAACACCACTCAGGATGTCAAGCCTGGAGAGACTGAAAGAAATCTAAAAAAATTACATCTGATAAATTCTGTGGAGGAGAACTTTGCAGATGGTCGAGGCCCAGGTCGTCCAGGTGATTCCAAACGGGCAGGCATTCCCAAAGGTGCCACCATAGCACAGCTTAAAAAGATACGCAGCTCCAAGACTGCTTCTCCACGCAAGAAACAATTGGCACATTGGCAAATTAACATGCGCCAAGGTAAGAAAAAATAAACAGTATTTTAAAAATGCTTAGTATATTAGGATTAGCATTTTATTGTCAAATCTATAAAAAAAGACCTAACGTTAGAATTTTTTTTAATAAAAATTTTATTGACGAATTTGATCTTGAATCACACGATTTTGAAAATAATGATTCTATTCCTGCTTTAAGATTTTATCAATTAAATTTGCCAGATGTAAAAGAACAATCTATTGCACTAGAAATAAAAAACAGTGACAGTAATTATAATAATGGTTTCATGACCAAATCTACTCTAATAAAATTACATACATGTTGTATTGTGCCTTGTGGTGATTATCAATATGTACTCAACAAAATTAATTCTACGCACAAATTAAAATTCGAAGAATTAGATATGGCAAACTTTAATTTAATACCTTATCTTTTTTGGAAGAACGAGAAAAATGACTTTATAAAAAATGTGTCACATTTAACTATAGGCGGTTCGGGTACATTTACTTGTGATTTGATTAAACATCTCAATATAATAAAACCAAAATCAACAGTGCCAGTTTCTTTGACTTGGAAGGTGAATGACTAATATCAAAAAAAAAACATAATAAATACTTGTATGAAGATTAAAGAAATTTTAATCAAAGAAGCGGCATCAGCAGGCGCAACATGCGCAGGCAACATCGCCAGCATTGCCAATCCACACGTGGCCATAGGGCCAGACAGATTCAAGAAGAGCTTCACAGGCAGCCCTAGCAAAAGTGGCACACAAGCCCCCAGGGTTCCAACAACATACACCCCAAAGAATCCAGATGGCACTGCCAAGGCCGCACATGAATTGAAAGGCGCCAACCTTTTTGGTGGTCCGGGATTCGTGAGAAGATAATAAATTAATTTTTTATAATTTTTTTAATTATAAATATTTTTATGAAAATAGCTATTTTAGGAAATCTTGCCGGTACAGATTTTGTAGTAAAAAAAATGTTAAAATATCATAACGTTGAAACGATATATCATTTAAGTGCTCCTAGAAATTCTTTAAAAACTGATCGATATATTCCAATATCATTGTGTTCAGATGTTAATGTTGAAAAAAATAAACAATTTATTTTAGAATTTCCTTACAAAAATATTGTTGATTTAATTATTCCTATGAATAATCAATATCAATTGTGGGAAAGTTTTTACAATTCAATGAAAAATAGTAAGGCAGCAGTATTAATGTCTAACAGACAAGTAGGTATGTTAGAATGGTCTAAAATTGTAGGGAAAAAATTTCTTAAGGAGGCAAAAATACCAACTTCTGTTGGTAAAGAATATCATCTTAACGAATTAATTAAAGAATTTTATAATATACCTCGACCATTTGTTTTAAAATATGATCAATATTGGCAAGAAGAATTAGTAGGAAAAAAATTCCTTGAAGGTTATAATCCTAAATCACCGACAATAATTGTTACAAATGAAAATTACAAAGAAGAATTTGATTTATTAAAAAAAGAAACTACTGATTTATTTACAACAAAATATTTTGAAAATCAAAAATTTCTTGTTGAAGAATATATCGATGGTATTAGAGAATTTTCATATCATGCATTAATGAACGATACTAGTTGGACATATTTAGGATGTGCTAGAGATTATAAAAAAAGATATGAAAATGATCAAGGATATAACACCGCTGGTATGGGATCTTATAGTCCTGTCTCTGATGTGAATCCTATTATTCATTCTTATGTAGATCGTTTACGTAAACTATTTAAAGAAAAAGGAATAAGTTATATTGGTTTTTTATTTTTAGGAATTATTATTGATAAAAATGGAACTCCGATTGTTTTAGAAATAAACACACGTCCAGGTTGTCCAGAAATACAAAGTATTTTATCTGTAATAGATGATAATATCGTTGATCTTTTTTATAAAGCAGCAACAAACCAAGAATTAACGCCAGTTAAATTTTCTAACAAATCAGCAGTATCGATACGAATAGTAAATAAAGAACATAATTTAGATTTCAGAAAAAATAATATTATTCAATTTCCAAAACTATATCCTCCTATTGAAGATATCTGTATTCAATATAATACACAACAAAGTTTACTTTCTTCGGTAATTACAACAACTGCTGATGACATAGACTCAGCTAGCGATAATCTATATGCATTCTTAAAAAACAAAAATATGGGTGATTTCACATATAGAAAAGATATTGGATATCTAAGATAAAATTAAATAAAGATAATGAGCAAGACAGAGAAACCCCATTGCAGGAATTGCGGCAATTCCAGCCACTGCAAGAAGACCCTGAAGAGGAAAGAAAGCGAACACATCGATGGAAAAAAGGTTCGAGAGTGGACCATTGAAGTGTGCCGCAAGTGCCACTGTGCCCGCTGCGAAACTGAATAAATAAGCACATGCGCATCAACGAATTAAACGTTCCTGTACGACCAGACACATACGAAGCCAGCATGTTCCTCACGCAGGCTATCAGAGCAGGCAAATACGCAATAAAAATTCACAATTTATTAAGCAATGATCAGGAAATGGAATCATGGGTGGCCAAGAAAATCGACTTGGCGTCAGGTTACATCAACGGTGTGGCTGAATATCTTTCCACCGAAAAACTATATAAAGAGGATGCGGGCGAGGGTCACATGGCCAAATCACAACTGTACAGCATAGCGAAATCAGCGCTGGCGATCACCACCATGGTGCAGCCAGGTGATGACATCGAGGGTTGGGTGCAGACCAAGATGAACAGGGCTGTGGATATGCTGGACGCAGTGTATCACTACGAGGACTATCAGAGATTGAATCCCTACAGAGAAGAGATAGGTGACCTGCATCAGAAGCATGCGGAAATAGTGAAGAAGAACATCGACGAGATATTAGATACGGAAACTCCAGTGGATGACATAGAGACCAAGCCCGGCATGCTGAACATATTGAAGAAGAGGGTGCAGCAGTTCGAGAAAGAACATGCCAAGGAGAACAGAAAGACCGATGAGGCAGGTTCTAGGCTGCCATCATCCATGGCCAAGACCAAGGCCAAATTAGACATGATGACCCCAGATGAGATCAGAGCATTCTTCAAGAAGAGGGAAGATTTCGCCAAACAACATGCCGGAGGAGTTGTCCGTCCGGGATACTCAGCTAAGGAATTAGCACAGGGGCAGGAATTTAGATATGGCAGAGAGTTCGCCAAGAGAAATCCCTACTCAAAACATTTTGAAAGCACGCAGAAACCCTATGTTAGCCAAGCAGCAAACGGCAAGTGGAATGTGTTGGACAAGAATGGCAAGACTGTGTTCTCATCAGGCAATTACAATGTGGCCCAGGATTATTTCAAAAAGCATTATGACATGTTGAAAGAAGTGGAATTGGACGAGGGATTGAAGGACTGGTTGCAGAGAATAGCCGCAGCAGGCATCATAGTGGGCAGCGTGGCGGGCATAGGATCAATCAACAACGCCATGAACAACAGCGTGCCAGTGATACAGGCCATGAACAAAGCACTGGATGTGGCCAATCAAAAAGGTGACCGGCAGATGATACAGAACATCAAGCAGGACATAGAGACAGCGAAAATAAGTTTGGATTCAGGACAGAACCTAAACACAGTGAAGAACATGCAGGACAGATATGCCAAGTTCATGCCAACGGAATACAAAAAAGAAAATGAGAGTTTCAAAGACAGGATCATGGGCAAGATCATGGCACCCATCAAGGACTACAACAAAAACAAAGAATCCATGTTGCCCAAGAGCGCATTCGCGGGCAGCGACAAGCACAAGTTAGGACCAGCAGCACATTTGACAGGCAAGATGAAGAGACCAGCGAAAGCGGGCGATCTAGTGGGAGGTGAATCAACCAAATACGAATCACATCTCGCAGATAATTTAAAGATGGCATTGGAAGTCACAGACATCACAGAGAAACGTGATGCCTGCTATCACAAGGTCAAATCCAGATACAAGGTGTGGCCATCGGCATACGCATCAGGTGCGCTGTCCAAATGCCGCAAGGTGGGAGCCAGCAACTGGGGCAACAAGAGCAAATAATCATGAGACACTGGGAGATACTGCCAGAGAAGTGGAGCGCCAAGTACAAGCGATCCATCAACTGCGCCAGACCCCGAGGATTTTCACAAAAGGCGCATTGCGCGGGCAGGAAGAAAAAATGAGATACAGAGAGATAGTGGAAGCCTGCTGGAAGGGTTATGTGCAGAAGGGCATGAAACCCAAGGGCGACAGAATGGTGCCCAACTGCGTGCCTGTACGAGAGCTAGAAGAAGATCTGAGAAAATGGTTCAAGCAGAAATGGGTGCGATTTGGCCCCGATGGCAAGATCAGGGGTGACTGCGCCCGAGGCAGCAGCAAGGAAGGCAAGCCTAAATGTTTGCCTAGAAGTAAGGCCTATGCGTTGGGTAAGAAAGGCCGTGCTTCAGCAGCAGCGAGGAAACGCAGACAAGATCCCAATCCTGAAAGACGCGGGGCAGCCAAAAACGTTAAAACTAAGTAAATTTTAAGTAAAAAACACTAGATTTAGAGCAAATAATAATATATTATTATAATGTAGGATTTAATAAATACTCCATATGGCACGCAAATTTAGAGATGATGACTTCGCAAATCTGGTAAAAAGACTCAATGAATTGAGTAATACTTCTCCAGAACAAGAAAGACAAGAATTGCTAGAAGCAGCTAAAAAAGAACCAAGAGTATTAGATGATAGACAAATATCATTGGCAGATATCGCAAAACTAGCTGGTATCAAAGAATTCAAAGAACCTACAAAAATTTCACCCAAAGCAGAAAAATTGATAGAATCAATTGTTGGTGAGAAGAGCGATATAACGCGAGCTATAGAGGAATCTGATAAGAAAGCTCCTAAGAAAACAATTAAAGAAGCAAAGAAAAAAGAAAATAGATTAGATAAAATCGCTGAGTTAGAAGCCAAACTGGCAGAATTGAAAGCAGAACAAAAAGAAGAACAAACCTATGATGCAAAAACATTCAGAGAAGTGGTACAGAAAGATGTTCAAGAATATATCCGATCATGCGATGAGTCAGCATTGGTCGAACTATACAACAGCATCTCGGAAAATGAAGCTGTCTACAATGAAGAATCATCAAACATTCTTGTCAAAACTGAAGAAACTAAAGAGATCATCGCTGACGCAGAGAAACTAGAACAAGCGGTCATCGCAGAAAAAGAAAAAGCAGCCGAAGAAAAACAGGAAGAAGTGGTTCAAGAGAAACAACCAGAAGCTGAGACAGTTGCCGAAGAACCCAAAGAAGAAAAAGTAGAACCCAAAGAAGAGGCCACAGATGAAGCATCGGGATTCCAGGGACAAGCAGAAGCAAGACACTTTGACATAAGATTGAACGGAGACTTTGACAGGGATCGTCCAACATCGGATAATGATGCTGCTGCCGTTAAGAATGTTCTTAAGAATGCTGGCATAGAAGCAGAAGTTCAACCCAGCGAAGCAGATTTTTCGTCAGTTTCAATACACACGATGGCCCAGCCAGAGGCAGTGATGAGCGCACTGGGAGACATGGTTGATGAGAGCCTAGAATACAAAGACGAGCTTTCCGAAGAAAAGAAATAATCAAATAAATATTGGTGCATGATACTAGCACCAACTAACAATCAATTCAATCCCGATCCTTATTTCCGCAGCCCCATAGATCAAGAATTCATTCCTTCAACGGAACAGACAGAATTATTTGACCAGAATGGCTATGATCTCACGCCACTGGAAAGATTGTATGCAGAGGCAAATGGCCAGGCGGGGCGATGGCACAGACCCAATCACTATGCCTTGAAATATGACTGGTTCACGGATGAAGAAAATTCTGTCGCAGGCGCTCATATTAATCATGCCCTGTTGTTCGAGAGGAAAGGTTATGCCGGTGCGGCACTGGCACAACTGGAAGGATGGGCTCGGCACAACAATTTAATCTATAAGATTGTAAAGATGCGACCCAAGTGGGGCATGGACATCAGCGTGGACTACGTGGATGGAAGCGGTAATGTGTTTGAGCTGCTGCATTGGGAATATGATGGATTTGATTACCAAGAGATCACAGACAAGAAAAACCATATCGAAAAATTTTTATTAGCTGTGGATTGGGATGGTGCCGCTGCAGAAATGATACGCAGGAAATCGGAGTGGCATCATCTGGGTTTCTTTGAGCAGAGCGCTTGGAAAACTGAGTTTTTTGGCATAGAAAAAGAACGTTTCAAGATGGTGCTGTGGCAATAAATACACACATATGAGTCAGATGCCAGTTTTTTCATACAAGCAATATCTAGATGACATAATACGTCTCAAGGATAACGGTCACGTGGATGTTGATATTCAAGTGAGCAAGCCTGTGAGCGCAGGTTCGAGGGGATTGAGAAAATTAAAAAGTTTCGTGAAAGATCCCGTGCATCTCATGGGAGAAGACATGGAGGGACCTAGACCATCTCCCGCAAATCCCAATCCAAAGATAGAGGGCGAGCTGCTAGATAAACCCACACCTACCATACAAGATATTGCAAAAAAATTTAATAAATCTACAAAATATATATTGGATCAGTTGAAAGCGGGAATACGAGTAGAAGCTGAACACACTGATCAATTTGAAGTGGCCATGGAGATCGCATTAGATCATCTGAATGAGAGGCCGGACTATTACGAAGTGCTAAAGTCAGCAGAGAAGAAAAAAATTACCAAAAATGAAGCAATAAAGGCTGTTCTAGAAGGCATCAGCTATTCCAAGTCATCCGGCGAGTTGATCTTACCCGAAGCGATTCAAGGCAATTTGAGAATATGGTTTGAATCTTATTGGGCAAAAGTAAAAAATAAGAAATAATTGCGTATTATCTAGATAAAATATATACTATTTGTATGACTTCTAGACTACTTGATTTAGATATAGTGAACCCGAGGGGTTGGGGATACTGGGGTTTGCCCGGAGATCCTGTCGAGCATGGACATCAAGTCACAGATAACGATATTGAAAATTTAAAAAAGCACTATGGAGTGAAAATATCGTATCATACTATTAACGATAACAAATACAAACTTATTTCATTATTACACAAAGATGCTACAGATACAATAGTATCTATTCTTGGAGGAGATGGCAAATATTATGTTATAGATTCTAACAACATACCAAATGGCTTGATTATGCCTTTCTTTGAATATTGTATTGCAAAAAAATTAAATTTAATTATCATTGACCCAGATCATCCATTAGAGCACGCTTGGCTATCTAGAATGAGCTTATTTCCAGATGATCCTTTAGATTTTTACAACAGTAGTATAAATGCAACAAAAGATTTAAAAAGAAAAATATGGTTTAAAAACTTTTATATTCAAAAAAAATGGTTCACAAAAGCCAGAGAATTTTATATTCAACATCATGCAAGAATAAAAAAAGATTTATTTTTAAAAAATAAAATTTTATTTGAAATACATACTTTTATAACAGATATTGAAAAGATATTAGAGTACATAAAAAGTTTAACTAACTCGCAGTTATGGCTAATGGGACATTGTACAGGTGCAAATGTTATATCAATGATACATGACATCAGACAATATAATCATCTCTATAGAGGAATAATATTTTTAAATCCATGGTGGAAACTTAGATGGCAAGAAATAGGACTAGATGAAATGAAATATTTTCTGACCACAATGACTAAACCATTACTAATTATTCAACACGCAGAAGATCCTTGTGGAGGAACACACCCCGAAATAGCTAAAAAAATTATTAATGATACAAATAGTTCATCGACAAGATATTCAGAACTTAATGGCGGCATAGATCAAGGATGTCCTTATTTTTCTGTGGGTTATCACGGATTCAGAGGTATTGAACACAAGGTTATTGATGAAATTAATAATTTTATTCTAGATCATGGTAAAATATAAACTCGTTGATTTAAAACAGAAAGAATAATATAATACATATAAAAAGGAGATAATATGTCAGGAAGAAATTTCAATGAAGCAGAAAAAACCAAATTGATACAATTGATCAAAGAAGGATCTCAGGTATTAGGAGAAGTTGATGATCTCAAAGCAGGATTGCGAGACACAGTGAAAGCATTGGCGGAAGAGCTAGAACTCAAACCTGCCATGTTGAACAAGGCCATTGCGATTGCCCACAAAGACAATTACAAATCTGTAGCAGATGATATGGACTTGTTGGATTCGATATTGGCAGCGGCGGGCAAAATCTAGTGTATGGCATCATAAGACAATTTTGGACAAACAGCTATCGAACAGATCATGTGGCATTTTATTATGAGCTGATCTCTTTGATATTCACCATATTTGGCTCTTTGGTGCTCACATTCACCAGCCCACACCCGCAGATGAATTTAGTGTTTCCTTTCTATCTGGTGGGATCCTCTACTATGGCCTATTCTGCCTATCGCAGAAGAAACCTATGGATAACCATGTTAGCCAGTTGGTTCACTGTGATGAATTGCATAGGCAATTATCTGGTATTTTTTAAATGAGTTACATAGACGCATACTATAAGAGAGATGACGATAAGGTATTGGTGGTAGAGCGTGATGCCAACGGCCAGAGACGTTTTGTAGATTATGATGCTCGATACGTGTTCTATTATCCCGATGCTAGGGGCAAACACAGAAGCATACATGGAGAAACTCTACAGAAAGTCTCTTGCAGCACATTCAAGGAATTCATAAAAGAACAAAAAATCAGGAGCAATAAAAAACTATTTGAGCAGGATATCAATCCTGTGTTTCGTTGCCTGGAAGAAAACTATCTGGGCAAGGACGCTCCCAAGCTCAATGTGGTGTTCTTTGACATCGAAGTGGACTTTGATCCACAGAGAGGATACTCCACCACAGATGATCCTTTCATGCCCATCACAGCCATAACTTGTTATCTCAACTGGACAGATCAATTAGTAACTTTTGCAGTGCCGCCCAAGGGATTGAGCATGGCGGATGCCAAGTTGCAGGTAGAGAGATTCAGCAACGTGATGCTGTTTGACAAGGAAAAAGACATGCTGGACGCTTTCTTGACACTGGTGGACGAGGGCGATGTTATTAGTGGCTGGAACTCTGAAGGATACGACTTACCCTATGTCGTGGGCAGGATACAAAAGGTGTTGAGCTCCGATGACACAAGAAGATTGTGTTTTTGGGGGGAGAAGCCCAAGAAGAGGACATTTGAAAAATATGGCAGAGAACAAATCAGTTATGATTTGATCGGCCGGGTACATCTGGATCTATTGGAATTGTACAGGAAATATACCTATGAAGAACGCCACAGTTATCGTTTGGATGCCATAGGTGAATGGGAATTGGATGAGAAGAAAACTGTGTATGAGGGATCACTGGATCAATTGTACAACAATGACTTTGGCATGTTCATAGAATATAACAGGCAGGACTGCAACCTGTTGGCAAAATTAGAGAAGAAATTGAAATTCATTGAATTGGCCAATGAGATCGCACATCAGAACACCGTGTTGCTGCAGACCACAATGGGAGCAGTGGCAGTGACAGAACAGGCCATCATCAACGAGGCACATCGCAGGGGCATGATAGTGCCGGGCAGGGTGAAGAGAGATGAGTCAGCACCCGTGGAAACCGCGGCGGGTGCATATGTGGCCTATCCCAAAAAAGGCATACATGACTGGATAGGATCCGTGGACATAAACTCACTGTATCCATCCGTGATCCGAGCACTGAACATGGGGCCGGAGACCATCGTGGGACAGATACGTCCAGTGATCACATCAGCAGAAATAAACAGAGCCAAACACCAGGGCAAGTCGTTCGCCACAGCATGGGAAGGACAGTTTGGTTGTTGGGAATACCAGGCAGTGATGAACAAGGACAAGGGCACAGAATTAATCATTGATTGGGAAGATGGCACCAGCGTTAGAATGAGCGCAGCACAACTGCATGATCTTGTGTTCGATGGCAACAGGCAGTGGATGATCTCTGCCAATGGCACTATATTCACTTATGAATTTGAAGGAGTTATACCAGGACTGTTAAAGAGATGGTATGCTGAGAGAAAAGACATGCAAAAGAGAATGAGCGAGTGTGGAGATAATGATATCGAACGAGAATTTTGGGACAAGAGACAACTTGTTAAGAAAATTAATCTAAACTCTTTGTATGGAGCGATACTAAACCCAGGTTGTCGTTTTTTTGATATGAGAATAGGACAATCAGTGACACTGACCGGCAGATGCATAACTCAACACATGGCTGCAAAGACCAATGAAATAATTGCAGGCAAGTATGATCACGTGGGCGAGAGTGTGATATATGGTGACACAGATTCTGTATATTTCTCTGCCTATCAAACATTAAAAAAAGAAATAGATTTGGGACAGATACCATGGGGCAAAGAAAACATCATTGCTCTCTATGACAAGATAGCTGAAGAAGTTAATGGCACATTCTCGGCATTCATGACTCGAGCATTCCATTGTCCCAAGACTCGCGGTGATGTAATCAGAGCAGGCAGAGAATTGGTGGCAAGCAAGGGATTGTTTATAACTAAAAAAAGATACGCATTATTGTATTTCGACAAAGAGGGAGAACGTGTGGACACGGCGGGCAAAGAGGGCAAAGTGAAAGCCATGGGATTAGATCTCAAGCGTTCGGACACTCCGGTATTCGTGCAGGATTTTTTGAGTGAAGTATTGTATCTAGTGCTGATAGGTAAAACTGAGACAGAAGTATTGGATAAGATCAAACAATTCCGAGGAGAATTCAAATCACGACCAGGTTGGGAGAAAGGTTCGCCTAAACGTGCTAATAACATTACAGAGTATCACGATGAAGAGAAGAAAAAAGGCAAGACTAATATGCCAGGACATGTAAGAGCCAGTATCAATTGGAACACCTGCAGAGAAATGTATGGAGATCGATACAGTATGCCTATACTAGATGGAGCTAAAGTGATCGTGTGCAAACTAAAGAATAATCCTCTAGGCTATACCTCCATAGCATATCCTGTAGATGAGCAGAGATTGCCAGAATGGTTCAAAGAGTTACCATTTGATTCTGATGGCATGGAAGAGAGTGTGTTGGATGGCAAAATAGAGAACTTGATAGGTGTGCTGGAATGGGACGTGAGATCTACAGAAAGCAGCAACACATTCAATAAACTATTCGAATTAGCATAATATGTTGAGCATAGAAGAAATTAAATTACTGATCGAGAAATTAGAGAAAATGAAAGGACACGATTTTCAAAAATTAATCGATGATAATCTCAAAATACTCAGGGAATTAGCCACCGCGGTAGATATCAATAACCAAGATCAGATAGATAGATTGGATAAAACCAAAGACTGGTATAACAAGGACATGGAATGGCGACACGAAAGACGAGAAGGACTGCATGATAAACTATTGTTTGATAAAATTGAGAGCAAGATTGGACAATTTTCTAAAATGGGAGCCAGTTCTGCTCTATACAACAGTTTAGAAATAGGACCAGGATATGGAAAATTTAGTAGATTATTTTTGGCATGGAGATTAAACTTCTATGTGGACATATTGCCACAATGCCACAGCAAAATTAAAAAATTGTTTAATCCTCAACAGCACAAATATATCAAATTTTATACCACAGATAGAACTGCATGTCCTGAAATACCAGACAATGCTGTGAATTTTGTTTTCAGTTGGGACACCTTTACATTTTTTACTCAGGAACACATCAGAGAATATCTAAAAGATATATTTAGAGTTATATTACCAGGTGGTTATGTTTTCATACACTATACCAATTGTGAATATGATCGTGATCTACATGAAGCAAAAAGAGGTTATTGGAATTATAACACTCGATCTGCCATGGCAAAAATCATCCAAGAAACTGGCTATGATGTGATAGAGATGGATCAATTCGCTCCTGGAGCCAACTATGCCATATTTCAGAAACCTGGTAAAGATAATCCAGTATTATATCGAGTAATAGAAATACCTGCAGAAAAATAATTTAAGACTTGATTTCTATCTAAATATCTTATACAATTTAATTTTAAACTTTTAAGAATAGGCAAAACATGATAGACATATTGAGAGACATAGTTAAACACACATACGGTTTAGGCTTTCTAGATCTAGTTAAAATCACAGGCACAGCAGATGAGACTGCAATTGATTCCATGGCTGAGGATCGTTCAGTGATATTGCAAGGTACATTCAAACAACCACAGGCAGGATTGGTGGGCACATTTGGAATGCCACAATTGAACAAGTTAGATATTCATTTAAAATGTCCCGAATACAAAGACAAGGCCAACATCACAGTGATCAAAGGCACTCGTAATGGTTCTGAGGTTCCTGTAGGCATACACTTTGAGAATGAAAAAGGTGACTTTAAGAACGATTATCGTTTCATGAATGCTGAAATCATCAATGAGAAATTAAAAACAATCAAATTCAAAGGTGTCAAATGGGACGTGGAGATCGAGCCCACAGTGGCAGGCGTTCAACGATTCAACTTCCAATCGGTGGCAAATACAGAGCATAACACGTTTGTCGTGAGAACAGACAACGGCAATTTAGTATTCACATTTGGTGATCAAGCATCGCATGGTGGAGAATTCACTTTCGCCACAGGGGTCAAAGGCACTCTCAACAAAGGTTGGAGTTGGCCGGTGGCACAGGTACTACAGATATTGAAACTGTCTGATTCTGCCAAAGTTACTCTGCATTTCTCCAATGAAGGTGCAATGCAAGTCACTGTGGATTCAGGAGTGGGTGTATATCGTTACATTATACCAGCACAGGCACAATAATGTCAGATCATAGGCAGGAACATCTAGGACCTTTGAACAGGGACTTTGCCAAGTTCTTGCCAGCGATATCTAATTTCTACAACACTTTCGTTAGCAAACAGAGAGCGAAAGGTGATCACATACCCAAGGAAAGAATACCCTCAGGTTTTGAGAACGATGTGGAAGGATTAAATTTCCTCAATCCAGAAAAAGGATATTTCACCTATGACGTGGGTCTATACTCAGCGGGTCATGCTTGTCTAGATGTTGAAAAAGCACCAGTGTCCGACAGCATGTGTGTACAGAGAGATAGAAAGTTCTCTACCATAGTGGGAGATTCGGGTGGATATCAGATAGGCAAAGGAGTTATCAATTTTGATTGGAAGGATTTCGAAGGCACTAAAGCTAATAAAACTCGATCAGATATTTTAAATTGGTTAGAACTGACTGCAGATTGGTCCATGACCCTGGACGTTCCAACGTGGGCAGCAGATGATCTTAATTCTCCAAAAACAGGATTAAAAAGTTTCCAAGATACACTAAATGGTACTATCTATAATAATAAATTCTTCCAAAAGAATAGACTAGGACAAACTAAATTTTTAAATGTTCTACAAGGCGACGATTGGGAAACAGCACAAATATGGTACGATGCCATTAAAGATTTTGAGTTTGAGGGCTGGGCAATGGGTGGCATCAATATGTGCGACATGGAAGTGCTTTTAAAAAGATTGATCATAATGAGAGATGAGAAAAAATTAGATAAAAAAAATTGGATACACGTGCTGGGCACATCACAACTGGACTGGGCTTGTTTCCTAACACAGATACAGAGACAATTGAGAAAGCATGTGAATCCAGATGTCACAATCAGTTTTGATTCAGCATCTGCTTTCTTGAGCACAGCCAATGGATTAGTTTACACACACAATCTATTCACTCCCAAGAGATGGAGTTACATCATGGAGAAAGCACCAGATGACAAGAGATTAAAAGGCAGCACCATACCATTTCCATTTAAGAGTGCTATAGGCAATAGATTAAACATGGGAGATGTTTGTTGGTATGGAGAAGGAGACCTAAATAAAAACAACAAAGAAGGAAAAACTTCCTGGGATAGTTTCAGTTATGTATTAATGATGGCACATAATGTATACAATCATATCCGAGCAGT
>Ga0129333_10002512_pt1 | contig 17118 bp, 23 predicted proteins | sample CPB6_08_DNA_FD_94474 | JGI IMG/M metagenome (GOLD analysis project Ga0129333, IMG submission 94474) | Freshwater to marine salinity gradient microbial communities from Chesapeake Bay, USA - CPBay_Sum_0.6_0.8_DNA | ecosystem: Environmental > Aquatic > Marine > Coastal | place: USA: Chesapeake...
GTGGGACTGCTGCCACCATTATATACATGGTTTGAGGTACCAGACGTTCGCATTGCAACTTGGATCAGTACCAAATTGGGTCTAAGAGTAGCATTAGAAAGACCAAACACCAAAAAATAAATAATTCTTACGATGCTTTTGACCTACATTATGTTTCTAGTGGCGCTGAGCCTCAGCGCTGTGGCCGCCTACTACAGCATTGTAGGGCTTGCGGCAATTTTTTCTGCGGCCACGATCCCAATCATCATCATGGGCAGCATGTTAGAAGCAGCCAAACTGTCAGTCACAGTATGGTTGCATGAATATTGGGACCAATGTCGACTGGCCATGAAAGGCTATCTAGTGCCGGCAGTGGTGGCCTTGATGTTCTTGACCAGCATGGGTATCTTTGGATTTCTCAGCAAGGCGCACTTGGACCAGGCCGTGCCCACGGGCGAGGTGGCCACCCAAGTGGCCATGCTGGATGAAAAAATCAAGATCCAGCGGGAATATCTACAGACCGAGCGTGACAACATAACCGCGGCAAGAACCACATTGAGCCAACTGGACAGCCAGGTCAACGAGAGACTCAGTCGTGGCACCACCGAAGCCAGCGCAGAGCGTTCCGTACAGATTCGTGCTCAGCAACAACGTGAACGACGTGCGTTACAGAACGATATCAGTGATGCGCAAAAACGCATAGAAACAATCAACGCTGAAATAGCTCGGCTCAACGAACAACGCGCCCCCATAGCAGCCGACCTGCGCAAAGTAGAAGCCGAAGTTGGCCCTATCAAATACATAGCGGCCTTGATCTACGGTGACAATCCCGATGCCAATCTCCTGGAACGTGCTGTGCGCTGGGTCACCATACTGTTGGTGGCGGTATTTGATCCCCTGGCCATCATGATGTTGTTGGCAGCCACAGAAAGTCTCAAGTGGGAACGGCAGCGCCGCCAACAACTAGCACCCACCCATGTACTGCCCGATCCTGAGCCTGAACCTATAACGGAGCCGGAGCCCCTTACAGAGCCAGAGCCAGAGCCACCGCCCCAAGATGCACAACCTCCTGGCCCCAGTATGCTGTACATCAACGATGACATCATACGCGAGCCGCAGCCCAAGAAGCCGGAAGTGGTGACCGCGGTGCCATCTGATTCCACGCGCGATCTTGAAGATGATGAAGATGCCATGGGAACGCATCCCGTGATCAAACAGGTCAAGGCCTTGTGGAAGGCCGAGCATCCCAAGGCCACATTGAAAGAACAGCGCCGCCTGGTAGAAGAAGGCAAGATACCCAGCCTGCCCTGGATGGACTATCTGGAAGACCCTCGAGTCAAGCGTGACGTGGCGTTTGGTAACTTGTTCCCCAGCCAGGCCTTGAAGGGTGACATGTTCATGGCCACTAATGGCATGCCAACTCAACTGTTCAAGTTCAACGGCGATCGTTGGATACCGGTTGACAAAAACCAAACAGACAGTTATACTTACAATCCTGCATATATAGACTTTTTAATAGAAAAGTTGAGCTCGGGCCAGTATGATGCGGACCTGCTGACAGACAGCGAACGCGAACGCATTGAGGCCAAACTACGCCGGGAGGATAAGTGAGCGAATCAAGAACCTACGAAAACACATGTAGTTTTTGCGGCAAGCACAAAGATGTAGTTTCTAAACTGATCGTAGGGGACAAGGTGGCCATATGCAATGAGTGTGTGAGCCTGTGTATTGATCTCCTGGATCCCGAAGAAAAAGAATCCACTACCAAGATCGACAACCTTGATCCACGCAGCCTTAAAGAGTTCCTGGATCAATACATCATTGGCCAGGATCAGGCCAAGGTGGTGCTGTCTGTGGCCGTGGTCAATCACTACAAGCGACTGAACCGCCCCAAGAACAGTCCCGAACTGGAAAAAAGCAACATCCTCATGCTGGGACCCACGGGGTCAGGCAAGACGCTGCTGGCCCGCACCATTGCCCGATTCCTTGATGTACCTTTCGTTATCGCTGATGCCACCAGCCTTACTGAAGCAGGCTACGTGGGCGACGACGTTGAAAGCCTGATAGGACGTCTCTACGCCGCGGCCGGCTACGATGTGGAAAAGGCGCAACGGGGCATCGTGTTCGTGGACGAGATCGACAAGATCTCACGCAAGAGCGAAAGCAGCAGTATCACGCGCGACGTGTCGGGAGAAGGTGTGCAGCAGGCTCTGCTTAAACTGGTAGAGGGCACCACGTGCCGCATACCGGGACAGGGCGGTCGCAAGCATCCCGGCGGTGAGATGATCGAGATTGACACCAGCAACATCTTGTTCATTGCGGGTGGTGCATTCGTGGGCCTGGACAGCATCATCCAACGCAGACTGCATGGCAGCAGCATTGGCTTTACCAATCCCATCAAAGCCCAGATGGACGTGCATCTGGATCAAGTCACGCCTGACGATCTCGTGAAGTTTGGTCTTATTCCAGAATTCGTGGGGCGTTTCCCAACATCGGTGGCCTTGAGGCAACTCACAGCCGAGGACATGGTGCGCATCTTGACCGAAGTCAAGAACAACTATATCCAACAGTATCAGTGGCTGTTCCAGCAGGATGGAGTTGAGCTGGAGATCCAGCCCGACGCCATCGATGCCGTGGTCAGCAAGGCCATCCGGACCGGCACCGGTGCTCGTGCGCTGCACAGCGAACTGGAAAAAATCCTCATGCCCCACATGTACCAACTTTGCTCGTATCGCGAGCGAGACTTGAAACAGTTGAAGATCGACGCTGATCAAGTAAATAATCCCACTACCCTTTGAGGAGACATATGGCACTTTACGGACGTTCGGTTTTGGTCACTGATGGCAATGTAGAAAAGGCTCTGCGCAAGCTCAAAAAGAAGGTGCAGAACAGCGGTGTGCTGTTGGAATTGAGAGAGCGCGAGACCTACGTCAAGCCCACCACGAGACGCAAGACCGCCCGGGCCCTGGCCAAGAAACGCTGGGAACGCTACGTCAAGAGTCAGACACTCCCGCCCAAGACCTGGTAATGTACATCGAGTTCCGCCTACCCACGGGGGCCGGTGGACAGGCTGCTGCCCATGCCAACTACATGTTGAAACAGAAGTTGGAGCAGTGGAGCGAGCTGTATGGCATTCCGTTGCGTCGCAAGACCGTGAAGTACACGGTGCGGGTTACCTTTGATGATGATCGATTCTATACCTATTTTGCCACTACATGGAAGGCCGCCAACAGTTGGCATGATTTTCGCATTATTTCTGACCTAAACAATAGACAAGACTAGGTATTTCCTGTATAAATATGTTTGTAGTGCCGATGGTCGGGCTACACTTGAAGTCATTCTTGCTTAACAAAGGAGAATAGTAATGACACGTATCACATCTTTTGATCTCACCCCCTTCTACCGTAACTCGGTTGGTATCGATCGCTTGTTTGACCGCATCACTGCGCAACTAGATGCAGCAGCGGCCACAGGCAATTATCCTCCCTACGACATCGTTCGTACCGGCGAGGACAAGTACGAAATCCGCATCGCTGCTGCTGGCTTCCGCCAGGGCGAGATCGATGTTGAGTTCCATGAAGGCAAGCTCATCGTGCGTGGCGAACGTTCTGAAGAAGTGCGCCCCGAAGTTGAGTATCTGCATCATGGCATCAGCAATCGCTCCTGGGTGCGTACTTTCCCCTTGGCTGACTACGTGGAAGTCAAGAACGCCATCATGAGCGAGGGTATCTTGGTCGTAGAGCTCGAGCGTATCGTGCCCGAAAGCCAGAAGCCCAAGAAGATTGAGATCGCTTACCAAAAGTAATCAACAGAAGTAAATAACATTGGGGGGTCCCAGTGGCCCCCCAATCCTGAGGAACCGATATGTCACAGACCGAAACCAGCACCAAGACACGTACCACACCCGGACTTGGGCTACAAGAACCGCCCATGTTCAAGGTCATCTACATCAACGACAATGCTACCAGCATGGAGTTCGTCGTGGGCAGTTTGGTCGAGCATTTTGACTATACTCCGGTCACGGCCGAGAAGATCACACTGGACATCCATGAATCTGGCAGTGCTGTGGTAGCAGTATTGCCCTATGAGATAGCAGAGCAAAAGGGCATAGAGATCACGGTAGCAGCACGTACCGAAGGCTATCCGCTGCAGATCAAACTAGAACCCGACAACGCCTAGAACTCCACGGTCATGCGCCGCGGATAGTAAACTGGTTGGTTCATTTCATCTTCGCCCCGTCCACGGCAGTTGTTGACAAAATGCACCCCTTCTCGCACACAGTCAATGTTGCCTGGGTATCTGCCCACGCACCAGTGCGCTATCTTGTTTTCAGTGTCATTGAGCAGGGCCGACATGAGATGATGGTTGCCCATGGTATTGACATGATGGGTGCCCACCAATGTGGGATCGTGTGACACCAGATCATAATCGGGCAGCGCATTGGTTATGACCACTATACGCTTGACATCTTTGTGCGTCTGGAGTTTTTTGATGCTGTTAGACATGTACTGGGCTTCGCTTTCGGCCAGACCTTCTATGACATCAGTTACATCACTGTGATAATGGTGCTGATGACAAAACCAACGCTGGGTCTGTTCCACATCCCCGTTGGGGTCAAAGTCCCAACTCCACCAACCATTGGTGGCCAGAAAAGCCACGCCGTGTAGTATCACCACGTTGTTCTGTAGGTAAACAAAGTTCTTGATGTCTTGGGTGCAATCCTGTATAGTCTTGTAGTTGGAGGCAAGATCTTGGCAATGTTGGATGTGTTCGTTGACGCCATCGATGTACATGGTGGCTTGGTAGCACTGGCTGATATGACGCAGGGTGTTGCGCAGCGTGACAGCATCGCCGGATACATTGCCCGCTATCACGCAGATGGGGCTGGTGGCCTGATGGCTCCAATCCAGGGACTGGTTCCAGGTTTCGATGTTGAGATCTGAAATAAGGTCAAAACTAAACTGCATGATACATATTTACGGAACATGACACTATGAACATAATAATTGGTAAAGACAAACTCAACGAGCTGGATGGGCGCTACGTGATCCTTGAGCTGGACATCGTGCGTGTGGGTCCCGATGAGCATCAAGCCTATGCCTTGGTAGACAGCCTTGAGCTGGGCGAACTACAGCATCTTGATCGCTATCGAACCCTGCACAACAAGATGATGACCAACTACCGTGGGCGCAACTGGGACTTCGTGGATCAGGCACTGGGACATCTGCGTGGTCGCTGGCGCGGCGCACTGGATAGTTTCTACGAGGAGATGGCCAATCGCGTAAATGCCCTGCGCAGCCAAGATTTACCGGACACCTGGGACGGCAAAGTCGATCGAACCCCGGCCTAGCGGCGACTGCGGCACACACGCATCAAGTCAGCGATGTCTTGTCTTGTGCGCCGTGGATTATCTTGATTGACCAGTGACCTGGCGGCAGCATCCTGTTGCAGGCGTCGACGCAGGTCAATCCAGTTTCGGCCCTGGCGCGAAGCCAGACAATGCTGTCGAGCAGATTCAAAGTTTGCCATGAACTCCTGCCACACTTCTTGGATGAATGCGTCGCTGAAGAAACGCTGTTGATTATAGGCCGTGATGTGGCGGATGGCTCGCTGCATTTCTTTGCGTTCCGCTGCACTGAGCTGCCGGATGTATTCCATGACTTCGGTCACACGCGTCATGCGCTGCACAGGATCGGTCTCTAGGTCGTAGGACTCATCTATGATGTCATGGAATGTTCGGAATCCGTAACTGCGGAGATAGCCCAGGGCACCTGGTGTGCTCAACAGCAAGAAGGGTTTGTTGCAGGCTATGGGACGCAGGATTTTTTCCGTGAGATGCCAGCGTTGGTCGTCGTAGAGAGTCTCCAGCACCACGTCCACCAGCAGATGCGGTAATCCTGACGGCTGTAGCCGGCGCTTTGGGACGATGTAGTGAGGTTGGACGGCAACCACTCAAGATCATTGTTGGGTCTGAAAACAGGATTACGGAACTCATGCTCGCGCCAGTACGTCCCGTTGTCGTGTGTGGAGAAAGAGATACGGGCAGCGGGCACCAAGGCCTTTTCTATGACCAGATCAGCAAATTTCAACCGGTACTCTCGGCTGCCGCCCCAGGCACGATTGTAGATCACAAAGTCTTGTTCATAGACATCAGGTAGATCCTTTAGGCTGGGATCATGTTGAGCATAGCGGTACCAATCGCGAGCAATGGCAGCATGGCTCCACCAGTATACCGGGACCAGACCCACCCCGATATACTTGTCGATATGGGGCGAATTTACTTCGCTGTGGCAGATCATGTTGACATCAGCCGTGACATTGCCGTAACATACAGCAGCAAGGTTTTTGTGACTGACGTGCTCGCGCACAGCATCACATTGCATCTGATACTGTAGTGTGCTGAGATTGGCGCAGTACCAGGGCAAAAGGTCTTGGTACATGGATTGGGGAGAATAAAGGTCCCAGTCAAGGGGCTCTTGATCATGCATGATCATCATGGCCGAATCCATGAACCGGCGCCAGGATCGGTGACGTAGGCTGTTTTCGGAGAGGTCGGCTAGTTTTTTACTGCCATGCGGGTACCAGCGGTAAATTATGATATCGTCTCCCGCGACATCGTTGATATAGTTATAAATTTCTTCAAAAGGTATGTACATGACAGACAAAAAAACAACCGTAGGTTTTATTGGACTTGGAAAACTGGGCCTTGATTGTGCCGAAGTGTTTGCTGAACACTACGCTGTAAAAGGCTACGATATTTACCCAAGGACCAGCAGCAGCGTCCAAGTTTGCGACATTGATGAACTGGTACGCGACAGCGACTGGATCTTTATCGCCGTGCCCACACCCCACGAAGAAGGTTATGACGGATCAGTGCCCAGCAGCCACAAGGAACCCCGGGACTTTGGCCATGATGCTGTGCTAGATGCGCTGCGCAAGATCAATCAGCATGCCGATACCAGCAAGCGAGTGGTACTGATCTCCACGGTGCTGCCCGGCACCACACGACGCAAATTTATCACCTTGTTGGATCCCAAGCACCAGTTCCTATATAATCCCTACCTCATCGCCATGGGCTCGGTTAAGTGGGACATGGTGAATCCTGAGATGGTCATGATCGGAACCGAAGACGGCAACCCCAACGCCCTGGCACGCGAGCTGATCGAACTCTACAGGCCCATAATGCAAAACAATCCGCGCTACGAGATCGGCACCTGGGACGAGTGCGAAGCCATCAAGATTTTCTACAATACCTTTATTTCGGCCAAGGTGGGCTTGGCCAACATGATCCAGGACTTTGCCATGCGCATTGGTAACATCAACGTGGACGTGGTAACCAACGCACTGGCCAACTCTACCATGCGCATCATGGGTCCCAAGTACATGACAGCGGGCATGGGCGATGCTGGTGCCTGCCATCCGCGCGACAACATTGCTCTGCGTTGGTTGGCCAAGGAATACGAGATCGGTTACGACATCTTTGACACCATAATGCATGCACGAGAGATCCAAGCCAAGAATCTAGCGGACTTCCTGGTCATGGTGTCCCGCGATCGAGACTTGCCAGTGGTCATACACGGCAAGGCCTACAAGCCTGATGTGCCCTACTGTATCGGTAGTTACAGCACCTTGGTGGGTCACTATGTGCAGCAGGCCGGACTTCCGGTGTTCTACCTTGACCCCTTGGCCGACGACAAGACCGACGTAGTTGAAGGACTTGACACCGCTGCGGTAGTGCTGTTAGCGCACAATCGACATGTCACGTATGGCTATACCGGCAACGCCGGCAAAGACAGTTTCTACTGCAACATCCCCCGGGGCAGCGTGTTCGTGGATCCCTGGCGAGCCATGGAACCAGGTCCTGATTATGATGTGGTACACTATGGCAATACCAGACCCGCTTAATCGCACTTGGGGCAGAATGAGCCTGATCCCGTTTTGGGAACTTCTGCACCGCGACTTGCCCTATATCAACGAGGATTTCAACAACCAGCAGGACGTACATGCATGGCGTGAGTTGGGCTATACTCAGCAAAGATTCACCGGTGACATGTACGACATGCGATTTCCGGAACCCGATTGGATAGCATCGGTGAGAGAATTTTTGCCCATGAAGAACTGGGCTTGGTCTTTTTACCGCATGCGTCCCGGCGATGTGTTACCCCTGCATTGTGACATCTACGCTCGATATCGAGACCTCTATGCTGTCAAGGACACATCATCTATACGTCGCTACATAATTTTCCTGGAAGATTGGCAGAGCGGTCACTACCTTGAACTTGACGGCACCCCCATCACGGGCTGGCGCGCAGGCGAAGGTGTGTATTGGCATGGTGACACTCCACATCTAGCAGCCAATATCGGCAGCACGCCGCGCTATACATTACAAATCACAGGTACCCTAGAAGGACGATACTGATGATCCATAGCAGCAATGAGTGGGGACGCTTGCGTGAAGTGGTAGTGGGGCGTGCCTGGGGAGCCAATTGGCCCGGCCAAGATCCTGTGTTTTCGCAAGAGCGCGAGCATACACAATGGCATGAGACACCGCCGCCCAGTGGTGCAGTGCCGGATTGGATCACACGCGAAGCCGACCAAGATCTTGACGACCTGGCTAAGGCGCTGATCCGCCTGGGGGTAAAAGTCCACCGACCCATTATCCATGATTTCCGCCTGGATCAAGGCATGTACAACTATTGCCCACGCGACCGCGTGATCATAGCAGATGATCGCGTGATTGACTGTGCCATGATGTACCCTGCGCGAGACCGCGAGATCACCATGCTGTCACACCTTTGGTCACCTGAGCGCGTCACAGTGATGCCACGCGATCAAGGGTTGGTGTTGGATGCCGCCAATGTTTGCCGACTGGGCGATGATTGGCTGTATCTAATCAGCCGCAGCGGCAATGTGGCCGCTCTGGAATGGCTGCGTCGAGAGTTTCCGAACAAACGCATACATGCCTGCAACTTCTATGCCGGCGTACACATTGACAGCACCATACTGCCCTTGCGAGAAGGTGTGGTCATGGTCAACGCTGCCAGAGTCACCCCGGATACATTGCCCGAAGTGCTGCGCTCTTGGAAAGTGATCTGGATTGAGGACTGCGCTGCTCGTGACTTCTACCAGTATCCCTATGCCAGCAAGTGGGTGGGCATGAACGTGGTCAGCGTGGACAGCCGAACAGTAATCGTGGACTCGTTCCAAACCAGCATAATTAAAACATTGGAGCATCATGGATTTGACGTGGTGCCAGTGGCCATGCGCCACTGCCGCACCCTGGGCGGCGGCCCACATTGCGTGACACTGGATCTTTGGAGAGAACATGACTGAAACCGATGCGCTGACTCAGTTGCTGAAACAGCAGATCGCCACGGCCGTGGACTCCGCTGTGCAACAGCATGTGGTAGATTTCATACAGCAGATGGCCCTGGATCCCGAATGGGCACAAAAGATCGAAGGCCTGGTCACGCACAACATCACGCAGAAGTTCAGCCAAGAGATCAGCGGGGTGGACATCAACACGCTGATGGCAGGCTGGATCGATGATGCACTGGCGCGTTGGAAAGAACTGCTCATGGCCAACTTCCGCTGCACCGGCATCGAAGACCGTGCGCAGTCCACTCAGTTGACCCTGACCGATGATGTTGCGGTATTCAATTCGCCTGTCAGCACCACGGGACTGCTGGTAGAGCAAGAAGCCGATGTACAGGGCACCATGAGCGTGGACAACCTTGTAGTGCGTGGTACGGTCAACGGTGATGCTCCTGCCTGGCAGGCCTTGGCCCAGGATGTCACGCAACGTGCAGTAAATCAAATGACCAATCAGTGGCGCGAAGTACTGGTACAACAAGTACTGGATCTGGCACGCGAACGTGGTATAGATTTTGACAGCATCTTGGTACAGGGCTTTCCGTTGTTCGCAGGCGACCGTCTCAACCCCACCATTACCAAGACCAACATCACCAAGTTGGGTGTACTGGAAGAGCTGATGGTGGCCGGCAAGATGGACGTGCAAGAGACTCTGTCGGTGCGCCCCAAACGACTGGGCATCAACACCGCTGAACCTGATGCGGCTCTGAATCTCTGGGACGAAGAAGTCAGCATCAGCCTGGGCAAATATGAAAAGAACATGGCCATCATAGGTACCAGCCGCAAACAAGGACTGGCCCTGGGTGTGAACCGCAATCCCGTGGTGCGTATCGATGACACCGGCCTTACCACCATACCCCGACTGCGCATCGATCGCTGGATGATCAGTCATGCCACCGAGGTTCCCGGCTACGAAGGCACTCGCGGTGACTTCGTGCTCAACAGCGATCCCAAGCCCAACCAACCCTTTGCCTGGGTGTGTTTGGGCGGTGCCAGATGGCAGAGTCTACGAGCAGCAAACTGAAATGAACATCAACTGGGTCATGGCCGCCACTTACGATCCCGGCATGGGGTTTGATGTGGGTGTTTTCAAGAACATTGGTCCCATCTGGAGCAGTTACAAGGCCTGGCGTGCCTGTGTCAGTGACAACGTAATATGCCATGACAGCCAGCGCACACAGGAACTTTTGCGCAGAGAGTTCCAGCGTGTATGCAACTTTTATATTCCGGTGCAGCACTACACTGACCTAGGCCGACCCACGGCAGTCAAGCTCTACGAGGGTGAGTATTTGCAAGACACTCGCGACCTTGAAGACATCATCGCTCTGCACCTGGCAGCATCAGTGTCGGACATAGTGCTCATGATGGGTTTTGATCTTGCCAAGCCCGAGGCCATGGAAGACCGTTTGGAAAATCACAGGCTGCGCAATCGTTTGGGCTTGATACGCAAGGTCATTGCTGACAATCAACAGGTTCAGTGGGTGCTGATTGATCATGTGCGCGAGCCCGACGAAGCCTATTTGTCACTGAGCAACCTCACGCGAGACAACATGCACAGCGTGATAGAACTACTGGGACCGGAGTAAACAATGAAAGCAGGAAAAGTCTGGGGAGATACACATCTCCTGGAAGCCAATGGTGTGCTGGAATTCCATCGCATCAATATACGGCATGGTGGTACATGCAGCAAGCACCGCCATCGTTTCAAATGGAATGGATTTTACGTGGTATCCGGCCGACTCTTGATACGCGTCTGGAAAAACGACTACGACCTAGTGGACGAAACTGTTTTGGGTCCAGGCGAATACACTCGGGTGCCACCGGGAGAATATCATCAATTCGAAGCCCTGGAAGACACAGTGGCCCTGGAACTGTATTGGGCTCAATTTGACCACGATGACATCGAACGCCAGGATCACGGATTCGTTAAATAACAGCCAGAACGGTTGCTGTATATCCAGTAAACTGCTACAATGGCTCTATGACTACACCACGCATCGGCTTCTGCTGCAAATGGCTTTCTGACCCCAGTGAATGCGGGGGCATGAAGGTCAACGCCTCCAACCGCGAACTCAACGGACGCAGCACCACCATGCGGTGGCTGCGCGAGCATGCGGATCTGGCCGAACAGCGGCAGTGGGATATCATGAATCATAACGCTGCCGCGGCACTGCGCATGGTAGAGACCGTGGGTGCGCTGCGTCCCGAACTCCGCATGGTGCGTCTGGGCAGCGAAATGCTACAGGGCTACACAGAAAAAGATTGGAAGGCCTGGTGGCAGCGGCGCGAGATCCAGGATCACTGCGAACGCATTTTTGCTCCCGTGGGCGAAGCCGCTCGCAGACTGGGTGTGCGTCTGAGCTTCCACCCTGGACAGTTCTGTGTGCTGGCGTCCGAAAGTGACGACATCGTGGAACGCAGCATCGAAGAGTTTGAATATCATGCTGACATGGCGCGCTGGATGGGCTATGGCAGCACCTGGCATGATCATGGATTCATGATTAACGTTCACCTAAGTGGACGTGGTGGTCCGGCCAAGTTCCTGCGCACCTTGGACAAACTTTCACCTGAGGCTCGCAATCTCATAACTATCGAAAACGACGAGATATCAAATGGCCTTGACGTTACTCTTGCTGTGGCTCACCGTGTGGCTCTTGTGCTGGACATTCATCACCATTGGGTCAACACCGGCGAATATATTGAAACCACCGACCCCCGGGTACATCGTGTCATTGAGTCTTGGCGTGACGTTCGCCCTGGTATGCATTATAGTGTTAGTCGCGAAGATATTCTTGTTGATCATGATGCCGGAACTAGGCCAGATCTTGCTGTTCTACTCGGAGCAGGTTTCCGTAAAAACAAACTCCGCGCCCATTCGGACTTTTACTGGAACCATGCTGTGAACGAGTGGGCCGCTACGTTCAGCCCATTGTTTGACATCGAGTGCGAAGCCAAGGGCAAGAATCTCGCCAGCATGGCCTTTGCTGAGCGACACGTACTACGATGATTGACACCCTGCTGCGCCCCACCCTGGACTGGATCCAGGAGGATTATCGCAGCCAACCGCTGCGGTTCTGTCTGGAGGTCCTGGCCTGGGCCATGAGCATTGGTTGTGCCTTGGCCATGGCCATCACGGTACCAAATCCACCCTTGATATGGATCTATCCGTTTTTTATCATGGGCTGCGTGATCTATGCTTGGGCAGCATGGACCCGTAGGAGTTTCGGCATGCTGGCCAACTATCTACTGCTGACCACCATTGATACCGTGGGATTGATTAGGCTCTGGACTATTTCTTAGCCTTGCGAGCACGGGCCTTGGCTACAGTGGTTTTGGCCTTGGCAGCGACGGCTTTGGCTTCCACTTTGACTTCTTCCGCAGCAGCCTTGAGCTCGACCTTGGCCACTTCGGCAGCGGCCTTGACGTCTTGCACATCAACATGTCCATCCTTGTTGACGTCAAGATTCTTGTCTTTGGTCCACATGAAGTAAACGAAGGCAGCAACAGCCACCAGTGCTAAAACCAATACGATTTCCATTGTTATCTCCTATGCGGTTTATTTAGCCCGCAAACGGCGTATTTTTCTGGGAAAATTGTTGCAGTGCAGCACTAATGAGATATATATCAGTGCAGGGTTCACAAGGATGTGGCCCTTTGCAGTAGCAACCCTAACCATGGAAAGGAACCATTATGTTTGCTATCGACCAAACCATTGACGCGGTACAATATGCCAAAAAGCAAATCGTACAAAACAGCCCGATCGAAAAGAAAGTCCAAGAAGAGCTCATCGCGTGGATCGACAACCAGACGACGTACACCAAAAAAGCGGCCCAAACCTGCTCGGAGGCGTCGACCCAGTATGCCAAAGAGGCGCAAAAAGCGGTAACATCACTGGTGACTCAGATCTACCAAAACACGTTCCAGGACTTCTGGACACAGAGCATGCGAGCCTGGCAGCGCGCCTGAGCAAAACCCCCCAAAAACCGCTGCAAAACAGCGGTTTTTTCTTGATCAGACGGGTCCATGGCTGTTCATAAGTACTTGCGCCCCCACTGCGTCCATGTATAAAATGTACGCAGTTTACAACCAAATATTCTATAAGGCGCGATAGCCATCATGCAGTCAGATATTCAGCAGTGGTTTATAGAGCCAGGAGACGCACTGGCAGAAAACGGTATCATGGTGCTCATGGGCACCATTGATGCTGACAGCGTGAAACCCGTAGTGCAGTGGATCCTACACGAAAACTTCGTGCGCAAGAAAAAGCACAAAGAACTCTTGCTCATGATCTGCTCCGAGGGCGGATCCATTGGCGAAACTTTTGCCCTGATCGATGTCATGCGCAGCAGCCAGATTCCCATCAAGACCGTGGGCTTGGGCTGCGTTGCCAGCGCGGGACTCATGGTATTCATGGCAGGTGCTCCAGGCCGCAGGGTTTTGACTCCCAACACCAGCATCTTGAGCCATCAGTTTGAGTGGGGCAGCGAGGGCAAGAGCCATGAGCTGTTTGCCACCATGAAGGAATTTGAGCTCACACAAGCTCGCATGATGAATCATTACCGCCGGGCCACGGGCCTGGACGACGAAACTCTACGCAAGACGCTGCTACCCCCACACGACGTTTGGTTGTCAGCGGACGAAGCCTTGAAGTATGGTATCTGCGACAGCGTGTCGCACTAGAATCTGCGACGCCGAGCGCGACCGTAGGCTTCCATCATGGCTTGACCAGGCCCCTGTGCCTGCGGTGACGCTGCGCTCTTGGCGTTGTTCTTGAGTATTTCAAAAGTAAAGTTACCCTTGTTGCCGGTGCTGTAGTAGGTTTTGTCCGAACGCAGCATGACATCGGTCACGGCCTGGCTGGGATATACTGTGTTGAACTCTTCAATCACGATGTTGTCGCCTTGAGTGCGTGTCACGGTGTACATCTGGATCAAAGCACCTTGGTTCAAGATGTCGCTGGCAGCGCGACTGAAGTTTGTGGCGGTATTGACCCGGTCTTCCACAGCCCTGGCCACTGCGGTCAGCATGTGGAAGAATGGCACAGTTTTGCTGGCATCGCGTGATCGGAAACTGTTGTACAAGGCCTTGAGGTCATCGTCCAGCATGTTCATAGCCTGTTGCGCATCGGTGACTTTGCGCATGCTCATGATGGTGGCGGCTTGGTCAGCATCCAAGATGCCAAACTGCTGGGCCAGAGTCAACGGTCCCGCTATGTAACCTTTGCCCACTATGGTGTCCAGCATGGCTACTTCCTGCCCATACTTCTGCAACAGAGCTTGACCTGCGGCGGTGTTGCGCACCTCGTCCATTTTGTTTTTGAGGTTGCTGGCCGCGGCAAAGGCACCACTGCCGGCCTTGCTGCTGAGTATGATCTGCTGGCCTTGTGGATTGGTCAAGGTGCTGTCACTGAGTCCGGTGTTTTGACCGGTACCGAAACTGATGCTGCAGGTCCTAAATCCCTGCCCGCCCAGGAACAGACGCTCGGCCTCGGCAGCATTGCCTTTCACAGGTTTGCCCATGACCAGGGCCATGGGCTGTAACATCTCACAGAAATAGTTGCTGAACGCCGTGGCGTTCATGCCGCGCAAAGGAATGGCCAAGGGAAATTTGTTGGCCGCCATGAACAAAGCCATGGCCTGGGCTTCGGCGCTGTCAGCACCAAACCGCTGTTGCACTTGTCGAAATATGCTGTCAGGAGTTTGATTCTGTAGTTGGGTCAAGACCTCAGTGGGCTTGTAGCCTGATGCTTCTTTCTTGGCGGCCTTGGTCTGCAGTCGGAATCCCCCGGGAAGGTCATTGGGGAATTTGTTTTGCGATCTTATGGGATTGATGTCTTTAAAGGCCTTGGCTATGTAATGGTCACGATTGGGATCGTTGGCATCCTTGAAATGTGCCAGGGCAAAGGCCAGATCTTTGTTGGTGGGTTTGGTGATCCAAGTCATGGTCTGCGGGGTATGACCTATGCTTTTAGTGACTTCATCAAACGCAGCATCGCGTGCCTGTACATCTGCATAGGCACCTTTCTCGGGGTAGAACTTGAGATCCTGGAACACAATCTCGTCTCCGCTGGCATTCTGCCAGCGGTCCCCGGGGCGGCGATTGGCCAAGCCCACGCTCTCGGTCACAACAAGGTCGATCAAATCACGCATGTGGTATTTATTGTGGCATCCTGTACCAGAATATCTTGGCTTTGCAACAAAACTCTTATATACTGCTGCAATCATATCACAGAGACACTCATGCCTAATTTAGTTCCTATCGTGCTGGAAAACACCAGCAAAGGTGAGCGCAGTTACGATATCTACAGCCGTCTGTTACGCGATCGCATCGTGATGCTGGACGGCGAGGTCAACCAGCACTCGGCCAGCCTGATCGTGGCACAGATGCTGTTTCTTGAAGCAGAAGATCCCGACCGTGACATCCTGTTCTACATCAACTCACCGGGCGGCAGCGTCACAGCCGGCATGGCCATTTATGATACCATGCAGTACATCCGCTCGGACGTGGCCACCATTGTCATGGGACAAGCCGCTTCGATGGGCTCGCTGTTGGCCACGGCAGGCGCCGCAGGCAAACGCAGCATCCTGCCCAATGCGCGACACATGATCCATCAGCCCCTGGGCGGGGCGTCGGGACAGGCCACTGACGTTGAGATCCAGGCTCGCGAGTTGCTGCGCTGGAAAGAAGTACTGACTTCAATCTATGTCACGCACAACACCTCGGGCAAGACTCATGCGCAGTTGCAGCAGGACATGGAACGCGATAACTTCATGACCGCACAGCAGGCCGTGGACTATGGTCTGGCTGATCGCGTGATCCAGCGCCGAGAAGCCTGATGTCACTGGACCGGACTTTTTGCGCTAGTCCTTGGATCCATGCCCACATCAACAACAACGGCACCTATGAAGTGTGCCGTTGGGCGCACAAGCAAGATCGCACCACACATCTGCGCATCCAGAACACACATCCCGTGATCTGGTTCCAGCATGGCATGAAACAATTCCGGAGCAGCCTGCTGGAGGGTGAGCAGCCTGGGGCCTGCCAGCACTGCCATGCCATGGAAGCACACGGCAAGGTCAGCGGCCGGCAAAAACAGTTGCTCAAGATCGGCGTCAGCGAACCTTTTGATCGCACCTTGCTCAGCAGTCCTTGGCTGCCGGCGCTGCGCTATAGCCAAGACAACCATGGCGTCACGGATCAACTGCCCCAGGACTGGCAGATCGATCTTGGCAACTACTGCAACTCAGCCTGCTTGTTCTGCACTCCGCATGCCAGCAGCCGCCTCGCCACCGAGCAACATCGCCTGGGCATGATTGATCGCATGCCCGAACCGGCCTGGACCGAAGATGCTGCGGCCATGGAAAAGTTCCTGGAGACCCTGCAAGACTCTCCACGTTTGGCCTATCTGCATTTCATCGGCGGCGAGACCTTGATCACTCCGGCTTTTGAGAGCATCGTGGATGCTTTGATACAGCGCGGCTTGGCCGCACAGGTCACGCTGGGCTTTACCACTAATCTCACTGTGTGGCCCAGCGAGCTTATCAGCAAACTCAGCCAGTTCCAGCAAGTCAACCTGGGCGTCAGTGTGGAGTGTCTGCACCCGCTCAATGACTACCTGCGCTGGCCCAGCCGCATTGACGCGGTGCGTGACATGCTGGACCGCTGGCATCAGCATGCTGTGAACCAGGCCTGGCTCATGCAGATACGCATCACACCCACGGTATTCAGCATATGGCATCTTGACAGCATCTATGAATATGCCATGCA
>Ga0129333_10002513_pt1 | contig 17114 bp, 11 predicted proteins | sample CPB6_08_DNA_FD_94474 | JGI IMG/M metagenome (GOLD analysis project Ga0129333, IMG submission 94474) | Freshwater to marine salinity gradient microbial communities from Chesapeake Bay, USA - CPBay_Sum_0.6_0.8_DNA | ecosystem: Environmental > Aquatic > Marine > Coastal | place: USA: Chesapeake...
CTGAGCCAGCTCCTGAGCCAGCTCCTGAGCCAGCTCCTGAGCCAGCTCCTGAGCCAACTTCGGAAACTGGTGTTCCAAAGAACAATGTCCACACAGCAGCCCGCGATAGCGGAAAGAGCCTGTGGGATTTCCTTCGCGGAGAGAAGCCAAGCAGAAGGAAATCGACCGACAGCGGCACATTGATGGCGCTCAACTTCATCAAGAGTGGAGTTGGAGTCACTTTCGGAGAACTTGCCGAACTCGGCATTTCTTCCGATCGGATTGCAGAGCTGGAATCGCAAGGCTTTGCCGTCATCCAGTTTGATGAGGCAAACCCAGCAACATCGATTGTCACCTTCCAGCCAGACATTGGCGATGAAGGTGGCGGCGTTGAGCCATCAGATACGCCTTCTCCTGAGCCTTCTCCTGAGCCTTCTCCTGAGCCAGCTCCAGCACCAAAGCCAAAAGCAGAGCCATCTGAGAAGGAGAAGAAGCGCGAGCGAAAGGCTACTCGTCACAAGGAAATGGTCAGTCAAGTTGCCAGACTCCGCAAGCGACCTGTTACGGCGCGCAACGATCAGTTGTTTGGAATGGATGAGATCATTTCATTCAGGCTTGTAATGGAGTTGCATGGTCGGGGCGATAGTTCGCCGTTCTGGCCAATCATCCAGAAGATCAATGCGGCTCTTTCGAGGTCCATTGAGAACCCGACATGGTCTCAAACCGGACAGATCGTAAACGCGATGCTGTCTGTTATCAAAGACCCTGTTGACAGAGTGAAGTTTGGAAGAAAGCTCTATGAGTCATTGACCGAAGAAGAACGCGAACTGCTTCTCGATACTGGCTTGTTCGAGGTTCACAAGGGGTATTACTCCAAGGAGCCATTCATTGGCGCAGCCAGAGTGAGCCTGCAAGACCTTCAGGCTGTCCAAGCCGCCGCCCTCATCGAATTGGCTCGGGAAGAAGCGCAGAATTATCCAGACAAGACAACGGCGGCTCTTGCCGGTGCACCGCTTCCAGAAATGACGAATGACAAGCGACCTCTTACCGCGAGGAAGAGGAAGCGTCAGAAGATGCCTTTCCCAAGACTGAATAAGTTCCTGTTTGCCATTCAGTCTGCCGTGGCATCAAACATCGCTAGGTCTGTCGAGGAACTGATTGAGTCGTTTGTGCTGACACCAAACGCAGAGATCGCAGACAAAGACAAGGTTGTTCCCGGAAGTACCCGATCGCTTTACAACGATGCTCCGCCAATCTCGGCATCAGAGCTTGGCGACATCACTGCAAAAGTTCAGGATTACCTAGCCTCGACTCCAAGCGAGATGCAGACGCCATCCCACTTCCTCACAGCTCAGGAAGACAATGCCGCGTCATTCATGCATGAGGGTCAGGAACAGATTGGAAGCATGACGTGGAAGCAGCCGTCAATGCAATCGAGGTTTGTGTCTGCAAATCAATTTGAGACCGAACACGGATTTACCAAGGCTGGCAATCCAATCAGAGAAGTGAATCGAAACGGCGTGCTTGTGTTTGCAAGCCGCGAGTCTAAATTCTATGGGTTCTTCAATCCAACCACCCAGTTCAATGTCCGAATCATCAAGGTGAACGGAAAGTGGGAGATCAGCAACGCAAGCGCAAGCGAGCCTCTTGCAGACAATGAAACCTTTATCACGCTGCCGTGCATTTCCGTGACGGTAGACGAGTCAAAGTCCGCTGGCGTTGGCGGAAAGACAAGCGCAAATGCCTCGCACGGATACCGACAGGCGCTAAGAGACACCCTTCTTCATGAGATGTGGCACGCATTGCTCATGGGAACTTACGCTTATGCGCCTTCAACGACTCGGCTTGCCGATCAGAATCGCCATGCAGGCATTCTCGCCAAGATGAAGTCAGAAGCTCCGATGCTGTATTCAATGGTCATGCGGTCGGTCAATCCAGTCCTACAGAGTGGATACGACACGGAAGCGGACAAGAACCAAGAGCGAGCAGTCCGCATCGCTGCAAAGATTTCCGCGCTGATCTTGTCCGATCCTGCTGAACTTGACATGGTTCTTCGCTCTATTGCAGAAGAGGCCAAGAGGCTTGATAAGGAGAAGACCGCCATTGAATGGATGAAGGCGGCTCTTTCCCATGCCTCAAGCCACATCCTTGCGGTCGTAGGCAAGTTCTACAGTCAGGATTCCATCAATCAGATGCTTCGGAATTCCGAGGAACTGACTGGAGAATCGTTCACGCCTGCCACAAGTCAGGTCGGAACCCCATCTGGAGTTCAGGCTGAGATCAACGAATACCTGACCAAGATTGCCGCTTCTGACCCAGAGAAGGCGGAAGCAGCGGCAATGCGCCTTGCGATGATGGCTTCCGAAATCAAGGCCATCGCTGGCTTCTTTGACGCCAGTGGGATGAAGACCCCTAATTTGGACGTTGAATTCTCAACCGCCCTGTACAAGACCGCCGTAGAGAGAAATGCAAATGACGCGCTGATGATGTTCATCGACTTCATCCGTGCTGCAAACTCGGTTTATCGGCCAGTTGCCTCCTACATGCAGTCTCGATTCACTTCGGCAGTGACCGGTCCGATGCGCGTTGGACTTGAAGAGCAATCTGCTACGCCACAGGATCAGGAAACGGCTGAACAAACGGCCAACGTCGGAGAACTGATCATTGGCGAGCCTGTTGAAATTCGAGAGACCGGCATTTCTTCGGCCGACACCGTCACTGCAATCGATGCCCCGAGAATGATCTCGTCGAAGTCGATTTCTGGACGAAAGTTGCCGCTTGTCGGAGTTGGATTCACCAGCGCTTGGCGCATTGCCAAGAGCGTGATCAAGCAGGCCATTGCCAGTGACAAGTCACTTGGACGCCGAAAGCCGTCGATCAAGGACTACTACGCTGCCAACCGAGATCGGTTTGCTTCCGTAGAGGACAAGTACCATTCGCTGTTCCTCGACATGGATGCAATCAGGGAGATGCCTGCATATAAGTCGATGAACTCGCGCGGAAAGGCCATCTTCGAGGCCGCAGCATCTGCGGCTGTTGAAGTGCGCGGGAACGACCTTTCGAGGGCGGTAAACACCAAGTATCGGCTTCCAACCCAGCATGAGGAATCCATTGCCGAACTTGTTGCCTCGACTGGAGCCACTGGAGATATCAAGTCCACGCTTGAGTTCTTGGTGCGCGTTCTGGTGAATGACCAGTTTGGCGATCAGATCAGCGACAACGCTTCTCGCAAGGCTGGAGACCCGGGCTGGGAGATTCCGCCAATCAAGGAATTCGAGATCGACGACCGTGGAGACTTGGTCATCTCCACTGGCACTATTGCATGGGATTTGATCGGCGATGATAACAGCAAGAAGGCACGCAACGCGCGAAAGGCAGTTGCAGTCAATCGGATCATCGACAGGGTCAAGGACCTGATTGCCAGAGCGGATTCCGATCCACAGGCTCGCAGGATCATCGAAGAACGAAACTGGTACAACAACATCTTCGACCGTCTGGTCGTGGCATTTGGCGGCCAGCAGGCGATGTTCACCGAACTGCTTGCCGCGCTCAGTCCGCAGACTCCAGCAGATACCAATTATCGGTACGCGGTGCAGGCAATCGCCAATTTCTCGAAGGGAGAATACGATGCCCTCATCGAAGCCTACGTCAAGTGGCGCGAGGATGTCTCCCGCATCGCGTTGCTTCAGGTTGCGCAAGATGCGGTGGATAGACGAGATGCGTTCCTTGAACGCAAGGCTGAGAAGCTTGGTCTTGTCGGCGATGCAAAGAAGGCGTTCAAGGCGAATGACGCTGGATTCGCAAGACTGAAGCAGGAACGGGCTAAATACGAGCTGTACACGGGCGAGACTCCGTTCAAGGAAATCATCGTCACTCAGGGGCAAATGCTCCCGACTGATCCATACGAGAACAAGCATGGTCAGGTAATCACTCCGAAGTCGAAGCCATTCCTCACGATTGACAACTTGATCCGCCAGTACGGACCCAAGAAGCCAGATTTCAACAACGACGAACGCGCATTCCGCAAGGCGCAGAAGGAATGGATTGCAACCCTGAAGGAGAGCAATCCACATGCATTTGACCGTCGTGGAAGGCTTATCGACGGGGCATCCCTTGCCATCTCTCGCAAGTTCGGGATCAATTCCAGAGCAGCTCTCGATGTGATGGCTGGACTCTGGGCTACGAACATCCGAAGCCCGAAGGTTCACACCTTCTACAGCAATCTTGCTGGACTTGGGACAAATGCAACCATCGACCTGTGGGCTGCAAGAGCAATTCGGTCTGCCCTTGGTCTTCCGAGAATCCCTGCGTATGCCGAAGGATCGGTGAAGGGAAAACCCGTAAAAGGCAACATCAACGAAATCAGCGGAGAGTATGCGTTCGGGCAGGAGATCATGACCGAGGCGGCCGTTGCCCTCGGCATGGAGCCCATGAACCTTCAGGCTCTGCTCTGGTTTGCAGAGAAGGATGTCTGGGACGAGAACGGATGGACGAGCAAGGCTGGAGGAGGAGGCTCATTCGAGAGGTCGTTTGACCGCGATCCTCTCACCTTGATTGAAACGCGCGTCGATCTCTCCTCTGTCGAGCCAGAATCGACTCTGCTGCGCGATTTCCTCACGGAACTGAACTCGGACGACTCCGTCGTATCGATGCAGTACATCAACAACCCGAGGTCACAGAATGGCCGTCATCTGAACATCAACATGACGGTTCGCTACCTCGATTTCGACACCAATGGATTTGCAGACAAGATCACATCGATCCTGAAATCCGCTGGTTCGACTGGTCGAGTTACGGTCGCACAGTCCGTTCCATTTGGCATTGAGAAGAGCGACAACGCTCGACCCGCATTCAGTGTCCTGTTTGCCAAGCCGAAGACGGTGGAATCCGCACTCGGCATGATTGCCTCTCTTGAGAACATGCATCCGGGATGGCATTTCGAGCCAATGATTGATGGACGGCTTGGCCGAAATGGAGCGTTCATCCACAACCCAGCCGTCGGTTTGAGAATTCACTATGCCTCGGAAATCGATCCTGCGATGCGCAGGAATTCGATGTCTTCGGCAGACGATGTAACTGCATCTCAAGACACGCTGATGCAGCTGCGAACGGACGAACTGCTGAACACGCTTTCGTCTATGTACAAGCGTGGGATCATCAACAACTCGGCAAAGCCTCTCGCCGTCGAGGCAATCACCTACGGATTGCAAGGAGTTCCGAATGACAAACAGGGAATGGCTGCGTTCACTGATTACCGGTCCGGGAAACCGATCGGTTCACGATCCGTTCAGGCAATCACTGCTGAAGCAGTTGGAATCGAGTCCCGACTTGGAGGAGTCGCAGTTGTCGGTGACGAACCTGCCGATGGATATCCAGAAGGAACGGACTCCATTGCAGAGCGAGTAGTCCCAGAAGAGATCGAGCGCGAGCATCGGATGGCAATCGCAGGTCATTTCCCAGACGACGGTGAAATGACTGTGGAGAACGTCGGCGAGGTCAAGCCGACTAAGGACAAGGAGCCTGAAGCTCCCACGGCTCCATCTTCCGATCCGATTGATTCGGTCGATTTCGAGGACATCGCTCTTCCGGAGGAATTGAAGACTCTTGCACCGGGCACTGGAATTATCCCGAAGCTCAAGTCCGTTCTTGGACTCCGAGGCAAGGAAGTAAAGATCGTAACCCGTCGCAAGCCAAACGACCTCGGAATGATCCGTCGATGGCTTTCGCCACTCATCTCGTCCGCATGGGGTTCAAGCAACCGAGTCATCAGGTTTGTCGCCGAGGAGATCGTTGCAACCGACATGGAGCGCCAGCGCGTGACCATGGGAGTCGAGGAGTATGGGAAGAACGTCTACTCCAAGCTCCCTCGCGAGTACCGAAAGGACAATGGCAAGAAGTTCTTCATGCTCATGGATCGCTTCTACGATCCAAACAAGCCGAACAGCGATCCGCAATGGGTGGACGGCGAAGGAAAGAGGATTCCAGATGACGTGATCGAAGTCCTGCGCGAGTTCAAGCGCATTGACGAGGATCAGCGTCTTGGAATCGTCGCTGCAAAGCGTGACGCAGCTCGCGAGGCCGTCAGCTTCATGAGCATGAACATGATTGTCAGGGTCGCCAACGAGAACGGTGCCTCTTGGTCGATCCAGAGGGTTCGCTATGGTCGTCGTCGCGGAGAAGTTCAGACTTTCGTCGTTGACGACACGACTGGCGACATGATGACCGTTGACGAGGCGCGCGAGGCGATCGTCATGGTCATGGTTCCCGACGACTGGGGACGGCAGTTTGCGCACGCATTCCATGCCTTCTTTGGGTCATACGAAGGCTTCTGGTATTCCAAGAAGGCATACCGAGAGGCCATTGCCCGAGGAAGGAGCGAGCAAGAGGCTCTTGCCGACTCCAAACGTTCCATTGCGATGGATGGCGGAACGGCTACCTCGGCAACCGAAGCGGAGATGGTTCGCCGCCTGCTGTCGTTCCGCAAGGCTCCTCCGCCGGGAATCGACAAGGACGACATCGGCCGCGTAGAGATCAAGGTTCAGACCTATGTCCCGCCAGACGTCGTTCGCGTAAGCGGACGGCAGTACGACGCGCTGCGCCGCCACATTCAGGAGGCAGCAGACATCGAAAGCAGCATGGCAAGCTCGATCCTGCGTGGCAGAGTCGGACGGATGGAAGGAAAGAAGCGCTTCTATGCACCGCTCCTCCAGCGTACTGGCAAGGAAGGCTTCGACATGGACTTCATGCGCGCGTGGCAAGCGCAGACGTCTGGCTACTACAAGTGGCTCTACTTCAACAAGCTGCGAAAGAGCGTGACGTCAAGCATCGAAGACCTGCGCCGACAGGGCTATGTCGGATGGGCTTCCCACTTCGAGGACACTCTTGACTACATGACCACGATGCGGCAGAGCCAGTTCGAGCAGGCCATGGACGGAATCGTTTCATCGATACCCGTCATGCGGACGATGGTCGGACCAATGCCAACCAGAAGGTGGCTGCAAATGCTCCGCACGGCAAACGTCGTTCGGCAGCTGTGGACTGTTCGCCAGCAATTCATCAATTCTCTCCAGCCGTTCCAGACGGTGTTCCCGATCCTTGGTACGCGCAGGTTCGTTGACTACATCAAGCGGTACAACTCGCGTGAAGGCAAGGACATCCTTGCCCGATACGGATACATGCGCCCGAACGGCGAATACTACGAAGGACGCGAGTTCAAGTTGACCAGCGGAACAGGATGGCTGTCAGGAGCCTACGACTCGATCAAGAAGATCATGGCAAAGGTTCCCTTGTCTGGTGCAGAGGCTCGAAACCAGAACTTCACCTTTGTTGCGTTCTATCTATACGGAAAGGAACTCGGCATGTCCGACAACGATGCGGCGCGACATGCGCTTCTTCGAGTCGCGCAGACGCAGTTCGCCTTCACGAAGGGGAACAATCCGCCGATCTTCCGTGGACCTACCCGCGCAACGCTTCTCCAATACAAGCGATTCATGGTCTCGTCGTTTGCCCTTGCATACGATGGAATCCTGAACGCACGCCATCCGGTGACTGGAGAGAAACTGCCGGGTCTTACCAGAACCGCAATGATGGGTCGGTGGCTATCGACCTTCTTGGTTCAGGGCGGCCTCAAGGGAATGCCGGTCTGGATTCTGCTTGACGCACTTGCCAGAGTACTTACGGACGAAGGCAAGAAGGCGGCTGGCTACGACATCTACCAAGGCTTGCGCGAGCAACTTGGCGAAGACTGGGCAAACGTCGTCGTCATGGGTCTTCCAGCTGCGGCTGGCGTGGACATCTCTGGCTCGATCGTCCTCTTCCCAAAGCCATACGGACGAACCGCATACGACATGGTCGGAGCATTCGTCGCAGGTCCATCTCTTTCTGCCGTCGGAGACATCATTGGTTCCGTGTACAACAAGGATGCCATCTACCAGAGTGGATTCCGCGAGGCATGGAACGCCGTATATGCGTCATCTCCTGCTGCTTCCCAGATCGGCAATGCCATCGACATCATGGCTAGCGAATCGGAGCAATACGATGTTCAGGGTCGCCTGAAGTTCAGGAAGACCGTTGCGGAGCAGGTTCGCGGAGTCATGGGATTCCGAACGATCCGAGAAAGTCTCGAAAGCCTCGAATACAACAAGATCATCGCCATGAACGATGCACTTGACGGACTCAAGGATGAAATCGCAACGCTTGCGGCATCAGGCATGATTGTCGAGATGCAGCAGAAGATTCGCCAGTGGAACGCCATGTTCCCGGACATGCCTTTGCCATATCGCCTTTCGGCATTGATGAAGGACGTAAGCATCGGTCGGCGCATCAAGCGCAAGCTCGATGACCGCACCTTTGACACGCGCCAGCGCAGGCTCAAGGGTCTCAATGACAAGATTGCCAAGCGGCTTGTGGACAAGTACGGAATTGGAACCGACGCAGAGGATGAATGATGCGCAAGCAACCGACCCAGAGCGTCAGGATCAGGCAGTCTGACTACGACATCCTGATCGGAATCATGCATCAGGAGGGTCTGAAGACCATCACTGATGCGATGTCTTGGGCTGTCCATACGGCATCCGTCATATCAAGTCGCAAATGAACCGGACCCGACCTGCCACATGGCAGGTCGGGTCCGTGCGAGAGAGGAATGGATTGTTCAGCGCGTCGCGACGCAGTCGATGTAGTCAAGCCTCATGTTGCGAGCCGCCGCGCTGGTCGTGACGATTCCGCAATAGACGCCCATCGGGGTGGTCACGTTGCTGTTGATCTTCGTAGCGGGACCGTAGCGCTTGCCGTTCACGAAGACCTGCACCGTCCATCCCTGAATGACGAAGCCGATGCGGTAGTAGGTATTGACCGCAAGGGTGAAGTCAAGGGGAATGACGGTCTCGGTGTGAGAGGTTCCAAACAAAGACAGCTGAAGCGTCCTGTTTGCAACCGCTCCCGTGAGCAAATCGGTTCCTGCATCGCGTCCGACAAGGACGGCAGCGACGGAAGGAGTAATCGTCGATGTAGACCATTCGGTCGTTGCCGGAGCATCGGCCGAAAGACCGACGACCCAAGACGACGCGAGGTTGTCTACCTGAACGCGAGCCTCGAAGTAGACGAACCGACCGCCGTCAAGGACAACGAAGTCCTGCGGACTGCACACGACTCCGCCGTTTCCGTCGGCAGCCGCTCCAGTGGCAATCTGGAATTCGCCGCCATGGATTGCGTTGTTCGTATACGTCGACGTCCCTCCGACGTCATTGGTAGCGAATTCGTCGTCTTCCTTGTCAACGATGAAGTCGACAAAGTAGCGGAATGCGCTCTTCGGATCGAGAACGGCATCGGCTGCCTCTGAGTTTGCCAGAGCGCCGGATGCGTACTTGGTGAGAATCTGTGGCATGGTTGAACTGCCCCTTTCTATTAGGCCGACACGTCAGGCGACGCAGTGGCGAGAACGAAGTTCACGCGACGGTTGACGCACTGGATGTTCATCGTGGTGTCGATGTGGGTGACGAAGACGGTGTGCTGGTTGCTTGCCTTGCTCGGACCTTCCTCGCGCATGTACTCGCCGGAAAGGAAGACAGGGCGGAACGCACCCCAGTTGATGCCGTAGATCGGGTCGCCTGCGCGGCCTTCGAGATGCGGACACCAAGTGACGGGCGTCTGGCGGAACAGCACGCGACCGTCCTTCGATGCAACGTCGTTTCCGAGGTTGTCGTTCTGAGTCTCAAGGATGCGCTCAAGGGAGCCGATCACGTTGTAGTTGGTGTAGAACCCGTACGAGTTGCCGTTCTGGTAGTCGGGCTGCGCGACAGGCGGCTTGAAGTTGGTGAAGGTCGCAGCGCGGCGCCACTTCTGGATGAGGTCATCCTTGGTGACCGCCGCGTACTTGCCGCACCAGTTTCGCCACTGGTTGTAGGTTCCGGAATCGACGTTGGCAGCACCTGATGCAAAGCCGGTCGGATTGCCGCCATCAAAGCCGCCGTTCGGTGCGGTGCCGGCGTTGTCAGTCCAAGTGATCCAGTACGGAACGCCGTAGATCGAGAGGGTGTCGGTCGATCCATTGGGACGACGCCAGAAGCGAGTCTCCATGAAACCAGCCATGTCCACCATCGCGTCGTGACGGCGGATGCGGACAAGGTCAACGATCTGAGCCGGCGAACGGTTGATGGCGATCTCGCGGCGCTCGATGGCGTAGTTCGTCGTGATGTGACGCCACGGGATGTTCGCCGTGATCATCACGTCAGAGACGTTGACGCTATCGGTCGCGTATAGGCCGGTCTCCTTGGTGGCACCGGTCGTTCCGACCATGAGGTTCCACTGGATGCCCGTGCCGCTGTTGAACGACACCTTGTTCTTGTTGAGGAGCTGCGGGAGCGCAATGTGCTCCTGAAGCGTGTAGGACAGGTCGGTCCACTTCATCTCGCCCAGATTGCGCTGGGTCGTCGTGATCAGGTCTGCAATGTCATCTGCCTGAAGAATGGGCATGACTTGCTCGCTTTCTTATTCAAATGCGTCGTTCGACGAGCTGTACGGATCGATGCCGCGCGTCCGGAACCAATCTGCGACTCCTTGGGCTGCCCGCATTCGCGGGTTTGCCGAAGAATTCGTCCGTGTCCCGGGCTTGGAAACGATCTGATTTGCCCGCTTTGCGACTTTGTCTGTGAACTGGTTGCGTGCGATCTCGCCTTGACGGTCGCCAAACGAGGCGTTCAAGGCCATCTTCAAGAGTTCCTGATCCGCAGGAATGCGCTTGTGTCTTGCCGTGTAGCCAGCACGAATGGTCTGCACGGATTCCTCAAGCCTCTTGATTGCCTCTGTGTTGGGCTTGTCATCCGTGCCGAACACGGAGCGCCATTCGGCTCCGAGTCCCTTCACGAATGCGGTCGTCCCTCCCAGAGACTCTGCATCCTTCCGATCGGCGATCCTCGCTTCGAGTTCGCGGATTCGGTTGGAGTAGTATTCGTTCATCTGCTTGATCGCACGCGCGGCGTCTGGATCGAATGCCGTAGCCTCGTCGATGTCGATCGTGAATTCGTCGGCAAGGGTCTTCTTCTTGTAGGAGACCTCTGGATCGGAAGGAGCCATCTCCTTCTGCACGTTGCCTGCGATGATCGAGATGATGTCGCCGATCGCGCCGGCGCTCTCGATCTTCGACACAAGCTCCTCGGAAAGCCCCTTGCTCTTCGCCTGACGGACAAGCTCGGTCTGCCAGTTGGATGCGTCTGGATCGGCGGAAGTCTCCATTGGTTCCGTTGGAACCGCCGAATTCACGGCGTCATCGATCTCCATTGTCTCGTCGCGAATGTCAAACTGGTCGTCTGCGGGGCTGTCCTTGTCGTCGATCATGCTTCAGTCTCCGTAACCTCCGCTGCGATCATACATTCCCTTCGATTTCAGGAAAGCAGAACGATGCGATCTGGAGGTAAATATGGCCTGACCGGTCTCGGGATGGAACTGGGTCGGCACGCCGCGAGAAACGCTGTCCTTGTATGCATCTCCCGCCTGAGAAGGATGGACGCCGGCGGCATCGCTCAACATCGGCCAGTTGCCGGGATTCGATGAAACGCCCTTGTGCTCCGCGATGATGTCCCGGACAAGGACGCGGCCTTCGTGCATGATCGAGCCATCGGTGCGTCGCTTCCGCATCATGTCCGAGATCGACATCATCAGTTCGATCCGCTCGCCGGTCTCGACGTCCTTGTAGATGTAGAACGGCATCACTGTCCTCCTTGGTTCGCCTGCTGCATCATCGTTGCGATTGCCTGATCCTGCTGGGATAGGCTGTCCTGACCCCTGTCAGACCTGACGTAGTTCCTAGTGGTCGTGGCAGGCGAAGCTCCGCCGCCTCCGCCCGGCGCAGGAGGTCCCTGCATCAGTTCCTGCGGCTCGACCTTCGTGACGAGGTCCATGACCTCCGGCGTGCCGCTGAGTTCCGCGGACATCTTCAGGAACGCCTCGATGTTCGGAACAAGGCCGCGCTGCTGGAGCAGGGACGCCATCGGGACGACGTAGGTCTGCATCACCTGCATCGCCGTCTGCAAGCGCTCAGTGGGCGTGCGCGACTGCATCGAGAACGGGACGATCTCGATGGCATAGTCGAAGAACTCGCCATTTCGGCGCTCCGGCTTCATCTCCGAGGTGATCGTCATGTCCGTGTTCGGAATCTTCTTCGGAATCCTGTAGGAACGGACGGGATCGGTCCACATGTAGTAGGCAAGAGCCTTGATGACGTCGGTGGCCGCAGAAGTCGCGCGCTCCTGCATGTCGGCGATGCGCATCGTCGCCTGACTCTTGACAAGTTGCTCCTGAGTCGCGGTGTTCGTCGCGTTGTTCAGGCCGCCAAGGGTCTCAAGGTTGCCGCCGAAGTAGGAGGTGAGCTGGCGCAACTGCTGGAAGAACGCAAGTCCAGCCTGATCGACGCCGCCATACCGAACGTCCTTCGTGGCCTCCGGACGATCGACCGAGATGGCATCGCCATCGTTTGCCGCCGTGATGCGTCGTCCATCGTCCTGATTGCTCGAAGCAACCAAGGTGATTGTCTTCTGGCGATCGGCCTGACGACCGAGCTTGCGGAAGACTCGGTTCCCGAGTTCATGCAGGTCGATCATCAGCGCCGCAGGAGGCAAAGGCATGATCTGGCCGGGAACGTCGCCGAAGGAGAGGATGTGGTACGGTCCGCACTCAGGTCCTTCCCATTCAACGACGCGAAGCGGCTCTCGGTTCTCGATGCCTCCGTTCGGATCGGTCTGGAAGGTCGCGACGATGTTCTCGTACGGGAGCCAGATGTCCCACAGCTCGACGAGGTCCATGTACGACTCCTCGCCGTACGAGCCTCCGTCATCGACCATGTTGGAAATCTTCTCGTCGCCCTGCTCGTTCGTCGTCCTGCGCTCGTACTTGACAACGTCCTTCTTGAACATCTTCAGGTCGCGGACTGCGTCGATCGGGAGCGAATATCGGTTGCCGCAGAACTGGATGCAGTCCCACCTCTTCGCCGTGATGTCGAACACGAAGTCCTCGAAATCGACGACATCGGCAAACGGCTGGCCGGGATCATGGGTGAATCCCATGATTTCCTTCTGGTCGCTCGGCGCAAGGCCGACCTTCATCACGCCCATTCCGAACATCGCCTCAAGAACCCACTTGCGCATCGTGTCGTCGAAGCGCATGTCCTCGATCGCAAGGTTGATGGCGATTTCAAGGTCATCGGCAAAGGAGATATGCTCGCCATCCTTCGACCTGACCATGACGCGAGGAGCGCGTGCCGCAACCTGACGTCGGTAGATGTTCAGAGCCATCTCAAGGAAGTTGACCGGCACTTTGTCAGGCGCACCGCCATCAGACCATGCGCCGCCGACAAACTGGCGGATCATGGCAAGGCGGCGCTCGCGGAAGGTCTGCATCTTCCGGCGAGAATGGTCGAAGGCCGTCACAAGCCTGTCTACTCGCTCAAGTTGCATCACCATGCTTCCAATCTGCGCCTACGGTCATCCGCCATCTGGCGGCGCGCGAGAATGCTTCCTTCCGGAACCTGCTCCTTGCGCTCCTGCGGAACGGGAGTCCTCCGCGCGAGAGCATAGCAGCAGAGGGCGTCTGCGGTAGGTCTGTCGCCGTGATTATCGCGCGCACCGCTTGGATCGACGGTGCGAGTCGCCTTCGAGTGCTCGATGCTTCCGTTCGCCGTGTAGACAATCTCACGAAGCTCATCCATCGCGTCCCTTGACCGATTGATGAACCGTCCATCAAGCAGAGCCCTGCGGTAGTCGCCGAACACGGCTCTCTTGGCATCCTTGACCGGCCACCATCCGGGAATCAGGGTCTGGTTCTTGGATAGGGACTCCTCCCGGGTCCGGTAGTAAACGTTTCTGTATCCAGATTCGATTACGACGTCACCAAAGTTCCTACCGGGGCCCGGAGCCTCCCAAATCATGTACGCGCCGTTGCCCGTATCGTCCCTGAGCCACCTTGCAAGGGCGACCGCATACCGAGCAAGCTCGTCAGGGCGCATGTTGGGGGTAGCCAGTTCGCCGATCTTCTCGCCGGTCTTCCTGTCCGCGATCGAGATGACCGAGTTGCTGCTTCCAGTGCCTGCGGCGATGTCCACGCCCATGACGTAGCCACGGTCGGAGGCGACCTGCCCAGAGGCATCCACGCCGCACCAGAGGCGCAGCAAGCCCTTCGGACGGGCGGTGAAGCACCTCGGCTGCATCGAGTCGGCGTCGAACTCGATGTCGCCCACGAACAGCGGCGGGCGGCAATGCTGGACGACCAGCCTGTTGATCTCCTTTGGATCGAAGAACTGGAAATCCGACCCATGGAAGTCGATGTCGAGTTCCTGAGCGATCTCCTGCGGGTGGATGCACCGCCTGCACTCCTCGTCGTACCAAGGGCTGCGAGCCTTGCCGTTCTCCCCGACGTACAGCCCCAGAGCCTTGACCGGGTGCTTCGTCCAGTGCAGGACGACCTGCTTCACCTGCTCGCTGTGCGAGACGTCGTAGAAGGCGTTTCCGACTCCATCGGGGGTCGAGTTGAAGATGCGGCTGCGCGTGGCATCGCGGGTCGAAGCAAGAGCCTTGTACCCTGCGTCCACGTCGAATGCCGCGAACTCATCGAGCCCGATTGCAGTGCGGCGGTCACCGCGAGCGACGTCGCCAGTAGTGCTCTCGCCATCGATAGCCGAGCCGTTCTCGTCATTGGTGAGGCGAAGATGCGTGCGCGTGTAGCGCGGGAGCAGCCACCCCGGCTGGTTCTTGAGCAGGTAGTCGATCTTCCAGAACAGGCACTTCGAGTTTCCCGGCTTGTCGACGTACTCCTCGTTCCTGCTGACGAGGAGGAACGATTGCCCGTGCCGGAAGTGCCATCTCCACTCGAAGAGCGTGCAGAGCATCCAAGATGCGCCCATGTCACGGCTCTTCTTGATGCAGATGTCCTTCTTTCCGATCGAATCGTCGAGCTCCAGAAAGGTCTCGTCCTGAAACCCGTAGGTGATGAACGGAACCATCGGGCTCTCTAGGCGAGGATCGTACGTCCAGCAGAACGCATTGACGTAGAACAGAAGGTCCTCGGAGCACATCCTGCGCAGCGCGGCGCGGTCATGCTCGGATGTCCTAGCGGCAGCGTAGACCGACTTCCTCCAGCGGAGGTTCTCATCCATCTCCTTCGGGACGAGGTCGATCCACCTTGATCTCACTTTGCCTTCCGCTTCGCGACCGTCGCAGGCAACTTCTTGCCCTTGGGGGTCTCCTTCTCCCACCGCCTTGCCATTTCCGGTTCATTGGCGTACATCCACTTGCGCTGCGCCTTGCTCTTGAACGGCATCAGCCAAGTCTCCGCTTGGGAGTCTCGATGCGGCAAAGAGCGTAGTCGCAATACAGGAGATGGTTCGCTGCGCTGGCATTGTTCCTGAGCTGAACCGTTCCATGCGTGTACGGCTGATCAGTCCAAGCGAGGCCATCTCCCGGCCAAATCATGTCGCTGGATGCAGGCATGGCAAGCCCAAGGTCCTTGCGCAACGCAGTCCGCACCAGAGTGCCGTTCACGAAGAAATCGACCTGATCCGCCGTCGGTGAAATCTCAACGCGCAGCGTATTCCAGTCGCTGAGACTTGCCGTGGTCGCCTGATAACTCGTCCGAATCGTGCTTTGGTGGTTGTTGCAGATCGCGGTGTGCCAGACACCCGGCTGCGCAGGATAATTGCCCGTGCCATTCGAGTCAGTGCGAACAAACCCAATGACATTGTCGAGGTATCCGGGAGCGCCGGGTGCGTGCCATCGCATGAAGCCAACGCCAAACCGCGTGTAGTCTCCACTGCCCTGAGCAAAGAAGTTGCCACTGGCGTCAACTGCCTTCACGCGAGCCTCGAACACCATTGCGCCCTTGCCGAATTGCATCGCTCCAACAGGGGTATTCTGGTTTGTCCCACCGCGAACCGTAATCAAGCTTGCGCGGCAATTCACCACCGTTGCAGCGGTGCCGGTCAGCGACAGGGCTGCAATGCCATAGGCAGGAGGCTTGTTGGGAATCACCTCGGCTTCAATGGTGTTGTATGCAACAGAACCAGAGGAACCTGCCGCAAATGTCCCGAGTTCAGTTCCAAACTGACCGCTGTCAAAGCAGTCGGTGAACCACTCTGCATATTCAGAGCGATCGACAAAGTCCGGAATGAACGAGCTGACCGTGGTAACTGTGCGTGGAACGCGGGACATTTATTGCTCCGATGCTAGTACGAGCGACGCCACGGATGGTCGTCGGCAGGCTTGTTCATCTTCTTCGCGTACTTCTTCGCGGCCTTCTTGCCGGCGGGGGTGTACGGAAACGACTTCTTACCGATCTTCGGCATGGCGATCATTCTCCTTGCTGCCCGCTGCCTCGTCCTTCATCCGAAGAAGCCGATCAACGGTGTCCTCCATCCTGATCCCGTCATCAGAATACCGCTGCTCCGCCTCGATTGCACTACGAGATGGCAGAAGTTTCGCGTAAATCGTCCCCCAGAACTGGCTCTCGTTCACAGGGCTGCGCCGCGCCCACACCAACATCCCCCACGCCTCGCTGCTCGGGGCGTCCGCTGGCGACACATCCGCCACCTGCATGTTGCTCGCGACCCATTCAACCACCTTGACAGTCGCAACCTTCTTCCCCGCGAACACAGCCTTCGTAGCGCCAGACCCAGCAACAACCTTCCCAGCATCCTCCGCACCTCCAACATCTGGAACTTTATCTTCCACCTCCTCCTGATCCGACCTGACATGTGGCAGGTCAGGAACGGGCGAAGCCCGTTCCCCCACATGCCCCCACGTCTCAGGCGACAGCTCGCGCGCAGCCTCCACCCAAGCGTCAGCAGGAGGCATCCCATCCTTCTTCAAACGCTCGCGGATGTCCACGAACTGCTTCCACAGGCCACTCTCCTCTGCCCACTTGCGAATCTGAACCTTCAGTTGAGTTGAACCGCGCATACGGGCAGTTTACCACAAGTCGGAATGGTGTCTCGGGGGGGAGTTAGATCAACGATGTGTTGTGCGCCCGGGTGCGGGAAACGCCCGCGCGCGCGACCGCCGCCACCGCCGTCCGAGAACCGAGCCGCCCCGAGCCCGAGCCGCTGTCCGAACGCCAGCAGCCGCGCCGAGCCGAGCCCGACGCCAGCGCGCCGA
>Ga0129333_10002514_pt1 | contig 17114 bp, 18 predicted proteins | sample CPB6_08_DNA_FD_94474 | JGI IMG/M metagenome (GOLD analysis project Ga0129333, IMG submission 94474) | Freshwater to marine salinity gradient microbial communities from Chesapeake Bay, USA - CPBay_Sum_0.6_0.8_DNA | ecosystem: Environmental > Aquatic > Marine > Coastal | place: USA: Chesapeake...
CCTACGGCCTCAACGTGTCGAGCACCCGCTGCTCCAACAACTACGGGCCATACCAGTTCCCCGAGAAGGTGATCCCGCTCTTCGTCACCAACCTCATCGACGGACGCAAGGTGCCGCTGTACGGCGACGGTCTGAATGTGCGCGACTGGCTGCACGTCGACGACCACTGCCGCGGCATCGCGCTCGTGGTGCAGAAGGGCGCGCCGGGCGAGAGCTACAACATCGGTGGCGGCCTGGAGCTGAACAACCGCGAGCTCACCGAGCGCGTCCTCGCATGCATGGGCGCGGACTGGTCGATGGTCCAGCCGGTGGAGGACCGCAAGGGGCACGACCGCCGCTACTCCGTCGATGACGGCAAGCTGCGCGCCCTCGGCTACGCCCCCCAGCACCGCTTCGAGGACGGGCTCACCGAGACCGTCGAGTGGTACCGCGACAACGAGGCGTGGTGGCGGCCGCTGAAGGCTGCGCTGTAGCGCGATGCGCGTCGTCGTCACCGGATCCGCGGGCCAGCTCGGCTCGGAGCTGGTGACGCTGCTCGCCGAGAACGGCGACGACGTCCTCGGCGTCGACCTCCCTGCGATCGACATCACCGACCCGGACTCGGTCGCCGCGGTGCTCGACTCGTTCGCGCCGGACGTCGTCATCAACTGCGCGGCCTGGACGGCGGTGGATGCCGCGGAAGAGCAGGAGGATGCGGCCCTGCGGGTGAACGGCGAAGGGCCTCGCGTGCTTGCCGAGGCGTGCCGCGATCGCGGTGCGTGGCTCGTGCAGGTCTCGACCGACTACGTGTTCGACGGCCGTGCAACGTCGCCCTACGCCGAGGACGCCCGGCCCGACCCGCAGGGTGCGTACGGCCGCACCAAGCTCGCCGGAGAGCTGGCCGTGCAGTCCGTCCTGCCCGACGCGCACTACCTCGTGCGAACCGCATGGCTCTATGGCATCAACGGCGGCAACTTCGTGCGGACGATGCTCCGGCTCGAGGGGGAGCGCGAGACGGTGTCCGTCGTCACCGACCAGGTGGGCCAGCCCACGTACGCGCGCGACCTCGCCCGCCAGGTGATCGCGCTCCTCGAGGTCCGACCTCCTGCCGGCACCTTCCACGGGACGAACTCCGGCGAGGTCTCGTGGTTCGACTTCACCCGCGAGATCTTCCGGCTTGCCGGCGCCGACCCTGCGCGGGTGCTGCCGACGACGTCGGCGGAGTTCGTCCGACCCGCACCGCGTCCGGCCTACTCCGTGCTCGGCCACGAGCGATGGGCAGACGCGGGTCTGGCGCCGATGCGCCCGTGGCAGGAGGCCCTTGCCGACGCCTTCGCCGACGGCATCAGCGCCTGAGCGCGGGCGGCAGGATCAGGCAGCGCGCGACGGGACGACCCAGCGATGAAGCCAGAAGGCGACCTGATCGACGCAGGAATCGTCGACCGAGTCGGCCAGCATGTGCAGCCGGTCGATGCTCACCGTGAACGGCTGCTCGGTCATGGCGAAGGTGGGATCCGTCAGTGATGTCGAGCCGGTCAGCCGCACGTGATTCGGCCATCCGCGATCCGTCCGCGTGCACGGCACGGCGATCGCGAGGGTATCCGAGAGCTGGCGATGCTCCACCGACGACACGATCAGCCAGGGCCGACGCCCATGCTGTTCGCGCCCCCGGGCGTCGTCGCGCGTGAACCAGGCCAGCTGCCCCGCGACCGCTGGCACCTGCGAGCTCGAGGTCATGCGTCCCTCCGGGAGAGGTCGCCCCACACCTCGCGCTGGATGTCGTCGATCTCGTCCAGGTAGTCGTCGCGCTCCTGGGGCGTCATGGACCGCACCCGGCGGATGGCGAGTTCGACCTGCTCGCGACGCAGGTGCTCCTCGAGGAGCACCTCGATCATGCTGCCGGCAGTGCGCCCCTGATCCGCCGCCAGGGCGTTGATGCGGTCGCGCAGGTTGGCGGAGACCCGGATCGTGGTCATCGTCGTCATGAGCCAGGTATACAGCACATATACGCGGGGTCAACGGGCGCCCTCGGTGCTGGACCCCGCGAAGGCGCTACAGATCCAGCGCGTTCAGCGCCTGCGCGACCCCGATGCCCGGCTCGACGCCGGTGATCAGGTCGGCATGCTCGTGCATGTGCTCCTCGGCATGGCCCATGAGCACCCCGCGCCCCGCCCACTGGAGCATCCCGATGTCGTTCATCGAGTCGCCGATGGCGAGGGTCGCCGCGGGATCTATGCCGAGCCGGTCGCACAGCCGCTGCAGCATGGTGGCCTTCGAGACTCCCTGCGGGCCGATGTCCATCCACGCGACCTCGGCTACGCCGAAGACCACCGAGTGCAGTCCGAGGTCGCTGGCCAGGTGCCCCAGGCCAGCGTCGAGGTGCGAGTCGCTGCGCACGACGACGCGGATCACCGGCTCGCTGAGCAGTGCGTCGAAGCCGACCTCGCGGATGCCCTCGGTCAGGGCGCTGTGGGCGAATGCCTTGTTGGTGCGGAACAAGCCGGTGACGTCCTCGACCGCGTACAGGCCGTCCGGGACCCGCTCGCGGATGGCCAGCAGCAGCTCGGACGGGTCGAAGGCGATCGTCTCCACGACCTCCTCGGGGTCGAGCGTCGCGAGCATCGCGCCGTTGCTGCACACTGCCCACCGCTCGATGCCAGCCGCGCGGCACACCGGAGCGGTGGTGCCGAGGGAGCGTCCGGTTGACGCGACGACCTCGATGCCCACGTCCTTCACTCGCGCGATCGCCTCCACGGCCTCGTGCGGGACGATGCCGGAGTGCGGCAGCAGGGTGTCATCGATGTCGAGCGCGATCAGCTGGGGGCGGAAGCCCTCGAGGGCGGACAGGCCGGGCAGTGCAGTCATCGTCGTCATGTTCCTTGCATACGCGGGCGATGTGAACAGAACCCCACGACCGGGTGGACGTGCGGCGTCGACTAGGTCGGCGTGATCACCTCGAGCCCGCCCATGAACGGACGCAGTGCCACCGGAACGACGACGGAGCCATCTGCCTGCTGGTGGTTCTCCAGGATCGCGACGATCACCCGCGGCATCGCGCACAGCGTGCCGTTCAGCGTGGCGAGGGGTCGCGTGCCCTTCTCGTCGCGCATGCGGATGCGCAGTCGGCGCGCCTGGAACTCGGTCGTGTTCGAGGTCGACGTGATCTCGCGGTACGTGTCCTGCGTCGGGATCCACGCCTCGATGTCGAACTTGCGTGCCGCGCTCGACCCGAGGTCGCCGGTCGCCACGTCGATGACGCGGTACGGCAGCTCGAGGGCGTCGACGAACTCGCGCTCCCACGAAAGCAGGCGCGCATGCTCGGCCTCCGCATCCTCGGGACGGCAGAAGACGAACATCTCGACCTTGTCGAACTGGTGCACGCGGATGATGCCGCGGGTGTCCTTGCCGTACGAGCCAGCCTCGCGGCGGAAGCAGCTGGACCAGCCGGCGTAGCGCAGCGGCAGGTCGGCAGCGTCGATGATCTCGTCGGCGTGGAAGCCCGCGAGCGGCACCTCCGACGTGCCGACGAGGTACATGTCGTCGGACTCGATGCGGTAGACGTTCTCGGCCGCCTGGCCGAGAAAGCCCGTGCCCTCCATCGCGGAGGGCAGCACGAGCGCCGGTGTGATGACCGGCACGAGACCGTGGGCCGCGGCCTGCTGCATCGCGAGGTTGAGCAGCGCGAACTCGAGCATCGCGCCCGGGCCCGTCAGGTAGAAGAAGCGCGAGCCGGAGACCTTGGCGCCCCGCGTGATGTCGATCGCGCCGAGGAGCTCGCCGAGCTCGACGTGGTCGCGGGGCGCGAAGCCCTCGGCGCCGAAGTCGCGCGGGGTGCCGGCCTCGGCCACCACGACGAAGTCCGCCTCGCCACCCACCGGGGACTCGAGGTTCACGAGGTTGGACACCTGCAGCCACAGGGTGTCGACACGGGCACCGGCCTCGGCTGCCTCCGCCTCGGCCGCCTTGACCCGCTCGGCGAGGTCCTGCGCGGTCGCCATGAGGGCGTCGAGCTCGGCCTGCGCAGCGACGCGCGACTCGTCGTCCGCCGCCTTCTTCAGGGCCCCCTGCAGCGGGCCGATCTGCTTGCCGAGGTTCTTCTGCTCGTTGCGCAGCTCGTCGAAGCGCTGCTGCGCGTCGCGCTTGGCCACGTCGGCGGCCACGAGCTCGTCGATCAGCTCCACGCTCTCGCCGCGGCGGCGTTGCGACTCGCGCAGGCGGTCGGGGTCGGTGCGCAGGATGGCGGGATCGATCACCGGACGAGCCTAACGGGGCCGGTCAGGTCGAGGTCACGGAGAAGGGGACGGTCTGGGTGCGCGACGTGCCGGGCTGCCGGGGCACCACGAGCCGGTACCGGGTGGTCCCCTGGGTCACCGTCCCGGACACCTCGACCAGGTAGGGGTAGTCGCGGTAGCAGTCCCGGGTCTTGCGGCCCTTGCCGCTGGTCTCGGTGACCCAGGCCCCGTCGACCAGCCGCTGCACGCGGTACCTCGGCGCCTCCCAGCAGTAGGAGTACGTCCAGGCGCGACCGTCACTGCACTCCTTCTTCTCGCCAGGCACGCGCAGGCAGGTGCGCGGGGCCGTGAGCGGCTGGGCGCCCGCGGCGGCGAGGGCGGAGTTGAGGAGGTCGGGCTGGGCGCTGATGACCGCGACGTAGTCGTGGCTGCCGCCCTCCTCCGGGTCGCAGGGGGCGGCGTCGCCGCTGGAGAGCACGCCGACCAGCAGCACCTCCGCCCCGCTGCGCACCAGCCACGGGCTGCCGCTGTCGCCCGCGCAGGTGCCCGTCACGCCGTTCGCCGTGATGGAGAGCAGGCCCTCGTCGGCACGCCACACATCTGCGGGTGCGGACAGGCCGTGCGGGATCGGGGCGACCGGTGCGTCCACCACCGCGCGAGGCACCGTCTGGCCGTAGCCGACCTGGTCGAGGACGGTGCGGTTCGCAGCCATCGCTGCGACCTCGGTCATGGATGCCACGCGGGTGACGACCGGCGTGCCCAGCGCGCCGTCGAGGACGAGGAAGGCCAAGTCGCGTCCATCCGCGGAGCCGTCGCCGACGTAGCCGGGGGCGAGGAACAGCTGTGTCGCGCGGAGGCTGGATGGCGACGTCGTCGAGGTGTCGGCGCCCGGTGCGTAGAAGGTCCAGGCCTCCGGGCCCGCCACCACGGCGCCCTTCTCATCGACGATGCAATGGGCTGCGGTCGCGACCAGGTTCGGGGTGATCAGCACCCCGGTGCACATGCTGGTGTCGGACTCCATCTGCATGGCGGCCTGGGCCAGTGGCGGATTCGGGGTTCCGTTGATGACGCGGTCGACGAACGCGTGCGCCGGTGTCGACGCGAGTGTGGTGGCGACGGCCACGGAGCAGGCGGCGCTCAGGGCAAGGGCAGGGAGTCGGCGGGGCGCGTTCACGGCAACATCCTGCCAGCGTGCGATCCCGTCACCTCCGTATGGCACACTCTGCCGTCCGCGTAGTGCGCGGACGTGGAGACGGGGCGCCGGATGAGCCGGCGCCCGAGCTACGAAAGGGACCGGATTGGACTTCAACTGGCTCACGCCGAAGGCACAGGCACGCCCTGCTGGTGAGAAGGGATGGGGCTCGTTCGTCATCGAGCCGATCGCGCAGGGTGAGACCGTGGCGGCGTTCGGGGGCTGGGTCGTCGACCGCGCCAGCCTCGGCACCCTGTCGAGCGACCGCCAGTCGCGCAGCATCCAGGTCGACGACGACCTGTACCTCGTCTCCGATGACGTGCCCGAGCCGGGTGACATGCTCAACCACTCCTGCGAGCCGAATCTCGGTATCCGTGGCTCGACGCTCGTCGTGGCGATGCGTGACATCGCGCCGGGCGAGGAGCTGACGTTCGACTACGCGATGTGCGATGCCAGTGACTACGACGAGTTCACCTGCCTGTGCCAGGCGCCGACGTGCCGCGGAGTGGTCACCGGTGCCGACTGGCGCAATCCCATGCTGCAGGAGAAGTACCGCGGCTGGTTCTCGGCCTACCTGGGCCAGCGCATCGCCGCGCTGCCCGCGTCCTGATCACGCACGGCTGACCCGGGTCAAGCCCGGGTCAACCCCGGTTCATGGGGTCAGCAGGATCTTGCCCGTCACGGCGCCGTCGGCCAGCAGCCGGTGCGCCTCGGGAGCCTCGGCCATCGGCATGGTGCGGTCGATCACCGGGCGGATGATCCCGGCGTGGATCCACGGCCAGACGGTGCGCTCGACCGCCGTGCAGATCGCGGCCTTCTCCGACCCGGGCCGCCCGCGCAGCGAGGTGGCCGAGATGGAGGCGTTCTTGGCCAGCAGTGCGGCGAGGTTGACCTCCGCGGCGACACCACCCTGCATGCCGATGATCACGAGGCGGCCGTCGCGGGCGAGGGCGTCGACGTTGCGCTCGAGGTAGGCGGCCCCCATGTTGTCGAGGATGACGTTGGCGCCGCGACCCCCGGTGGCGTCCTTGATGGCCGCCACGAAGTCCTGGTCGCGGTAGTTGATGAGCACTTCGGCGCCTAAGGCTGCGCACTGGTCGAGCTTGGCCTGGCTGCCGGCGGTGACGGCGACGCGTGCGCCGAGCGCGCGCCCGACCTGGATGGCCATCGTCCCGATGCCCGAGCCGCCGCCGTGGATGAGCAGCCACTCACCCTCGCCGAGGTTGGCGACCATGTCGAGGTTGCTCCACACCGTGCACGCCACCTCGGGCAGTGCGCCCGAGTCGACCAGGCTCACGCCGGTCGGCACCGTCATGAGCTGGCCCACCGGCACGGCGACCTTCTGGGCGTAGCCCCCGCCTGCCAGCAGCGCGCACACGCGCTCGCCGATGCGGTCCAGCGGCAGTGCGGCACCCACGGCCGTGATGGTCCCGGAACACTCCAGCCCGAGGATGTCCGATGCGCCCCTCGGTGGTGGATACAGGCCCTGGCGCTGCAGCAGGTCGGCGCGGTTCACGCCTGCGGACGCGACCTCGACGATCACCTCGCTCGGACCGGGAGTCGGGTCGGGCACCTTGGTCCACTGCATGACCTCGGGCCCCCCGGGGCCGTCGACGGTGATCGCGTGCAACGCCTAGCCCCTCTCCGGAGGGTTGTGACGGATGACGACGAGTCGGTCGCCCGGCTCCAGTCGCGTGATGTCGTTGGAGTCGAAGCGGTGCGCGACGCCCTTGCGGATGACAGCCAAGACGATCTGCCCCGAGGCGTCAAGGTCCGAGGGGGCCATGCCCATCTCCTCGCGGGTGATCTCGCGCTCGACGACCTCGAGTCCACGGCCGGAGTCGAGCAGGTCCTCCATGATCTCCCCGGCCGTCGACGAGAGCAGTGACAGGCCCATGAGGCGTCCAGCCGACTCCGCCGTCGGGATGACGTTGTTGGCACCCGACTGGCGCAGGATCTCCAGGTTCTGCGCCTCGCGCACCGCGGCGACGATGGTCGCATGCGGCGACAGCCGGCGGGCCGTGAGGGTGACCAGGATCGAGGTGTCGTCCTCGTTGGTCGCGACGACGATGCGCTTGGCGCGGTCGATGGCCGCGTCGCGCAGCACGTTCTCGCGGCGGCCGTCGCCTACGACACCGACGAATCCGTCGCGCGTGGCCTCGTCGATCTCACCGCGATCGGTCGCGACGACGACGATCTGGTGCCGATCCGTGCCTGCGTCGACGAGGGACTTCGCGGCAGCGCGACCCTTGACGCCGTATCCGATGATGACGGTGTGATCGTTCACGGTGCTCCTCCAGCGGCGTGAGCGCATCTGCTCCCGGGTGCGCTGCGTGAGCACCTCGATCGTCGTGCCGACGAGCACGATGAGGAACAGGAAGCGCAGCGGCGTGATGACAAGGACGTTGACGAGTCGTGCGGACTCGCAGACCGGCGTGATGTCGCCGTAGCCGGTGGTGGAGAGGGTGACCGCGGCGTAGTAGAGCGCATCGATCCAGCTCAGGCCGCTCTCGTCGCCGCGGTCCTGGTAGCAGTCGCCCTCGACCCAGACGAGGGTCGCCGTGACCACCAGTGCCATGACGGCGATGAGGATGCGGACCCCGATGTTGCGGATCGGGCTGAAGCGTCGCTCAGGGAACTTCAGGGGCGGTAACGCGTTGGGGTCCGTCGACGGCATCTGCAGGCGTGACGTGCGCTTTGCCATTGTTCCGTTCCCTGACGAAGACGATGCCCACCACGATCAGGCCCAGCAGGCCGATCATGCCAGCAATCCACGTCGGCGCCCCCAGCAGTTTCGTCGCCGTCGCGGCGAGGACGACCATGAGCAGGTACCGCAGGGCCGTCCCGTCGTAGCGGGACGACATCCGGGCCCCGAGCCAGACGCCCGGGATCTGCCCGATCAGCAGGGACGCCACGATGACGAGGCTGATCTCGCCGAGGCCGGCATGCGCCAGGGCGCCGACGACCAGCATCGGCACGGCCTGGGCGAGGTCGGTGCCGACGAGGATCGACGGCCGCAGCAGGGGGTAGAGCAGGAGCAGGACGGTGACCACCAGGGAGCCCGAGCCGACGCTGGTCATGCCGACGAGGACGCCCACGCCCAGGCCCAGCACGACCGTGGGCACGCGGCGCACCGGCATCCGCGTGCCCTCCAAGGACTGCGCCGCCCGCTTTCCGGAGGCACGCCGGCCGACCCAGACCTTGGCCACCATCGCGGCCACGGCGGCCAGCAGCACCCAGCCGATCCAGGCGCGGATGGTGTCGCCGGCCTCGTCGGTACGCAGGACCGACGAGAAGATCCAGGTGCCCAGCAGGACCCCCGGGATCGACCCGGCGGACAGCCACCCGACCAGGCCCCAGTGGACCGTCCGGGACCGGATGTGGACCCAGGCGCCGACGGGCTTCATGATCGCGGTGGCCAGGACGTCGCTGGACACCGCGGCGGCCGGGGGCACGCCGAAGAGCAGCACCAGCATGGGGGTCATCAGGGCCGCCCCGCCCATCCCGGTGAGCCCGACGAGGAGCCCCGTGAGGAAGCCGCCCACCGAGAGGCCGAAGTCGAGTCCGAGCACAGGCTCACGATAGGGGCTTCAGGAGGTATTTCCTACTAAGCAGATGGGAAATGTTGTGTATGTCTCAATGGCGGGGGAGGTCGGCCAGATCCCGGCCGTACGGATCCAGCAGCTCCACGACATCCCCCCGGTACCCGGCCCCGGGCGGCACGATGGCGATCGCGTCGGCCCGCGCCCAGCCGACCTGGCCCTGCGGGCCGGTCATCGCGTAGGGACGGGCCTGGGTACCCGCCGGCGTCGAGTCGAGGGACACCGGGACCAGGGCGGTGTCGTCGGCGTAGTCCGCCGGCTCGGCGTCGTCGAGGAGTACGGCAGAACGTCGGCGCTCGACACCAGGGTCGTCGCGCAGCGCGCGGATGAGCGGGCTGACGAGGGTGACGAGAGCCGCCAGCGCCGCCACCGGGTCACCGGGCAGGCCGACGAGCAGGCGGCCGTCGACCAGCCGGGCCAGCAGCATCTGCGCGCCCGGGGTGACGCTCACGCCGTCGACGAGCCAGCGGGCGTTGAGGTCGCGCAGCACCGCGCGCAGGTGACTGTCCGGGCCCGGAGCGGTCGAGCCCGTCGTGATGAGCACGTCGACGTCGGCGTCGTCGATCTCCTGCGTGAGCAGGTCCAGTCGGTCCGGCGCGCGGACGGCCGGATTGCCGCGCGCACCGAGCGCGCCGACGAATGCGGGCACGGCATCACCGAGGGCGTCGCGCACATGACCGTTGCGCGGAGGGCCGTGCTTGAGGAGCGTCGATCCCAGGACGAGGGTGCCGACGACGGGCGGTCGGACGATGTCGATCGCATCGAGGCCACGGGCCGCGGCGAGGGACACCACCGCCGGTGTGACCGCCCGGCCCATCGGCAGCAGAACGTGGCCGGCCGGCGCGATGCTCGCCTGTCGTGCGATGCCCTCCCCGAGGTGCGGACGCGCGGCCTCGTCGGGCACCCGGCTGAGCGGGTCGACGGCCAGCACCACGGTCGTCCCGTCGCCGCGCCTCTCGACGACGGCGTCGTCACGGGCGAGCACGGCATCGGCGTGCCGCGGCAGCGGGGCGCGCGCCTCGACGGGTGCGGCCCAGCCCGGGGTCAGGACATCATGCTCGCCCACCCGCCAGGGACCCTCGCCGCAGAGGGCGAACCCCGACACGGCCGCGGAGTCGACCGGGGGATCGTCGATCACCGTGACGAGGTCGCGAGCGAGTGTGCTGCCGACGGCCTCGTCGAGGCGGGCGGGCGTGGCCGGCAGCGGCCGCGCGGCGGTGGCCGCGACGTGCCGGGCCTGCGCCCACGACAGCACGCCCTCCAGTCCGTAGGTGCTCACGCGCTCATGCTGGCACGCCTCGGTGCCTGCGGACCTCAGCTGCCCTTGGTGTAGGACTGCGGCGCCGCGGCCTGCGGTGCCGGCGCGGACTGCAGCGGGACGGCGTCCGGTCGCGGCTGCGCGGCCCGGCGCACCTGCGCGGGCTGGTCCGATCGACCCGACTGACCGGTACTGGTGACCAGACCCAGCTGCTCGGCGGCAGAGACCAGGTCGGCGCGGTACGCGTCGAGGCGCGCCCGCTGGTCGCTGAGCGCGGCGGCGTAGGCGTCGAGATCGGCCTGCGTCAGGCCGGTCGACGTGGTTGCCGGCTGGGCGGTGGTGTCGACCGCGGCCGTCCCTGCGGCAGCGGCGTCAGCCTCCTGCGCCTGGACCATCCGGACGCCGAGGAGCCCGACGATGCCCACGCAGGTCGCGCCGGCGAGGCCGGCCGACAGGATCCGCTGCGGTGTCGACGAGCCGCGCTTGGCGGCGGGCCGTGCGGGCCGTGCGGTCGTGCGCGATTGCTCAGTCATCGTCATCATCTCCATGCTCGTCGCCCTCGTGGTCCTCGTTCTCGTACTCGTCGCCCTCGTGGTCCTCGTTCGCGTACTCGTCGCCCTCGTGGTCCTCGCCCTCGTACGTTGCCTTGGGCTCGGGAGCGGGCGTGACGACGACCCAGTCGTAGACGACGCCCTGCGCGCGGTCGACGAATCCGGTGACCACCGACTGGTCGGCCCGCTGCACGGTCACCGCCCAGGCGGGATGGCCACCGTGCTTGGCGGTGCGGACATCGGTGACCGTGCCGCCGTCGGTCGCGGACAGCACGAGGCGGGCCGCCACCTCGGCGGACAGCTCCGGCACCGCGACCGTGGGCGTGGCCGATTCAGCGACCAGCGGCTCGATGACGACCGGCTCGGCGACGAACGGCTCGACCACCGGGACAGCGGCCGCGCTCGTGGCGGGCGCGGCGACGATCTGCCGGGTGGTGTCGTCCTGGCCGGTGCTCGCGGTCGCGTTGATCACGGCAGCGCTGGCCACGGATGCTGCGATGAGGACACCGCCTGCGGCAGCCACGGCCGCGATGATGCTTGCTCGTTCCATGGGGACTCCTTCAGTCTCGTGGGGGAGGAATGGTCAGCTGGCGCCGACGAGCGCGTCGGCGGGTGCGACGGGCTGCGCCTTGGGCGACGTCGCCGCGGGCCTCGTGGCCCGGGCCGGCGGGGGCACGAAGCCGCGCGCCAGCAGGCCGACCACGATCAGGCCGGCGCCCATGACGAGCACGGCCAGCGACCAGTCGGCGAGGGCATCGGTGCCCGCCATCAGGTAGTGCGCCGTGGCCAGCGGCCAGGCGGCGAACGCCACCCAGTGCGCGCGCTTGAACACCGTCGCCCCCGCCTTGCCGAGGCGGCTTCGGAATCGTCCGGCGAGCTGCACCGGGATCATCGCCCAGAACGCCAGCGTGCCGAGCGCCACTGCGAGCGGCTGCCACGGCGCGAGGCCGGGGATCAGGATCTGGGCCGGGTTGAACCGGATCACCGGGTCGACCAGCAGCAGTGCCATGTGGACGATGAGGAACGCGACCGCGGTGACCCCGAGCCAGCGATGCAGGTCCATCAGCCGGATCGGCGACGCCCACGAGCCGAGCAGGCGCGTGCGCAGCAGCAGGCCGTACACCAGCACGGCGGTCAGCAGTCCCCAGGCGGTGATGCCGCTCGCGCGGATGGCCAGCCAGGTCCAGGGCAGTTCAGCCATGGTGATGCTCCTTGAGTTCCGACCCGGCCAGGGCGCGGGTGCGATGGGTGGTTGTTGCTGTGGTCAGCAGGGCGGCGATTCCGCGGTTGTCGAGCCAGGCCAGTGCCGAGGCGCTGTCCTGCAGCAGCGCCGCCGTGGCGAGCACCTCGGCTCGCCATGCCTGCTCGTGCAGGACGGTCGCCTGCGTGAGGTCACCGCGTGCGACGTCCCCCGTGCGCGGGTCGATGACGTGATGCCGCGTGCCCTGCGCCCACCGACGGGTGAGGGTCGTGGACGTGGCGATGGCGATCGCGTCCTGGTCGTCTCCGAACGACAGCTGGGTCAGCAGGCGATTTGGCGACTGCGCGCGCACGCGCTCGTCCTCCACGCCGATGCACCACGAAGCGTCGATGCGCCCGCGGATAGCGATGTCGCCGCCAAGGTTCACCAGGACGCCCTCGGCGCCGAGGTCGCGCAGTTCGTCGGCGACGACGTCAGCAGCCAGGCCCTTGCCGATGGCTCCGGGGTCGAGGCCGATGCCGCGCGGCAGCTGCACCGTCGAGGCCGCGTGATCGATGACGATCCCGGCCATGCCTGGTGCGGGAGCCACGTCGATCGTGGCCGCGGGTGCTGCGGTGCGGGAGGTGACAGTCGCGAAGTCGGCGTCATAGCCGAGCCGCGTGATCGACTCCCAGATGGTGGGGTCGAAGAGGCCGTCGGTGAGCAGCCATGCTTCCCGCATCCGCTCGACCAGCAGCAGCAGATCGGGGCTCACCGACACCGGGCCGGACCCGGCGACGGCGTTCAGGAGGGAGAGCTCACTGGCGGCACGGAAGCGGCTCCACGACGACTCGAGGACCTCGATCCGCTCGCGGGCCAGGTCGACCAGCAGCGGGGCAAGACCGGGATGGGCGTGCACGAGGACGTGCACGTCGGTGCCCATCGCGCGGAACGTCGATTCCGCGGTCGTGGGAGCCAGGAGCGCCGTGGTCATGCATTCACGGTACGAGCGCAGCGATGAAGGCCCAGCCATGCGCAGGTAAAGCCCGGGTAAGGCGTGCGGACCTCTCGGGAGGCGCCCCGCGCAGGGGGCATCAGGGGCTCGAGTGCCGTGACACGATGGCGCCGTGAAGGTGCTCGTGGTCGAGGACGACCCCGCGGTCTCCGAACCTCTGCTCGCGGGCCTCCAGCGCAATGGCATCGAGACCGAGCACGTTGCCTACGCCAGCCACGTCGTTGCGGCTGCGTCAGGCGTCGACGTCGTCCTCCTTGACCTCGGCCTGCCGGACGGTGACGGCCTCGATGTGCTGCGCGAGCTGCGCCGCGTCTCCGATGTGCCCGTCATCATCGCGACAGCTCGCGGCGACGAGACGGACCGCATCGTCGGACTGGAGATCGGCGCCGACGACTACGTCGTGAAGCCCTACTCCGTGCGCGAGCTTGCCGCGCGCATTCGTGCGATCGCCCGCCGCCGCCGCGTCGATGCGCCTTTGGCGTCGGGACGCGTCGTCGTCGATCGCAACCGTCATCGCGTGAGTGTCGACGGCCGGGAGGTGGAGCTCACGGCGAAGGAGTTCGACCTGCTCGCCGTCCTCGCCGAAGAGCCCGGCCGCGCGGTGACGCGGCAGGAGCTGTTCTCGCGCGTCTGGGACCCGGTGTGGATCGGCACGGGCAAGACCCTCGACGTGCACGTCGCGTCGCTGCGCCGCAAGCTCGGCGATCCCTCGCTCATCGAGACCGTGCGCGGCGTCGGGTACCGGCTCGCGGTGGATGACGCATGACGCGTCGACTCGTCATCGCCATGGCGCTGCTCGCGGCGTTCGTCGCCGTCGCGCTGGCGATCCCGCTCGTGCTCGTCGTCGCGAACGACCAGCGCCAGGCACTCGTCTCGCGGCTCGAGGTCGACACGCTTGCCACGGCGGCGCAGATGGCCGCGCAGCCGTCCATCGACTGGCAGGCGACCGCCGAGGCGACCGCTGAGAGCACGGGCGCGCGCGTCGTCGTGGTCGACCTGGAGCGCACACTGGCCGCCGACAGCGGGAACACCGAGTTGGACCGCGCGTTCGATCGTTTGGAGATCGATGCAGCTCTCGCCGGCTCCCTGGCCTCGGATGTGCGGATGTCGCAGACGCTCGGCGAGGAGCTGCGCTACGTGGCCGCACCGATCGTCCAGGGCTACAACGTCGTGGGCGCGGTGCGGCTGTCGCTGCCTGAGTCCATCGTCGACGATGCCGTGGAGCAGACGCAGCGCTGGCTCGCGGTGTTCGTGGTCACGGTGATCGCCACCGCTGGTCTCGTCGCCTGGGTGCTCGCTCGCTCCATCGTCGGGCCGCTCGACCGGGTGGCACGCGTCGCAGCCGACCTGCCGAACGATCTCGACCAGCGTGCCCCCGTCGACGAGGGGCCTGCGGAGGTGCGGGCCGTCGCGGTCGCGTTGAACGGGACGGCCGAGCGGCTCTCGGAGATCCTGCGACGCACGCAGCGGGTCGCGGCGGATGCCTCGCATCACCTGCGCACCCCGCTCACCGGCGTGCGGCTGCGCCTGGAGGCGATCGAGGACGTCACGGACCAGCCGGAGGTGGCCGACGAGGCACGGGCCGCGACGGTGGAGGTCGACCGGCTCACGCACCGCATCGAGCAGGTGCTCGAGCTCGCCAAGGGCGATGCCGGCTCACTGCCGCTGGAGGAGCAGGACCTCGGAGCCATCGTGCGCCAGCGCGCGGATGCTGCGACTCCTGTCTTCTCGGAGGCGGGCATCGCAATCGATGTCGATGCGGTCGACGAGGCCCTCGTGCGCGCGCCGCGGGGCAGCATGGCCCGGATCGTCGACGAGCTGCTCGGCAATGCGCTGCAGTACGCGCGCGAGCACGTGATCGTCGGGGTCGACGCATCGCCGCAGGCGGTCGTGCTCACGGTGGCTGACGACGGTCCGGGTGTCCCCGAGGGTGAGCGCGAGGCGGTGTTCGAGCGCTTCCGTCGAGGATCCGCCGCGGCACCGGGCGGCACCGGGCTCGGCCTGGCACTCGTGCGCGAGACGGTGGCCTCCGTGCGGGGCGAGGTGCAGGCACTGGTGTCCCGGGAGGGCGGACTGCTCGTCCGGGTCGAGCTCCCGCGCGTGGCTCGCGACACCTGAGCCGGTCAGGCCGGCAGGATGCGGCCCATCCCGGTGAAGCTGCGGCCCCACCATGATTCGTCGATCGGGTTCACGCGCACGCGGTGCCCCGCGCTCGGCGCATCGATCATCCGGTTGCCACCGATGTAGATCCCGACGTGGTGGGCGCCGTTCTCGAAGAAGAACACGAGGTCGCCGGGCCTGGCCTTGCTGCGCGGGATGCGTACAACCTCGGCGTACTGCTGGCGCGAGGTGCGCGGGAGCGTCATGCCGATGGCAGTTCGGTAGACGAACTGCGTGAAGCCCGAGCAGTCGAAGGAATCCGGGCCGTTGCGCCCGGCTCGGTAGCGGTCGCCGATCTGCTTGCGGGCGACCTGCAGGATCCGGGTCCGCATCTGGGCGATCCGGGCCGCGCGCTGGGCACGGGCGCGCTGCTGGCGGTCGGCGAGCGCCTGCTTGTCCAGGGAGATGCGCACCGCGGCCGGGGCCGGGCCTGCGAGCGCTGCGGCGGGCGGCGGCGAGGCCACCAGGTACAGGGGGGCACCGACCGCCGGGGGCCCGTGGAGAACGGGCAGCACGCCCAGGGCGAGGGCGAAGGCGGCGGTCACGCCGGTGATGGCCACCGCGAAGCGGGGTCGTGCCATGGTGCCTCCCGTCCTCGTTGCGTCCGTGGGCCGTCGTGGAACAGGCCTTCGACGCTAGGAGGGTCGTCCCGGGGCGGCACGTCGGCTGTCCGGAATGCGGATGCTGATCCGCGGCCGGGTGAGGATGGTCACAGTCGTCCCAAACGTCACATAAGTACCAGAAGCACCAGCTACGGGGTTTGGGGAAAGTCCTGCCGTGAGGGGAGCGGCCGCACTACCTTCCAGACACATTCCCCCTGACGGAGGCAGCCATGGACGACGTGATCCAGCAGCACAAGTACGTCCTCACCGAGGACCAGATGCCGACCACCTGGTACAACATTATGGCCGACCTGCCGGCACCCCCGCCGCCGCCGCTGCACCCCGGCCGCATGGACCCGGTGGGGCCGGAGGACCTCGCGCCCCTGTTCCCGATGGAGCTGATCCTCCAGGAGGTCTCCGCGGACCGGTACATCGACATTCCGGGTGGAGTCCTGGACGTCTACCGCCAGTGGCGGCCGTCGCCCCTGTTCCGCGCCCACCGCCTCGAGAAGGCGCTCGGCACCCCCGCGCGCATCTACTACAAGTACGAGGGCGTCTCGCCCGCTGGCTCGCACAAGACCAACACCTCGGTGCCGCAGGCGTACTACAACAAGAAGGAGGGCACCACCAAGCTCACCACCGAGACCGGTGCGGGGCAGTGGGGCACCGCCCTGTCGTTCGCGTGCGCCCTCTACGGCCTGGACTGCGAGGTCTGGCAGGTCGGCGCCTCCTACGACGCCAAGCCCTACCGACGCCTCATGATGGAGGCCTTCGGCGGGCACGTGCACCGCTCGCCGTCCGACGTGACCGCGGTCGGCCGGGAGTTCGCCAAGGACCCGAAGAACTGGTCAGGCTCCCTGGGTATCGCGATCTCCGAAGCCGTCGAGGTCGCGGCCAGCGACCCCAACACGCGCTACGCCCTCGGCTCGGTGCTCAATCACGTGCTCCTGCACCAGACGATCATCGGCCAGGAGGCCCTGCTGCAGATGGAGATGGCCGGGGACACCCCGACCCTCATCGTCGGCTGCACGGGTGGCGGTTCGAACTTCGCAGGTCTGTCGTTCCCCTTCCTGCGCGAGAAGCTCGCCGGGCGCATCAACCCGCGCATCCTCGCCGTCGAGCCAGCGTCGTGCCCCTCGCTCACCAGGGGCGTGTACGCATACGACTTCGGCGACACCGCAGGCATGACGCCGCTGATGAAGATGCACACCCTCGGCCATGACTTCATCCCCGACCCGATCCATGCCGGTGGCCTGCGCTACCACGGCATGGCTCCGCTCATCTCGCACATCTACGAGCTGGGCCTGATGGATGCCGTTGCGGTGCCGCAGACCGAATGCTTC
>Ga0129333_10002515_pt1 | contig 17108 bp, 27 predicted proteins | sample CPB6_08_DNA_FD_94474 | JGI IMG/M metagenome (GOLD analysis project Ga0129333, IMG submission 94474) | Freshwater to marine salinity gradient microbial communities from Chesapeake Bay, USA - CPBay_Sum_0.6_0.8_DNA | ecosystem: Environmental > Aquatic > Marine > Coastal | place: USA: Chesapeake...
CGCCTGGACGTTCTTCGCCCAGGATGAAGTTTTCCACATGCTTGTGGACCAGGGTTCCTAGATTGGTGGATTCTTTGGAGATGCGATTGGCTTCAGCATCACCCACACGCTTGCGCCATTCGATCAAGGCAGTCTTGTCACCGGTCTTGCCCAATATCTCAGTGACCGAAGGCAACTTCTCTCCGCCATTGGGAGTGAGATACTTGCGGCCACCTGGGCCATCTATGCGCTCTAAACGGTGATATGTTACAGGAGGATTTATCGTGATCATCGCTTATTGTAAGCGATTGTTTGACTTGTGTCAACCTTTACCAGGCCACGTACCAGATAAAGGTATCGCCAGTGGTAGCATTGAGCCTGCGCTCGATTGAATAACCCAAAGAAGTGAAATAGTCAATGACTGAGTTCATTTGGGTGGATCTTTTGCGATCCTGATCCACTGCCGTCCATGTGGCATAATACTGCCTGGCCACTGCAATGCCTGCACCTGCATCAGTCATGAGCGTATCGTCCAAAGTAGTTTCATAATCCCCGGTTTCAACTGCATCCAGGATGGCGGATTCGATATCTCGTATTTCATCAAATATCACACGGTCGTTGCGACTCTTGGACCTTGACTCACTTGCTGTCAGCATGGGGGTATATGTAGGCATCTCACATTTTCCTGTCTAATGACTTTGAGGCCATCTTGGATATGATCTCATCGTCCTTGTTCTTGAGTTTTTCTTCCGGAGAAGTGGTGGCCAAGGTTATCATCCTGGGATTGGACATTTCGATCCCTGGAAGTCCTTTCAACACCAACATGAGTTCGTCCATGCCAATCTTGTTGCCAGCGCGGCGGAGATCAAACAAAAGCTGATTGGGAGATATCTCCTGCATGCCAGCGGCTTTGGCCGCTAGCACCAGACCCTGTATCTCATCGCGCAGATCATCCAGCTGCGCATCAACTTCAAATAGCTTCATCTTTGAGCCCGCGTCCTAGTGGTTCTTCTTCTGGACCACTGGCAGCATCGTGACCGGCCAGCGCATCCGTGGTATCTTCAGCGTCTGACGAGATCTCTGGGGCTACTGTTGCAGGTGCAGCACCTTGTAGGACTGCCACTGCATCTGTCATGGAATCATGGCAGGCTTTCATGGCATCCAGTGCAGCTGATAGAGCAGCATTGGCCGAAGTTTCGAAAGCCTGGGCCTTGTCCATGCCATACGCGGTCTTCATCTTGGCGATCACTGGCATCATTTTTTGTACCTGCATCTCTGCGATGTCCTCAGCCATGCCCATGACGTCGTCGATCATGTCCTGGACGGCCAATACCAGCTCGGCTTGTTCAAGGCTTTCGCCTGATGCGGCTGCTGGAGCCATTTCTTCTTCTGACACGATGGTAGGGCCATTTTCGGCTGTTTCACGTAGTAGCTGTTCCAACATGGCCAGCTTGGTATATGCTGGATCTAGATGGAAGTTCTCTTTGGTATAGAACTGCTCTTCCTTGAGCTTGTGCACCCGGGCCAGTAGATCGCTTGCCTTGGTGGCATCAACATTGACCTTGACGCGATGCTGGCTCTCCAGGAAGCGTCTGGCTTTGTTGTTCTTCTGCGGTTGCGATATTTCAAGATCGTTTAATTTCATGTTGGTAACCTTCCTATGGAGATATTTATTATTCGTCAGACGAAAGAGAGCAATTCATGCTTGGCTGACTTGCATCGCAGCATGGCTTCTTCCATGCGTATTGTATAGAAATCCCTCTTGAACGAGTCTATGCTGTTCTTCTTCAGTCTCAGACTGAACAGGGCAGCGTCATTGAGATGATGCTGATAACGCTCGTCTGTTGATACAATCTGTTGTGAATCCAGTATGCGGGTGGTGCGCTTGGTCGAATTGATCTTGACCAAGGCCATAGCGGATATGAACAAACCCAGATCCTCGCCATGCTTGACTCCGGTCTGGGCATCATATACGTCGTAAAAATTCTTGTGTTTGCCTAACCATGTGGCAGACTTGGTACGTATCACGAATCCGTTTTCAAATATCAGATCCGATCCTTTTTTCTGTGCACGTGCGCAAAACTTGCTGGCGCTGACAAAATCTTCGTTGAGCAGCTCTTGGGCGCGATCAACAGCCCGAGACAGTTTTTCAACCAACTGCTTTTTCTTGCGTGTCATGTGCTTACCTCTTGTTGAGCCTTGCCACCCTACGGCTGGCAGGATTGAATTTCTTGGTGCGGCGGGCCTTGATCTTGATCCTGGCCTTGTAACGACGCTGTGTGCGTTTCATCACGAAACGCTTCTTCATGTCTATCCTCTTGCCGCAGCTGGCAGCAGATGCCACGGCGCGACCTTTGCGCTTGCCTGACGTGCATCGCACCTTGCGGACCACCTTTTTACCACGCCTGGCCCATACCAGCTTGGCTTCGGTGATCTCTTCTTCCACATCCTCAAAAAGCTCGTGCAGTCTCATTTTCTTGCTATCAAATAACCCAGCGTGGCCAACAAAGCAGCGATCACTGATCCTGCTGTAGTAACCATTACCTTGAACTTGCTTTCCTGGCCTTCTCTCACCATCTTCTTGAGTTCTTCGTGCTGTGTAGCAGCGCGGAGACTCATGGCCTCTAATCTCTCTTCCACAGCCTCAAGCCTGCTGGTCATGGCCTCAAACTTTTCTTCCAATCGCAGATACCTTTCAGCACAAAGCTCAACGTGTGCTTCTAGGTTTTCCTTCTCTAATTTCGTCGTAGCCATAGACCGGCGTCTCCAATATCAATGCATATCCATTCGTGAGAATATGCTGTTTACCTAGACCCAAGGATGCCTGTGTGACCAAAGTAGGGGTTGTTGTCATGGAGACCTGAGCTGACCAAAACGGTGGTAATACCGCTGCATTATTTAGCTTTGGGTTGGGTTTAAGTGGCAGGTGCTCCGGGCCGAGAATTCACAAAATAAGTGTTGAGTCGTGCTGTATCTCGTGGTTCCAACATCTGAGTAGGTAAAGATGCTGTTTCTTCCAACCTGGTATGTATGGGCAATCCTTCGCTGTCACGTGTTAAGTTTTCCACAGACACGTAACCCAGTTTTTCCGTGGACCAAGTCAATACCCATACGTCATGCTTTCCTTGATAATCGGTACCAAATGCATATTGTGATAGATCCTGCTGACGGCGGCGCTCGATAGTTATAGCAAATGGTTGGGCACGCAAGCCCACACATTGTATCAAGGTATTGAGATTTTGGAACTGTTGATAGGGCAAGGCACGTGCTGGATCAGACACCCTGGTGTCGGTGATGTCTACCAACGTGTAACAGATGAAATGATCCATGTCGTCTGATATTTTATGTGATTGTGCTTTCACGCCACTGCCTTGTGTTATCAGACTATTTAACTGGTCATGAGAAAGCCGCCTTGCGGCGGCTTTCCTTGTTGCTGTTAAACAGCGTGGCTATTAGACAGCAGCGGCGCTGACTGAGAAGCCAAGACCAGCCTGGACAGTTGTACCAGACACGTCGATGCTGTTGTTACCAACAGTTGTGCCCAGTGCACGGATAGCAGTCTGCAGAGCAGCAGCTGAAAGTGCAGCATGACCATCAGTGATGGCATGGATCACGCCTGTTGAGGCATTGGCGATGTCATAAACAATCACGCTAGGAATAGCACGAACCACAGCTTCGATAGCTTCGCCTGTTTCAGACTCAGGACGGAGGTCGATTGCAGAAGCAGCGGCATCCTTGACGGTGATGAGGTAGAAAGCGGTGCTTACGCCTGGGCTGTAAATTCCGCCAGTTTCGGTTCCTACTGAACCATTGATACGAGTTGGCATATTATATCTCCTTGATATTCAATCTCTAGAAAGACTATGTCTCTCATGCTCTTATTTAGCTCGGCACGATTTTTTGGCCCAAGATAGTGTTATTTCAGCAATGCTTTGGGGTCAATCAGGGCTTTGCCCAGCCTATAGCCGCCATACATGCTGGCTGCGGCCAAGGCCAGCAGCTTGGCTTTGTCAGCCAGTTCACTTTGATCAGGCTTGTCAATACGATCCAGCTTGTAGCCACCTGTCAAGGCAAGATCATCCAGCAATGGCTTGAGCTCGCTGCGCTTGGCATGCAGATTGAAATACTGTAGCATGCGGGTCATGACCAGATTGCGCTCGTGTGGTGTGATGGCATTCCATTCCTGTGCCAATCGACGTATGCTGCGATATGTCATGTTCTTGATGTTGAGCATGCGCTCGAACTTGAGAAGGAATCTAGCAGCGTCTGTAGAGTCCAACCTGCGTGACGCCATGTCATCCAGGAAGGTCTTGACCACCAACTGGTTGACCCTGATGCTCCTGCGGTCAGCCACGTTCTCTGCTTGATCTGCCAGGCGCTTGCTTATGGTGGATTCAGGATCGATCAGGGTGTTTAGAGCCACATAAAGATCGGTGGCCATGTTGCGCTCGGCTTTGAAGTTTCCAAAACTAGCAGTCCTGTCGGCATAACCAGCGGCTGCGCCAGACGTCACGGGTTCGTTATACATGATCCATAATGCGATCACGCTCATGAATGCATAGTCTGCCACATCCTTGATGTCCATGCTGGCCACGGCATTCTTGCTCTTGAACAGCTTGCTTTCCAGGAATATGCTCTTGTAAGCATCATCTATTTCTTGTCTTAGGTTTTCGTCCATGTCATATCTCTCCGGTGAACCTGGGATTGTCTGGTGCGCTGCGGAAATGCGGGTTCACTATCTTGCCTGCTGCGGTCACATAGCCTTCGCCGCCAGGCCGGCCATTGATACTCTGGGTCACTCCCAGGGTTTTGGCCATTTCGTCACCGTGTTTCTGCGTCAGTTGATCGAATATCTCTTGCTTGGCACGCTTGATGGCCAAAAACGTGCTCCAAAAAACACGCCATTCAGGTTTGGCCTGTAGCTGTTTCAGTATCACCTTCTGTGGTTCGCTGACCTTGGCTGTCAGCAACCAATCATCAAAGTCCAAGGCGTCGTGGCTTTTGCCCAACTTGACTGCATAGCTGTATAGTATCTGCTTGAGCGTGGTGAACTTGGGTGCGGTGAAATTGGCGATGGCATTGATGGCTCCGGCGTTTTGCTTGACCAGAGCCAAGGCCTTGTCGACTCCAGTGGTATCCACAGTGGTAGATTGCGATGGACGCTGTATGTCCAGGGCTATCAATTCAGGAGTGCTGTTCAGGCGTTTGATCTCTGCAGGATTGGCTGCTACCAGCTTGGATGAACCCAGCTCTTCGGCCTTGCCATGTACCGTGACAAACACTTCGGCAGTGGGCATCTTGCCATACAGGCCCTTGGGGCTGACTGTGTAGGTCACCTTGTTGGGTGTGAACACATAGTTGCCGCTCTTGTCCGGAGTCTGCTTTTCAGCAAACATTATGTCGCCTTTGAAGAAACCTTGGGTGCCCGCTGAGGCCTTTTCAAAAACATCCCATAGCTTCATGTATTTGTCGCTCAAGGACTTGCGGTTGGCAGCAAATTGTTCATCGCTTTGATCTGGACGCTTGCGTCCAGTATTCTGTATTTCTTGGGCCAGACCTTCTTTGTCAAGCACCAGGCTCTTGCTCCACTGTGCATTGGGCACCAGGTAGAAACGTCCTTGTGCATCATTGCCCCAGTATATGGCCATGGTACCGTCCCATTTGACTGATGCGGACCCTGCGCTTTGTGACATCTTCTTGAGCTCAACCAAGCTCTCCATGCCACCTTCGGCACCATCCACTATGAGGTAATCTTCCAGGTGCTGTAGATCCCTGCCTACCTTGGCTTCAGTTAGCTGGCGTCGACCATTTAGATCGCTAAACTTCATTTCTTGGACTCTCTTATGTTCTTTACGCCACGGCGGAATTTTTCCTGATCTCCGGATTTCATGCTGTTGAATAAACGCTTGATCAAGTCCGAGGATTCTTCTGGGTCATAATTGTTTTCAATGAGCCTGATCAAGTTTTGCACGCTGGCAATGGCTTGCACCGCCTTGCTTTCCACGAAAAAGTGTATGTCGCGTTGCGGTACCAGGTCGTTGATTTCTTGCAATAAACTCCGGGTTTGTTTCTTCATGATCTTGGCTCCCAAATGTATTTATGGCATAAATAGATCCATAGGAGGATTGCATCCATGCGAGCAACACAACAAATCAGAGACATCATAGATCGTTTGGCCATACTGGAATCGGAACTGGGCGAAGCACCATTGGAACAGCCAGGAATCGGCGCCAAGATCGGCGATGCGCAGCCAGCAGGACAGAACGACGCAGAAGAACGCAACAAGACCCAGAAAGCCATCGCTCGTATGTATAGCCTGGCACAAAATGGCTTGGTTGACAAGGGACAGGTTTCTGCACTTGGTACGGCCATGAAAGCATTGATGGCTGGTAACCCACTGAGCAGCCCACAGCGCATGGTCATGTTGGACGTGATGAGCACACTGATGGATCTCATTGGTGACGATACCAGCCTGGTAGCACGTATCAAACAGGATCTAAAGAAGCAGCAGGAACCTGCTGCTTAATTCGAGCCCTGTGCGGGCTTTTCCCAAGCAGGTGTACCGGTTGCTTTTTCCCATTTGGTTGGTGGAGACGAATCCGGTGCACTAGGGGTCTTGCGTAACATGGCCCTCAACTGCTCGGCACTGGCAACCTTTCTTACCACAGCAGCGTCACTGGCCACACCAGGGACGCTTTTTTCTTGGCCACTTTGATTTTTCATGCGATTGTAGAGCACATCTGCATCTGAAGGACCGTCATCTGCATCTGGATCCATGTCGCGTATGCGCAGGCTATGCACATCAAAGGCCAATTCCATCTTCTGACCCACTGCACTGGAACTGCGAGTCTTCATGAACTGTATCTGCACACGCCCACGTTCACGCAACACGATGCTGCTGAAGATACCAAACACGTTGTCTGCTGTCTGGATCTTGCTCAAACCACCTGCGATGTGACTGTGGTCAAACTCAACTGTTTCAACTGCTGAACGATTCAGCTGTGATGCTGTGACCAACAACAAGTTCAATTGGATGGCCAAGTTACGCAACTCTTCCGATACCAACTTGTCCTTGATAAACAGGTCCGCTACCGAGATCTTCTGTCCTGCCGGCATCATGAGATCCAGGTAATCTACGATGATGGCATCTACCTTTTGTCCAGTCTGCACCTGGAATTCTTTCAGCCATGCTCGCAAGTCATTGATGGTCACACCATTGGGCAACTGCACGATTTGCAACTTGCCAGCCTTCTTGCCTGACATCTTGACCTTGAGTTCCACGTCGTCGATGTTGCGGAACACTTCCTTGGTAGGCATACCTGTGATCATGCTGTCAAGTCGCAAGCTGGTCAACCCTTCGCTCAGTTCCAAGCTAAAGTAGACCACGTTGTAACCAGCCTGGCTCCAGTTCAATCCAATGTTCTGTAGGAACAGAGATTTACCAGCACCTGACCCGCCTGCAAAGATGTTGAGCTCGCCTCTATTGAATCCACCATACAGTTTTTCATCCACGGTCTTCCAACCTGTGGAAACCTGTCCATTGGCATCCTTCAGCGTGGTCAATCGTGAACGCGGATCAGCATAGTAGTCTGTACCAAAGCTCTTGGCCAGTCCAATCTGTGTGGCTTCTCTGATCAGCTTTTCCACACCGCCATACTGTTGCTTCTCCAGCATGTCAGCACTCTTGAGAATGGCCTTCTCTAATGCCTTGTATCTGCAGAACTGTTCAAATTCAGCCAAGAACCATTCGCTGTGTATGCGCACTTCGTCACCCAACTGCTGTAGTGCTGTACCACATGTGGCATTGATCTGTTCAGCAGTGGGCACATTGGAATATTCGTCCACATACTTCTTGACAAACTCAGCCGCTGGAGCCAGTCGCCTGGAGAAATACTCATGGCTCATGATGCCCTGGCATCGGCTGGCCAGCTCTCCGTCGGCTATCAGGAACTCCAAGAACAGCTTTTGCAGGTCGTCTGAATATTCCTTGACTTCGTTGTTGTCAGCCATTGTTCTTCCTTAATCTTATTTTGATCTTCAACTGATTGTCTTCTCTTGACTGTAATATGCTGTTTAGCGTGGCCACGCGGCCGTATGATCTAGCTGCATCTGCTGCATCCTTGATACCTGGATCCCAGTCTGGAAATGCCACGCTCCATCCTAGCTCTATCGCACGCTCGGCCAATCTACCTCCGCTGTTGTCTTGATCTGGAACTACTATGGGTTCCACATCTAGATCCGTGATCAACTGCACTTGCCTGGGACTGATGTCGTTGTGTAACACGGCCACGCCGTCGATGGCCAAAGCGTCATACTCACCTTCTACCACCAGCACGAACCGTCTGGGTGCACCTTGCGGATCAAGGTTGAACACAAAGTCAGGTGGTGCCTTGCGCAGGGTCTTGGGCGAACCTTTGGGAGGGTCTCCTATCCATCTGGCCGAATATCCTACTGTGTCGCCTTGCCAAACATACGGCAATATCACGCGGCGATCCAGGTTCCAGAACTTGGTGTCATTGCTGTAATGCCAATCAGCAAGATCCAGCATGCGCCTGTTGCCTAGATATTCAAATGCAGAATCTGGCAACTGGTTGTTTCCTGGAACGTCGCAATGTGGCCAAGCAGGACGCCACACAGGTTCATCATCCACTGGTGCTAGATCAACGGTGTCATCTTTCTCCGCCAACAGCCGCATGTTGATGCGTTGTATCTCTGCTTCGTCCACACCAAGCTGCTTCATCAAGCTCTTGAGCTTGTGCCCCATGGTCTGGCCAGGACGCCATTTGGTCTTGAAGCCACAGTTGAAACAGTGATAAGCGGTAGCACCATCTGGATCAAAGATGAATCCGCCACGCCGACGTGTGTCAGGCCTGGGCTGTCCAAAAGTCACGCACATGGGACAGTTCGTCGTCCACCAACCTTTGGGTGTGGAACGCAAACCTCTCGCGTGAGATTTTATGGTGTCTTGTATCAGATTCACAAGACTATTTTATGCTCTATTGATGACCCTGTCAATAGTGCCTGCGTTCAGAGGGTCAGGATTATAAGTGATCCTCAACCATTTGGCGCGAGTGTCGATGTTGAAATCTGCCAGGCCAGTGAATCCAGAATAGACAGCAGCGGCTCCAATGTTGGCCCAATTGACGGGCGTGTCTTCCAAGCATATCTGCCAGGTGATGCTGCCGGTATAATTGGTCATGTAAACAGCAGCGGTATTGAGAGTGCTTACATTGCTGACAGAGCCTGTGGCACGCAAGGGTTCACTATAGCCCGGAGCATCAAAAGGACCTGAGAACTGATATGTGGTTGCGCTGGAGCGGAACTGTTCGTATGCACCGGTACACAGCTCGATCTCAGCACGTGCGTCATAGTTGAGATCAGTATAGCTGGCAGCAGTTGTACCATCGCTGCTGACCATCATCACGCCCACATGATATATGCCTGGCTGTAGGCCCACGGTGTCATGATCCAACAGTACCAAACGAGCACGGCCTTTTGCTGCATCAGACGCAGGTGCTGTCTTCCTGACCAATACTTCACCCGTGATGGGATCCGTCATCTGCCAGATGACTGTTTTAAGCGTGATATCATAAGGCTTGCGGTCCCTGTTCTTGAACTGCAAGTCAATGGTGTTATCAACGCCTATGTAAGCAATATATCTGCGCTCGTTCATAGGTGTGTTCCTTAGGGTTCCTTCCCGGACCATTATATCCAGGGTCTGTTCATATACGTAAGCTACTGTCATGCCTTTTTCCGTGCCATACCATATTTATGTTTTGGTAAATAACTTCGATGACCAATAATGAAGAAGTGAATCGACTGCTGGAAAGATTTCCGTTTTTGTGCCTGGCCCGCTATAGCGGACAGGAATACATTGGTATCATACAGAATTACGACAATACCATCGTCAGCATGTATGTTTTCAATCGCTTGCAAGAAGACGACAAAAAGTCTTTCTTAGAGTGTGGGGATGAATGGTGGTGGGCCACCAACCGGCAGTTGCCCATCAACATCGTCCTGGGTGTGAAATTCAAGAGATTCCAGTATTGCTTGCACACGTTTTCCGTCAAGGAATTTGACGTTGTAGCAGGGCACGTGGTCACACTACAGAGCGTCATCACCAAACGGATCAAACGACGCCAGATACAGCTGATACGCAAGGTTGATCCGCAACCCTAAATGATCGAAATAATCTACCTACTGGTGGCCACGCACATGACCATATTGTGCGTGACACTCTACCTACATCGAAGCCAAGCACATCGCTCGGTACAATTCCATCCCGTGATAGCGCATGCCATGCGTTTTTGGCTGTGGCTGACCACTGGCATGGTTACCCGTGAATGGGTAGCGGTGCATCGTCGGCATCATCAGGCCAGCGATCGCGAAGGTGATCCCCACAGTCCGCATGTGTATGGTATCTGGCGTGTGCTGTTTGGCGGCGCTTGGTTGTATGCCAACGCCAGCAGGAATCGAGAGCTGCTGAATACCTTAGGCTCTGGCACTCCTGACGATTGGATAGAAGAGCGTGTGTATTCGGCACATCCGTTGATGGGCATCATGCTGTTGTTGATCATCAATGCTGGGCTGTTTGGGCCTATTGGTATCGTGATATGGGGCATACAGATGATATGGATACCGTTCTGGGCTGCTGGTGTGATCAACGGTTTGGCACACTGGTGGGGATATCGCAATCATGATGTGGCTGATCGCAGCCGAAACTTACTGCCATGGGGCATATGGATTGGCGGAGAAGAACTGCACAACAACCATCATGGCGACGGAGCCAGTGCCAAGCTCAGTCATCGTTGGTGGGAGTTTGACGAAGGTTGGATGTGGATATGCATACTGCGCTGGCTTGGCCTAGCACGCACAAGACCTGCATCAAATCCTCGATGATAAATTATTGATACACAGGATGACATGTCCATAGGGCAAGGGGTTCTGAACACTTGCACAAAGGAGTTCGTCGTGTGTCATGAGCGGACATTTTAATCAAGCCACCTATGCTGGCATACATCTCATCGCGGAGTTCTGGGGCTCAGATCCGCAAATCCTCAAAGATTCAGACCTCATAAGATCTTGCTTGATACGTGCAGCCCGAGAGGCTGGAGCCACGGTGCTGTCTGACAGCTTCCATTACTTTGGCGAAGAATCCGGAGTGACTGGAGTGGTAGTTCTATCCGAAAGCCATATCAGCATACACACTTGGCCCGAAGAAGGATATTCCGCTGTGGACATATTCATGTGTGGACAATGTGATCCTAGATCAGCTATACCGGTAATCGCCGATGGCTTACAGAGCAAAGCCGTTGATCAGAATCTGTTGTTCCGTGGATTGCGCAAGACCCAGCGCGATCCACAGATGAGATTGCCCTTAGAAGTGTGAACTGGTTTGCTGTGCCTGCTCGGCCAGCAAGTTCATCTGCGTGACGATGGCCAATGCATATCCCAATGCATGGCTGCGCTTGAAGCTGTATCCGTCATCTTCGTTGCGATCCCAGACCTGGCGCTCGATGTCGGCCCACGATCGTCCTACCAGGTGACGCTTGCCTGGACGTATCAGTGCCAGCACCATGGCCAATTGATCCAGGCTGCGTGGCTGCATCTTGATCACTAGATCTGCGTGTGCATGTATGTGGAACAGTTGTTGGATGATGGGCTTGTGTTGCAGCATGTCCCAATCAGGTTCGGTACTGGCCAATTGATCCAAGTGATCCGGATCACGCACGCCTTGATAGATACCCACGTTCAAAAGATCGATCTTGAAGTAACCCACTTCCTCTGCACGCCTGAAATCCAACGTGCATAGACCAGTATAAGGATCTGTAGGCACATCATGGAAATAGACACCAGTATTGTGCTTGACCGTGCGCCCGCGATTGTCGCGCTGCATGGCGGGCACGTGCGGCAGCAGTCGCAGCAGCTGATCTCGATCAGCTAGATCAATGTCAATGTCTGTGCCTTGCGCTTTCATCGTGTTCTCTTCCACATCGTCTTGAACGCTGTTCCTTGTGACTTGATTTGATCATCCTGCCGAGCCAAACGTGCTTCTATTTCTTCCAATTTCTTGTATAACTGTGAGACCAAGAACCGCAGTTCTTTGATCTCTTGGTCGTTGTTGCTTTCCTGCACACGAGGTTTGGTCTCGGTTGGATCTTTATACTGTTCCATTTTTACTCACCTTATCAAAAACCTCTTGCATCCATTCGCACTCTTTCTTGTTGCGTGCGATCTTGATGCGCCAAGGATCTAGTTCTATATATGCTGTCACGTCTTGTAGCTGTTTCTCATCGAACCTGTTCAACAGATACTTGCCTTGCGTGGTGCCCAACAACACCCAAGGACTCAGCTTGCCAGTCCTGATCCAATGCAGGGCTTGCGTGGTGCTGACATCGTCCCAGAAGCAAGAGATGTCTTTGTTGGCTGTCATACCCCATTGTTCCATCAACAGCACCGTGCGCTCGCTGGCACGCTGTATGGTCTCTTTCTTGGTCAGCTCTCGGATATACATCTCATACACCCAGTCCTTGGACCAGTTGGAGAACTTGACCGAGTTCATGACCAAGAAGCGCACAAACGCATCTGGATCAGGTATGGTCAGATCTACTATGCGATGACCCAGCTTGACGAACGTGGAGTAATACTTGTTCTTGACAAAGTCCTCATACGTGGGCGTCTTCTTGGCGTTAGGAGTCATCAGCTTGCGGAACATTAGCCAAGAATGATAACCAATGCGATTGGGACGATCGTTCTCTGCCAGCATGCGACGCTTGGTCTCGCACATGTGAGCGACCAAGGTGCTTTCTTTCTGGAACGATTTGTCGCACCAGCGGCATCGTATCTTATCGACCATCGCCAAAGACTTCTTTGATCTCAGAACGCTTGAGGTTCATCTGCTCGGCTATCTCTCGCAGATCTTTCTCGTCATTGATGGCTCTCATGAGATCTATTTCTTCCTCTCCCGCAGCTGGATACAGCTCGGATATGAATTCAGTCACACGATCCTTGGGCACACGCTTGCCGGCACCCAACCAGGACCTACGATAGTTACGACCCACGCCGCAGCTGGCCTGCAACATCCACAGCAGCTCGGGATGGTTCTTGAGATCATTCATGTGCTTGTTGGAACGCTCATTGAATGCCTGTATGAAATACTCGTGTGCGTCTGGATTGTTCTCCACTGCTGTGGCATAGCGTTGCAGCAGCCACGGACTGTATTCTTTCTTCTGCTCGTCGCTCAATTTTCCGTACCAACCTAGGTTGCGACGATCCAGGGCTGGTAAGACTTCTCTGAAGAGATCCAGTTTGCGTTCTTTAGTAGCTGTGGTCTCTTTGGGCTTGGCTGTTTTCTTTGCTGGCATGTTGTTATTATATCACCACATCTTGGCAATGTCGAGCACTTCAGGAATCTTATTTGTTTCTTTCACAAAGTAGGCGCACAAGGGTTCAGGCCCATTGGTCAGTGGCAGGGCCAAGAGATGACCATACTTGAGTTTGGGGAAATACCAACGCACTTCTTGATACACGTTCACGATGTCAACACTGAGCCACTCGGGCTTGAAGCTCTTCATGGGGTTGAGTGCAAAGGCCTTGAAGCCGCGATCGTTCAGGCTCATGATGGGCACCACTTCTGGATCACCATGATCTGGTTCTCCGATCACTATGCTCCAATCCAATGGCATCTCAATCTGATAAGGTCCTATCTTGAGCACCGCTGCTGGACTGTAAAAGTTCTCCAAGAAGATCAGGGGAACAAAGAAATAATCCGGATTGTTGGGATCACTGTAGTCCAGGATACCATAACGCAGATCATCGATCTCTTCTGGCAGTTCGTTTAGTTCGAACGTGTTGTTGTCGTGTGTTAGAATTTTCATTTTTTCTTTCCTGGTGTCTTGTAATCCGCTTTTTCGATCAGGAAAGGATACTTTGCATCTGCATAGAACTTTTTCCTCTCGCGGAGATGTCGCTTGCTGAATTTTGATGTGCTGGTCAGGTCCCAGATCTGGACGAAGTCCTTGTCCTCAGCTTTGCGGATACCTCGTCCAATAGACTGGATAACTCTGACAAAGCTCTTTCCCGGCTCCAACAATACCAGATTAAAAATACGAGGAATATTGATACCCACAGCAGCAACTCCATAGGTAGCGACAATGACCTTGCCAGTCGCCGTAGCAACTTCATCGTATTCATCCTTGCGATCCTTGCTCTTCATCGCACCTGATACGAACACAGATCCTTCCATGCGTTCGGTCAGCATTTCTCCTGCACGTATCCTGTCAACCAAGACCAAGGTGTTGCCTGTTTCTGCGATCGATGTGATCAAGCCAGCGATGTAATCCATGCGCCTGCTGTTGGTGGTGAGATATTCTAGTTCTTCTTGGTAGGATCTGTATTCCACATCCTCTTCGATCTGCACCACGTTCACGTGGCATTCGGCCAGCACTCCCATCTCTTGCAGCGTGGCTGCACTCAGGCTGCTGACCACAGGACCGATGCTGACTTCAAGGCTGATCTTCTGCCAGTCTTCTTTGGGGATGGTTCCTGTCAGTCCCCAGCGTATGGGCACGTTGGCAAAAGGACCTGTCAGCAGTTTCTTGAGCACATCAGCCTTGGCCTGGTGCACTTCGTCCACGATGACCGCGATCAAGTCGTCTGCGAACACTTCTAGACCTATCTCACTTTCGCCATCCTTGAAACGCTGTTCCAAGGTATTGAGGCTTTGCCATGTGCAGATGGTGTGTGTCCGTCCCAGCTCTTTCTTGTCGCCAAAGTAGACACCCACATCCAAGCCAAGGTTGGCATAGTCGTCGTAGGTCTGACGCACCAGGTCCTTGTTGGGCACAATGATCAGGCTGCGGCCAAGATGCTCAACACAGCGGCTCATGGTGGCTGTCATGATGGTCTTGCCTGCGCCTGTTGCGATCTCTTGGATGCTCTGCGTGGTCTTCAAGAAATTGTTGACCGCATCAACCTGATAGTCGCGCAGCCGTATGGGCTGACCTTCTGCTGGATGGTTCTTGGGCCACACAGCGTCGCCGTGATATTCTTCGTCGATGGGATCTAGATCAAGATCGTGCTTGGTGCGCAGATCCTCTAGATTCACATCATAGCCTTCTTCGTATAGGATGGGCAGTATGCGTTCCAGCAGGTTCACATACGTGCCACCACCCAGGGTAAAGAAGCTGACACAGCCATCCCATCGACCCAGCTTGTATGCTGGCACGTGGAAAGCATAAGGCATGAAGAACTTGAGTTCTTTGGCCAAGCGGTTTCGTGTGGTCACATCCAAACCAACCAGCTTGGTGTTGACCTCATCAAGTATCTTTATGACGCATTCTCTCATTGTGCAAGTATAGCAAGTCCCTTCTCACAAGTCAAGCATTTCATATGGCCAGGTGGCGGAAATACTCAAAGTGTTTCTCCAGCGTCCATGTCTCCGGATCCACCGCAGTACCATCATAGGTCTGATACTGTGCTTCAAACACATTTGAATATCTACGAAACGGTAACCACATGTCCGGCGTGCGGCTGGCCCATCCTGCGTCTTTCAATGCCATGTGCTTGGCACGGCTCAGCTGCACCGTGGGTGCGTTGAGTGCCTGTTCTACCGTAATGGCTCCTTTAAGCATAAGGTCGCGGATGCGAGCTGCTGGAATTAGATGTTCAAAGTCTGTAGAATCATCTGCGCCGATCTCATGGTAGTGTGCACCTTTGGCATCGCCACGATTGAGACGTTCCTCAATGCAATACTTATGGTATCGGCGTAGGTAATAGTCCATGTCGTTGCGCAGCTCGCGCAGCTTCTGCTGGTCGTTGGTCACTCCAGCATATTCCTGCACTAGGTTAGCTAGGTGGTCGCGGCAATGTGCCGCAACCGTTTTGTAAGTGTCGTTGGTGCGCTTGGTCTTGCCGTATATGGGCTCGATGAAAGCGTCTAGTGATTCTTTCAACATCATTTATACCCCATGAGCTTTTTGTAATCACGTAAAGGAACACATCCTCGTGCTTGGTTTTGTGCCCATGTGACCAACTGAACATTGTCTTTGGTATAGCCTTTGGAATTATCAATCCTGTCAATGCTACAGCTATATGGATTGCACCACTTGCCTCCCCAGCTGGTACCTCCCCTAACGAATTGTAGTTTCACACCACTGATAGCACAACGCCATTTCTGTTTCTTGCCAATCTCGTATGCTTGCTGAGCAGTAAGAGAAATCTCTTTACCATCCTTACGTCCTTTTGCGCGGCTGATGTTTTTGCTCAAGAATTTCATCTTTTCGTTTAGAATTTTCGTGCGCATATTAGTTCTCTGTCTCTGGAAACAAGCCAGGTGCCGGATTGGTAGCCACGCCCATGAGTGAGCCTTCGCCATGATAAGGCAGGTTGAGCTTGCCGCCTGCTTGGATATGACACTCCCTCATGAAGTTACTCATGGCGGTGGGTGCGGTCCAAGTAGCACCTTCGCCCTTGAAGTGAGACCATTGTGCCTTGGCTTTGGCATGCACGATGGCTGAACTCTTAAACGTGGGCTTGATGCTTTCCAGCAGGGTCTTCATCCAGCCTGCGGGTTGGCTGCAAGCAGGGCTAGATCGTTCCAAGCGAGACAGTTCCAACAGACCAATAAACACACCTTGGTCGATTTCTTCCTGATCTGGAAACACATCCTTGATGGTCTTCAGGACCTCGTGCAGCACCTTTCCTGACTCATCCACTTCAATGGCCTTGTATGCATACTTGAAGTGGCTGAAGAACTTGTCGTTGTTGCCGCGCAGGTTTGGACTCTTGCGAGAGTTCTTGTCTTCGAGGTCAATGCCCAACGAATCAAATTGATCCTGGAGGGTGCGTGCCCGCACATTGCGGATCTCCCGGCTGCCGTTCTTGTAGCGAACCAAAGAATTACGATGCAAGTCTCCTGGGCCTAGACGCTTGGTACCAGTGTCATTCAACATCTCGAACGCATAGCTAGGGAAGTTAGGATCGTCAGTATGCACCACGCTGCCTGGTATTTCTTCGTAGCCCAAGATAGCCGCAGACACCGTGCGATGTTGACCATCGTATGTGTCCTGCGTGCTCTTGCCAGTGACTTGGCATGCGCTTACAGGCGAACAGATTCTAGGATCCCAACG
>Ga0129333_10002516_pt1 | contig 17106 bp, 13 predicted proteins | sample CPB6_08_DNA_FD_94474 | JGI IMG/M metagenome (GOLD analysis project Ga0129333, IMG submission 94474) | Freshwater to marine salinity gradient microbial communities from Chesapeake Bay, USA - CPBay_Sum_0.6_0.8_DNA | ecosystem: Environmental > Aquatic > Marine > Coastal | place: USA: Chesapeake...
CCGATCGCCCTCTCCAAGACCGCCACGTTCACTCCCTACATCGCCTACAACATCTCGGGCGCCGGTCGTGAGGAAAGCAACGCGGCGGCTGAAGCGGCCAACCTCGGTGGTGAAGAAGACCAGTTCTTCTTCGGAGCCTCGATCAAGGCGGTCTTCTGACCCGATGGCCGGGCGTTCCTCGGAACGCCCGGTCCTGACGGTCCCAGAATTCCCGGCCTGAGACAGTTTCAGAACCGGGAGATTGCAGCATAGCACCAGGGGCGCCCGTCGCGAGACGGGCGCCCCTCCCTTTTGTTGGGTTGAAAAAACCGGGACTACGGGAATCGTGCTCCCTCCGATGCTCGAATCCGCGCGCAAGCCCGACTGGCTCAGGGCCAGGCTACCCAGCGGCCCGGATTACCAGGCCACGAAGGACAACGTGGAGCGGCACAAGCTGCACACGGTCTGCCAGTCCGCCCAGTGCCCCAACATGGGGGAATGCTGGTCCCGCGGCAGCGCCACCGTCATGATCCTGGGCAACGTCTGCACGCGCTCCTGCACGTTCTGCGCGGTCCAGTCCGGCCGTCCGAGCGAGCTCGACCTCGGGGAGCCGGCGCGCGTCGCCGAGTCCATCGCGCTGATGAACCTCAAGCACGTGGTCATCACCTCCGTGGCGCGCGACGACCTCAAGGACGGCGGCGCCTCGGTCTGGGCGGCCACCGTGCGCGCCACCCGGCGTCGCTGCCCGGCCACCACGATCGAGGTCCTGCCGGCCGACTTCCGTGGCGAACAGGAGCACCTCGACACGCTGCTCGACGCCCGGCCCGACATCCTCAATCACAATCTGGAGACCGTTGAACGCCTCCAGCGACCTGTCCGCAAGACCGCGAGGTATGACCGCTCCTTCTGGGTCCTCAGGCACGCCAAATCCCGCGGCTTCGTCACCAAGACGGGCATCATGCTTGGGATCGGCGAACGCAAGGAGGAGGTGACGGCGCTGCTGCGCGACATCGCGGCGGCCGACGTCGACATCCTCACGATCGGCCAGTACCTCTCTCCGAGCAAGGAGCACGCCCCGATGGACCGCTGGGTGCATCCCGATGAGTTCGCCGAATGGAAGGCCTTCGCGCTCGCCGCTGGCGTGAAGCACGTGGAGTCCGGCCCCCTCGTGCGCTCCTCCTACCGCGCCGACGAGCAGGCGGTGAAGTTCCGCCTGATGGAACGGCGCCAGTCCGAGGGAAGCTGACCGTGGACGGGCTGCCTCCGGTAGACTTCCGCGGAGACCTCAACGAGGAGCAGTACGCGGCGGTGACTTCGCCGCGCGGTCCGGCGCTCGTCCTCGCCGGCGCCGGCTCGGGCAAGACCCGCACGCTGACCTACCGCGTCGCGTGGCTCCTGCATCAGGGTGCACGCCCCTGGGACATCCTCCTCCTGACTTTCACGAACAAGGCGGCCAAGGAGATGCTCGAGCGCGTGGAGGACCTCACAGGGGTGCCGCGGGGACAGTTCTGGGGAGGCACCTTCCACTCGATCGGACAGCGCATCCTGCGCGCCAACGCCGCGGCGGCGGGCAGGTCGCCGGACTTCACCATCCTGGACCAGAAGGAGTCCGAACAGCTCTTCTCCGAGATCATCAAGTCCGAGGACGGCGCCTTCATCAAGGACAAGACCAACCCCAAGGCGCCGGTCATCCTCGACGCCTACTCGCACGCCCGCAACACGCTGCGGCCGGCCGAGGAGGTGCTGACGGAGCGGCTCGACTGGATGAAGGGCGGACCCGAGAAACTGCTGCGGTTCTGCGCCCTCTACGAGGAGGCGAAACGCGCCCGCAACCTGTGCGATTTCGACGACCTGCTGTCGCTCTGGCTCAAGGTGCTCGAGACCGACGCCGCCGCCCTGGCCCATTACCGGCGGCGCTTCCGGCACATCCTCGTCGACGAGTTCCAGGACACCAACCGGCTGCAGAGCCGCATCATCGACCTGCTCGCCGACGAGCACCAGGTCATGGCGGTCGGCGATGACGCGCAGTGCATCTACACCTGGCGGGGGGCGGACTGGGAGAACATCGTCTCCTTCCCGCGGCGCCACCCCGGCACCGTCATCCATACGATCGACACCAACTACCGTTCGACTCCGGAAATCCTGGCCTTCGCCAACGAGATCCTCAGCCATCGGCCCAAGGTGGACGGCTTCGACCGGAGACTGAAGGCCGTGCGCCGCCCGGGCCAGGCTCCGGTCGTCTTCACCGTCGGGGACACTTCGCAGCAGGCCAAGCTGGTCGGGCGACGCATCCTGCAGCTGCACCACGAAGGTCAGGCGCTCGCCGACATGCAGGTGCTCTACCGGGCCCATTACCAGTCGCTGGAGCTGCAGATGGAACTGAACGCCCTCGGCGTGCCTTTCGTGATAACGAGCGGTCACAAGTTCTTCGACCTCGCGCACGTCAAGGACGTGCTCGCGCACCTGCGCTTCATCCACAATCCGCTCGACCGCGTCGCCCTCTCGCGCCTGCTCTGCCTGCTGCCCAAGGTGGGACCGGCTTCGGCGGAGAAGATCACGGCCGCGGTCGTCGCCGCCGAGGCCGCCCAAGGAAGGGGGCTCGTGCGCGCCCTGCGGGCCGACTCCGTCCTGCGCAAGGTGCCGGAATCGGCCCGGTCCGACTTCACCGACCTCGCGCTCACGCTCGAGGACATGCTGGAGGGCATGGAAACGGCCCGCCAGAAGCCCGCGCCAGCCGCTCCGGCACCGGACCTTTTCGAGGCCTCGCGGGAGTCCGCCGCCGAGCGCGTCGCCCGGACGCCGGCCGAGACGGTGAGGGTCTGCGTCGAAGGATGGTATGGCACCCACATGCGCACTCTTTTCCCGGATTGGAAGGACCGTGAGCAGGACCTGCAGGGACTGGTCGGCTTCGCCTCCAAGTTCGAGGACGTGGGGGACCTTGTCGCCCAGGTGGCGCTGCTCAACGGCGAGGCCTCGGACCGCAAGGCCGAGCCGGAGGAGGACATGCTGCGCCTGACCACCATCCATCAGTCGAAGGGTCTGGAGTTCCCCGTGGTGTTCCTCATCGGCGTCGCGGACGGCCTGCTGCCCTTGACCCGCGCCATTGAGGAAGGTGACGTCGAGGAGGAACGGCGTCTCTTCTACGTCGCCTGCACGCGGGCGATGAACTCCCTGCAGATCTTCTCGCCCCGGTTCGCCGTGTCGGGAGAGGGATACCGTCCGCTCGACCCTTGCCGTTTCCTCGAGGAAATGAGCCCGGATTGCTACGAATTGGCCGATTACGCCCACCGTCGGCTCTGAAGCGGGCTATGACGCGGCAAGGGTGCTCTTGCCATTGCCAAAGGCGCGCCTTTATGACTCAAAACAAACTTTAACCAAGCCGCCATGCCCAAGGTTCTCGTTGCTGACAAGATTTCACCCACCGGTGTCGCCCTGCTGAAGGCCCAGCCTGGCTACGAGGTCGTCGAGGCCTACGGCTCGACCCCTGAGCAGATCCTCGGCCTGGTCGGGGACGTGGACGCCATCCTGGTCCGGTCCGAGACCCAGATCACCCGTGACGTCCTCAACGCCGCCCAACGCCTGGTCTGCGTGGGTCGCGCCGGCGTGGGCGTGGACAACATCGACGTCGACGCCGCCACCGAGCGCGGGGTCATCGTGATGAACACCCCCTCGGGCAACACCATCGCGACCGCCGAGCTCACCTTCACCCATCTCCTCTCCCTCGCCCGCCCCGTGCCGGAAGCCGTCCAATCCATGCGCGAAGGCAAGTGGGACCGCAAGACCCTGTCCGGCTCCGAACTCAACGGCAAGACCCTCGGCGTGCTCGGACTCGGCCGCATCGGCGCCGAAGTGGCCAAACGCGCCCTCGCCTTCGGCATGAAGGTGCTGGCCTACGACCCCTACCTGACCGAAGCCCGCGCCAAGGCGCTCGGCGTCTCGATCGCGACGCTCGACGAGGTCTTCGCCCTCTCCGACTACATCACCGTGCACATGCCCCTCATCGAGAAGGGCAAGCAGGGCGCCACCGAAGGCATGGTGGACGCCGCCGCCTTCGCCAAGATGAAGAAGGGCGTGAAGATCGTGAACTGCGCCCGTGGCGGCATCGTGGATGAGGCCGCCCTCGCGGAGGCCCTGAAGTCCGGCCAGTGCGGCGGCTGCGGCTTCGACGTGTTCGTCGAGGAACCCCTGCCCAAGGACCACCCGCTGCGTGCGCTGCCCAAGGCGCACCTGTCGCCCCACCTCGGCGCCTCCACCGCCGAAGCCCAGGAGAACGTCGGTGTCGAGGTGGCCGAGGCCGCCATCACCGTGCTCGGCGGAGGATCTCCCGCCAACGCCGTCAACCTGCCTTCCGTCGACTCCCAGACCCTCGCGGCCATCAAGCCTTTCCTGGCCCTCGCCCAGAAACTCGGCTCCATCGCCCGCCAGCTCGCCGCGCCCGGCCGGATCGAGTCCCTGCGCCTGACCACCTTCGGCGCCGGCTCCGACCAGGGAGCCAACGCCATCGCCCGCGCCTTCCAGCGCGGCTACCTCCGCGGCATCGTCGAGGGCGTCACCGACGTCAACGCGCCGGGCAAGCTCAAGGCCCTCGGCGTGGAAGTCCAGACCGTGCGCTCCTCCGCCGAAGCCGACTACAAGGAGCTCATCCTCGTCGAAGCCTCGCTCGGCGGAGGCAAATCCGTCTCGGTCGCAGGCACGGTCATCGGCAAGGCCCAGTCGCCCCGCATCGTCTCCGTGAACGGCCGCACGCTGGAGTTCATCCCTGAAGGCAAGCTGCTCCTCATCGAGAACCAGGACCAGCCCGGCATCATCGGCGCCCTCGGCACCCTGCTCGCCAAGGAGCGCGTGAACATCGCGAACATGGCGCTCAGCCGCTCCGGCGGCGCCAACGCCCTCGCCGTCTACCAGCTCGACACCGCTCCGGGGGCTTCCGCGCTGGCGGAGATACTGCGCAATCCCGCGATCGTCAGCGCCAAGCTGATCGAAGCGTAAGCGATGTTCGCGGCCCTCGGAATCTTCTTCCTGCTCGGTTACCTGCTCGGTTCCGTCAACTTCGCCGTGCTCGTGGCGAAGAGGCACGGCGTCGACATCCTGAAGGAAGGTTCCGGCAACCCCGGCGCGACGAACGTCAAGCGCGTGCTCGGCAAAGGCCCGGGCAACCTCGTCTTCGCCCTCGACGTCCTCAAGGGATTCGCCGGCACCGGCCTGCCCCACCTGCTGCTCCGCATGGAAGAAACCCCGGCGGCAGATGTCCACTTCACCGTCTGCGTCGCCGGCTTCGTTGGCACGCTGCTCGGCCACTGCTTCTCCTGCCTCCTGAAGTTCAAGGGCGGCAAGGGCGTGGCCTCGACCATCGGGGGGCTCGTCGTCCTCCTGCCCGCGCCGATCCTCATCGGCGCCGTCCTCTGGGGCCTGGTCTTCCTGGCCTCGCGCTACGTCTCCCTCGCCTCGCTCGCACTGGGCGTCTCCCTCCCCCTCTCCTGCTGGCTCCTGCCGCTCTTCACCCCGCTGAAGTTCGGGCCGGCCCAGTTCTGGTTCGCCGCGGCCGTCGCCGGCTTCAACGTCTGGACGCACCGCTCCAACATCGGACGCCTCCTGAACGGCACCGAGAACCGCTTCGTCAAGCAAGCCTGACCCTCTCGCAATGACCGCTCCACGCACCATCGGCATCGGCATCCTCGGCCTGGGCACGGTCGGCCAGGGGGTCTGGAAGCACCTCACCGAGAAGCGCGCCGACCTGGAGGCGCGGCTGGGCGTGCGGATCGACCTGCGCGGCGCCTCCGTGCGCAACCTAAGGAAACGCCGCGCGGTGAAGATTCCGGCCTCACGCCTCACCTCCGACCCCCACGCGATCATCGACGACCCCAAGGTGCACGTCGTCTGCGAGCTCATCGGCGGCACCACCCGGGCCCGTGAGCTCACCCTGCGCGCCCTGCGCCTCGGCAAGGTGGTCGTCTCCGCCAACAAGGCGCTGCTCTGCGAGCACGGCCCCGAGATCTTCCGGGCGGTGAAACGGCACGGCGGGCAGTTCCTCTTCGAGGCGAGCGTCGCCGGCGGCATCCCCATCATCAAGGCCATCCGCGAAGGGCTGGTCGCCAACCGCTTCGAACTCATCGTCGGGATTCTCAACGGCACCTGCAACCACATCCTCACCCGCATGGGCGAGGACGGCCTGTCCTTCGCGGACGCGCTCAAGGAGGCCCAGCAGCTCGGCTACGCCGAAGCCGACCCGACGCTCGACGTCGACGGCATCGACGCCTGGCACAAGGCCTCCATCCTGGCCTGGCTGGCGCACGGCAAGTGGGCGCCCCGCAGCCGCACGCTCGTCGAGGGCATCCGGAACATCGGCCCCGCGGACATCGACTTCGCCCGGCGCTTCGGCTTCGCGCTCAAGCACCTCGCGGTGGTGCGCCGCGACTTCCGCCGCAACTGGATGACCGTGGGCGTCTACCCCGCCCTCGTGCCCAACCGCGACATCCTCGCGCGCGTGTCCGGCGTCAACAACGGCATCACCCTGCGCGGCGACGTGGTCGGCGCGACGACGCTCGCCGGACGCGGCGCTGGCGGCGACGCCACCGCGTCGGCCGTCATCGGCGACATCGTGGACGCCATCGCGGCGCTCACCGGAGCCGCGCCGCAGGGACTTTCCTCCGAAGCCCTCGCCTCGCGCGAGAAGGCGGGCCGCGCCCTCCGCATGGCGGACGAGGAGGAGATCGTCGCCCCCTTCTACCTGCGCCTGTCGCTGCTGGACAAGGCGGGCGTCTCGGAGGGGGTCTACCGGATCTTCTCCAAGCACAAGGTCTCCATCGCCCGGGTGATCCAATATGAGCACCCCAACCAGGGGCGCGGCACGGTGACCCTTTCGACCTATCCCGTCAACGAGCGCCGGATGCTGGCCGTGCTCAAGGGTCTCCGCGGACTCCGCACGGTCCTGGAGGAGCCGGTCGTCCTGCGCATCTTCTCGCCCGAGTCCTGATCCGATGGCCCTCATCGTCCAGAAGTACGGCGGAACGTCCGTCGGCAGCGTCGACCGGATCCAGAACGTCGCCGCCAAAGTCAAGGAGCAGTGGTCTAAGGGCAACCGCATGGTGGTCGTCGTCTCAGCCCGGAGCGGCGTCACCAACGAGCTCATCGCACGGGCGAAGGCGCTGCAGAAACTGCCCGACGAGCGCGAGATGGACGTGCTGATGGCCGTCGGTGAGCAGGAGACCATCGCCCTCACCGTCATGGCGCTGCACGCCATCGGCGTGCCCGCGGTCTCCCGCACCGGCGCGCAGGCCGGCATCTTCACCGACGACGTCCACACCCGCGCCCGCATCACCCGCATCACCGGCGGCGACCTGCGCGAGCGCCTCGACGAGGGCAAGGTGGTCGTCGTGGCCGGCTTCCAGGGCGTCACCGAGAAAGGCGAGGTCACGACGCTGGGACGCGGCGGCTCCGACCTCACCGCCATCGCCGTGGCCGCCGCCATCAAGGCCGACCTCTGCCAGATCTTCACGGACGTCGACGGCGTCTACACCGCCGACCCGCGCATCGTGCTCGCCGCGAGCAAGATGACCGAGATCTCCTACGAGGAGATGCTGGAGCTCGCGTCCAGCGGCTCGAAGGTGATGCAGTCGCGCTCCGTCGAGTTCGCCCAGAAATACAACGTGCCCTTCGAGGTGCGCTCCTCCTTCAACGACCAACCCGGAACCATCGTGAAAGCCATCGACAAGACCCTGGAGGACGCCGCCATCGCCGGCGTCGCCCTCGACCGCCTGCAGACCCGCGTGACGGTGTCCGACCTGCCGGATTCGCCGGAAGCCGTGGCCGCGCTCTTCGACGACCTCGGTGAGGCGGGACTGAGCGTGGACATGATCATCAAGAACCTGGGCAAGGACGGGAAGGCCAACCTGACCTTCTCGGTCACGACCGACCAGTTCGCCCGGGTGGAGAAGGTGGTCGGCCAGACGCTCAAGCGGCTCGGCAGCGGCTCGGTCCGCTCCGCGGGCGAAATCTCCAAGCTCTCCATCGTCGGGGTGGGCATGATCTCGCACCCCGGGGTCGCGGGCACGCTCTTTAAGGCCCTCGCCTCGGTCGGCGTGAACAGCGAGCTGATCACGACCTCCGAGATCAAGATTTCGGTGGCCGTTGACCCCGCCAAGGCCGACGCAGCCGTCAGGGCGGTTCACACGGCGTTCGGCCTCGACAAGGCCTGAGAGGCACTCGCCTCTTGCCCGCCGCCGGGGTTCGGCCATCTTCACCGGGGATGCCGCGGCCCTTCCTCGTCGCCTTTCTGCTCCTTGCGGTCGCCTGCGGGGCTCAGCAGACGCCGCCGACGGCCTTGGAAACCGACCCCTCGGGCAGGAGCCGTCCTTCGCATCAGCGCGGGACGCGCCTTGCGCTGGCCGAAGAGTCGCTGGCCTCGGGTCTGGCGGGCACCGCCGCCGAGCTCTTCACGGCGGCGCTTTCCGACACCTCGCTCAACGCCGCCGAACGCGAACTGGCGGGACTCGGCCTCACCGCTGCGCTCATCGAACGCATGCGTCTGCCCGAAGCCAAGGCGGCCCTGAAGTTCCTGCAGCCGACGCCCGCCCGCGCCCTCCGCGAAGGACTGGTCGCGGCGCTGGAGAACGACCTCGCCGAGGCCGCGCGACAGTCCACGGTCGCCACGCCGGACATTCTCGCCGCGCATGAGAAAGGCTGGGGTTGGACGCTGCGATGGATGCTGGCGGAATCCAACGGCGACGCCGCCGGCGCCGCCGCCGCCAGGCAGTCGGCGTTGCAGTCGGCCGTCTCCGACCAGCAACGCGCCCGCATGGAAGCCCTGGGCGGACTGGCGTTGGTCCGGTCGGGCAAGGTCGACGAACGCTCACTGGTGGCCCTGCGTGAACTCTCCGAGTCCTCGCGCGGCACCGCCCTGTCCTTCGCCTACTCCCGCAATCTTGCGCTGGCCCTCTCCCGATTGGGGAGACCCCAGGAAGCCGCCCGGGCCCTCGCCGCCGCCGCACCGCTGACGGAGGAAAAGCAGGCGGAAGCCGACCTGCTCGCTGGCCTGATCCTGGGACCCTCCTCACCGGAAGGACGGGACCGGCTGCGGCAGGCGGCAAGGAACCGCGCCGCGCCCCAGATGCGCGTCACGGCCCTGCGCGCGCTCGTGGCGGCCGCGGTCGCGGAAACCAACCCCGCCGTGGCCGCCGGCATTGCGAATGAGACGCATGACTTCCTGATGAGAAGCTCCCCTTCAGGAGACGGTTTCCTGTGTCCGCGCGATCCGGCAGTGGTGGACGCCATCCACCTCACCCGGGCCCAGCTGATGCTCGCGGCCGGAAACCGCGAGAAGGCACGCCAGGCGGCAGAAGACCTGCTGCGTGAGGCGCCCGCCAGCCCGCTCTCCCGTGAGGCGGTCCGCGCTCTGGCCCTGGCGGCCTGGGGCGACGGAGCCTACCGCCTGGCGGCCACCCATCTGGCGACGCTTGCGGAGGGCGCGCAATCGGCGCGGCGCGACGTGCTCCGCACCGTCTCCGCCGACTGCCTCTTCCTGGCGCGCGACTTCAACCTCGCCGAAAAGACCTACGCCGCCGTGCAAACGGAGACGACCGCGCCCGACATCGCCGCGGGAGCGTTCCAGCAGCGCGTGCATTGCCTGCTGATGCAGGGCGACGATCCGGTGCTCTGGAAAAGGTCGACGGAGGTGATCGAAGACTCCGCCCGCGGCAGGAACCCGACCTCCCCTGAGTCGCGCTGGGCCGCGGCCTGGAACCTGGTCGACTCCGTCCGTCGCGCCGGCCAGCCGGTCGAAGCCGAGCGCATCCTCAATCGTCTGCAGCCGCTGCTCGCCGGCGCCCGCATCGACTTCGCCCTGCGCTTCGAATGGCAGCGCGCCCTCCTCGCCCTCGCCAACCGCCAGAGGCAGCAGGCCGCCCAGGTGGCCGAAAAGATCGCAGCCACCCTCGAAGCCCTTCCGCCCGACGCGCCCGCCGACCTCAAGGCCGACCTGCCGGGCCTCCGTGGACAGGTCGCCCTGCTCCGCATTCGGGCGCTCACGGGGGCCGAAGGAGAATCGCTTTCCGCCAAGAGCAGGGAGGAACTCAACGAGCTGCGTAAGCGTTATGCGAAGAAGGCGGCGGCCGCTTCCTCCTATCTCTTCGAGGGCCGCGAGCTCTCCCGGATGGGCCGTCACGCCGAGGCGCAGGCGGCTTTCACCGCCTTGGCCGAGGAATTCAAGGACGTGCCGGAACTCCGGGAGTTCTCCCGTCTGGGCCTCTACGAGGCGGCGGAGCAGGCCTCCCTGCTTTCCGCAACCGAGGGTCAGGCCCGACTGCGCGAAGCCGTCGAGCTGCTCGAACGTTTCGCGGAGACGGCGCCCGCCGGACCGCTCGCCTTCCACGCGGCGCTCCGCCGGGCCGAGATGCTCCGCGCCCTGGGGGATTTCGACCGGGCCCTGAGGGTGCTGGAGGATCTGATCCGCGAGGCGCCTTCGGATCCGTCCAGGCCGCAGGCTGAAATGGCCCGGGCAGACTCGCTGCTCGGCCTGGCCGAATTCCGACGCGATTCCGGCGGCAAAATCGACCGTCAAAGGGCGGCCAGGGCCGCGGCGGCCTACGAGCGGGTCGCCGAAACCTGGGGCAAGGATTCTCCTGAGATCCGGCTGGAGGCCCAGCATAAGCAGGCTTTCAGCCTGCTCGAACGCGCGCAGGCCGAAGGCGGTTCCGACGCGAAGGCGACCCGCTCAGAAGCCCGCTCCCTGCTCGCCGCCAACGGCGTCGCGCTGCGTGCCAGCCCCGAACTTGCCGTTTCCTCGGCGGCGCGCGTCTGGATCTCCCGTTCCCTGCTGCTGCTTGCCGAAACCTGCGAACAGGCGGGGGACAGGAAAGAGGCCGCCGCCGCGTGCAGGATCATCGTCGACTTCAATCGGGAGGCCAAAGGCCAGGGTTTGAGGCTTCCCGGACAGGCGCTGGCTGAAAGCAAACTTGCCGCCCTCGAGGGCACGCGGTCCAATCTCCCGGCCCCGAAATGACCCTCGCCTTCACATTCCCCTTCGATGCGGGACCTTTCGCCTGGATCCTCGTGCCGATGGCGTTCATCGCCGTCGTCTTCGTGATAGAGCGGGCCATGTTCCTGCATCGCGGCCTCGTGCTCTCGTCGGACTTCATCGAGGGCGTCCGCAACAATCTACGCGCCGGAAGGCCACTCGAGGCGCTCGCGGCATGCGAAGAGTCCCCCGGACCGGTTCCCCGCGTCGTGAAAGCGGCCCTGCTGCGGATGGAGGCCGGCGGTGACGCCATGCGGGCGGCGGCCACGGAGGCCGCGCTGCTCGAACTGCCGGTGCTGGAAAGGCGGCTCGGGACCATCGCGGCCATCGGAAGGACCGCACCCCTCATCGGACTGGCCGGTGCCGTGCTGGCCGGTTTCGACTTCGTCACGGCGATGCGTGACGGCAGCGTCTTCGCCTCCGCCGACTCGCTGCTGGGACACGCCCAGGAGGCGCTCGCCGTCGCCGGCTTCGCCCTCACCATCTCAGCCGTGTGCTCCCTGGCGCACCATTTCCTGGTGGGCCGCGTCCGTTCCATCGTGACCGAGATGGAGTTCGCCGCTCATTCGATCCTGACCTTCGTCACGCACGAACTACCGGCGGAACGCCCGCCCGAAAAGGCATGATGAACACACCTCTCGGCGTCCTCCGGCGCGTCCGCAAGGCCCGGCAGGGCGTGGACGCGGCGCCCCTTGCGCTTGCCGTCGTCTGCCTCGGCCTCGTTTCGGCGCTCGCCTCCGACTTCGTCTACTCCCCGGGCATGTACGTGGGCTTCGACGGCTCCAAGTCGCCCGCCCTCTCCCGGACGCTCGAAGCTCCGGATGTGGTCACGAAGGACATGGCGCGCACGGCCCTGACGGTGACGCTCATTTCCACCCGCGGCACGGGCGTCTACGTCATTGCCGGACGCGTCGTGAACTTCGAGCAGCTCAGGAACGAATTGATCAACATGCCCGACAAGGGCCGCAAGGACCGCCCCGTGCTCATCAAGGCCGACGGCGCGCTGATGATGCGTGACTTCCTCAAGGTCTGCGAAGCCGTGCGGGACGCCAAATTCCCCGGCGTGCTGATCGCCGGCGGCAAGTCGGAGACCGAGGACGGCGCGGGCGGGAAGCCCCGCTGATTCGCGGTTGCCAGATTCCCACGGCGGCACACATCCTGCGACGTGCCCCCGTCCGAAGACACGCCCGTCGCCCGCCCGCTGCCGCGGCACGTCGGCATCATCATGGACGGAAACGGCCGCTGGGCCGCCGCCCGCGGACTGCCCCGGCTGGAGGGCCATCGTCGGGGGGCCGAACGGCTGTTCGAGATCGTGGACGCCTGCATTGACCTGGGCGTGGGCACGCTGACGGTCTTCGCCTTTTCCGCTGAAAACTGGAAACGCCCGCAGGACGAGGTGAGCGGACTTTTCAAGCTGGGCGAATGGCTGCTCCGGGCCCATCTGGCCCGCCTGCACCGGCGGAAGGTCCGGCTCCGCGTCATCGGCGACGTCAACTCCCTGCCCGACTTCGCCCGTGCGCCGCTGATCGAGGCCGTGGCGGCGAGCGCCGCGCATGAGGCCTTCACGCTGGTGGTGGCGCTCAATTACGGCGCACGCCAGGAGGCCGCGCAGGCCGCCCGGCTCCTGGCCGAGGATGTCGCGGCCGGCCGGGTGAGGCCGGAGGAGGTGGACTGGGCCCGCTTCGAGACCAAGCTCGACACGCATGGACTGCCGGATCCGGACCTCATCATCAGGACCTCGGGAGAATTCAGGCTGAGCAACTTCCTCCTGCTGCAGTCGGCTTACGCCGAGATACACATCGCCAAGGAATATTGGCCGGACTTCGGCCGCGAGCAGCTGGAGACCGCCTTCCGGGATTACTGCGGACGCGAACGCAGGTTCGGCATGACGGGAAGCCAGGTGCAGGGGGCGCCGCCGGCATCATGAGGCACCGCGCGCTCAGCACCATCGGACTTTGGACCGTCGTCGGACTCGTGATCTGGGTCGGAGGCTTCTTCTCCGTCGCGGAACAGGCGGCCTTCCTGATCCTGGCCGTGATCACCCTCGCGGCTCAGCATGAATTCTACCGTCTGGCATCTGAGATTCCCGGCGTACGCCGCTCCAGCCCGGGCGGCCTGCTGGCCGGCGCGGCCTTGCTCTTCGGACTCTTCTTCCTGGCCCCCGAGCGGCTGCGGGCCAGCCCCGCCCTCAACGCCGCCGCCCTCGCGTTCGGGGTCCATCTCCTGTACGTGCTCCGCCGTCCCGCCGAAGCGCCCGCGCTCCTGCGCTCCCTGCCGACACTCTACGGCTTCCTCTACCTGCCGTTCATGCTCTCCTCATTGGTGGGCATCGCACGGATGGAAGACGGAACCTTGCTGAACCGAGAATCAGTCGGCCTCTATTACGTGCTTTGGGTCGTGGTGGCCACGAAGTTCACCGACGTCGGGGGCCTGCTGATCGGGGTTCCGTTCGGCCGCCACAAGATCGCCCCGGCCATCAGCCCCGCGAAAAGCTGGGAGGGGTGCGCCGGCGGCCTCGCGTTCTCCGCCGCCGCGTCCGCAGGCTTCGCCTGGCTTTGCAACGGCCCGCTGGGACTGGCCTTCATGGTGCCTTGGAAGGCCGCCGTGCTCGCCCTGCCCCTCGCCGCGCTCAGCATACCTTCCGACCTTGCCGAGTCGGTGTTCAAGCGTCTGGCCGGCGCCAAGGATTCGGGCGCGACGATTCCCGGCATCGGCGGCGCCCTCGATCTGGTGGACAGCCTCGTGCTGACCTCGCCGGCCGCGATGCTGCTGCTCTCCTACGCGCTGGACTGGGCCAAGCGTCCGTGAGCCGCGAAGCGACGGAGATACACGTTCTCACCGGGCCGACCGCCGCCGGCAAGACCGACGCCGCATTGGACTAGGCCGAGGCCAACGACGCCGAAATCCTCTCCTGCGACTCCGTCTGCGTCTACCGTGGCATGGACATCGGATCCGCGAAGCCGACCGCCGAACAACGCGCGCGCGTCATCCACCACGGACTGGACCTGGCGCATCCGTCGGAAAGGTTTTCGGTCACTCGTTACGTCGAATGCGCCAAGGCGGCGATCACGGCGGCCCAGAGTCGCGGCCGACGGATCCTCGTGACCGGAGGCAGCGGCTTCTACCTGGCCGCTTTCTTCGGCCCCGTGGCCGATGAGGTGGACATCCCCAAGGAGGTGTCCGATGAGGTACGAAGGCTTTTCAACGCCGGCCTGGAGCCCCTCCTCAGCCGCCTGCGTCAGGCTGAGCCCGGACCGCTCCCCGATTGGCTGGACATCCGCAATCCCATCCGGGTCGCCAAGGCACTGGAAAGACGTCTGGCCACAGGACAGCCCCTTGATGAGCTGCGTGAGGCCTTCTTGGCGCGACCCGGCCCTTTTTCCGGCTGCAAGATCAGCTGCGAGGTCCTTGAGCGTCCGGACGACGAACTGAAAATCCGCATCGCCCGAAGAACCAAGGCCATGCTGGCGGAAGGACTGATTGAAGAGTCAAAATGGCTGCTCAGCCTCGACTTGGACCCTGAATTGCCGAGCGCACGCGCGGTCGGCTACCGAGCGACCATGGATTGGCTGAACAGCGGCTCCAAGCTCCCCAAAGAAGCACTTGAGGAAAGGATCAACCTGGACACATGGGCTTTGGTAAGAAAACAGCGTAAGTGGTTTGTTCGCTTGGACTTATGCAAGTGAAACCCGTAGAAATAGCTAATCAGTGTGGCACTGTAAAAAAGCGTTTAAAAGGGGGTTTTAGAGGGTAATCCCTTGCTTTTGAGGGGTTTAAGGGCATTTGTAAGCGAGAACCTCACCCCAACCCCATGCCCCTCAAAATCGGCCAGCCGCTGCCCGAAATCTCCCTCAAGCAGTTCAACCCCGCAGGCGGACTCCCCATCGACGTCAGCATCCGTCGTAACGTCGGCAAAGGAAAGACCGTCATCCTTTTCTTCCCCTTGGCCTTCACCGGCGTCTGCACTGACGAAATGTGCAAAGTCTCTGGACTTCTCGACGAATACAAGTCCCTCAACGCCGACGTGATCGCCATCTCCGTGGACAGCCCCTTCGCGCAGGAAGCCTGGGCCAAGGCCAACAACATCACCGTGACCCTCCTGTCCGACTTCAACCGGGTGGCCGTGAAGGCCTTCAAGGTCAAGGACACCCGCGTCATCCCCGAGAAGCTCGGCTTCCTCAACGTCGCCAAGCGCTCCGTCTTCGTCGCCGACAAGAACGGAAACGTCATCCATTCCGAAGTGAAGCGCGACCCCTCCTCGATGCCCAACTTCGCCAAGATCCGCAAGGCGGTCGAGGGCTGAAGGACCCCGGTTCCCGCTGAACGAAGGCGGTCGGGCTTGCCCCGGCCGCCTTCTTCGTCTTTGCCTCCTGTCCCCTTTCCATACCTATCGAACCCATGGCCTCCAAAGTCCCCTTCAACGCCCTCCGTCCCTTCTCCGCCGGCGGCAAGTCCGGAAGCATCTGCTCCCTCCCGGCGCTGGAAGAAGCCGGTCTCGGCCGCATCTCCCGTCTGCCGGTCTCGATCCGCCTCGTGCTCGAATCCGTGCTCAGGAACTGCGACGGCGTCGCCGTGACCGAGAACGACGTGCGCACGCTCGCCGCCTGGAACGCGAAGAAGCCGGTCGACACCGAGATTCCCTTCGTCGTCGCCCGCATCGTGCTGCAGGACTTCACCGGCGTGCCGCTGCTCGTCGACCTTGCGGCCATGCGTGAGGCCGTCGCCAGGCTGGGCAAGGACAGCGCCGTCATCGAACCCCTCGTGCCCGTCGACCTCGTCGTCGACCACTCCGTCCAGGTCGACCGCGCCGGCACGGCCGAATCCTTCCTGGAGAACCTCCGTCAGGAGTTCGGGCGCAACACCGAGCGTTACGAGTTCCTCAAGTGGGGCATGCAGGCGTTCAAGACCTTCGGCGTCGTGCCGCCCGCCATCGGCATCGTGCACCAGGTGAACCTCGAGCACCTCGCCAAGCTGGTGTTCCAGAAGGACGGCGTCTTCTACCCCGACACGCTGGTGGGCACGGACTCCCACACCACGATGATCAACGGCATCGGCATCGTCGGATGGGGCGTCGGCGGCATCGAGGCCGAGGCCGGCATGCTCGGCCAGCCGGTGTATTTCCAGACCCCCGAAGTCATCGGCGTCAACCTGACGGGCCGCCTGCGCGAGGGCGTCACCGCGACCGACCTCACCCTCCGGCTGACTGAGATCCTCCGCAAGGCCAAGGTCGTCGGCAAGTTCGTCGAGTTCTTCGGCGAAGGCACCGAGGCCCTGTCGCTCGCCGACCGCGCCACCATCGCCAACATGGCCCCCGAATACGGCGCCACCATGGGCTTCTTCCCGGTCGATGAGAAGTCCCTCGACTACCTGCGCCAGACCGGCCGCGACGAGTCCCACATCGAACTGGTCCGGGAATACTACCGCTCTCAGGGCCTCTTCGGCATCCCGAAGGCGGGCAGCATCGACTACACCCAGACCATCGATCTCGACATCGGCACGGTCGTGCCCTGCGTCTCCGGCCCCAAGCGCCCCCAGGACCGGATCGACCTGCCCAAGATCAAGGACACCTTCAACGCGCTCTTCACCGCGCCCAAGGAAAAGCAGGGCTTCGGCAAGGAAGCCGCCAGCCGAGCCGATTCCGCCTCCGTGGGTTCCACCGGCCGCCGTCTTTCCCACGGCTCCGTGGTGATCGCCGCCATCACCTCCTGCACGAACACCTCGAACCCCTCCGTGATGGTCGCCGCCGGCCTGGTGGCCAAGAAGGCCGTCGAGAAGGGTCTCAAGGTGAACCCTGACGTGAAGTGCTCCCTCGCACCCGGCTCCCGCGTGGTCACCGACTACCTCAATGAGACGGGCCTGACCCCCCACCTCGACCGCCTCGGCTTCAATCTGGTCGGCTACGGCTGCACCACCTGCATCGGAAACTCGGGGCCTCTCGACGCCGACATCGAAAAGGCGATCAAGGACGGCGACCTCGTGACGGCCTCCGTGCTTTCGGGCAACCGCAACTTCGAAGCCCGCGTCCATGGCGCGGTCCGCGCCAACTTCCTGATGTCCCCTCCCCTTGTCGTGGCCTTCGCGCTCGCCGGCCGGGCGGACATCGACCTGGACACCGA
>Ga0129333_10002517_pt1 | contig 17105 bp, 21 predicted proteins | sample CPB6_08_DNA_FD_94474 | JGI IMG/M metagenome (GOLD analysis project Ga0129333, IMG submission 94474) | Freshwater to marine salinity gradient microbial communities from Chesapeake Bay, USA - CPBay_Sum_0.6_0.8_DNA | ecosystem: Environmental > Aquatic > Marine > Coastal | place: USA: Chesapeake...
TGAACGGATGAAGGACCTCGGAATTGAACGGCACGATGAGATGTTTTGTGATAATGCCGAGCCGAAAACGATTGAGGAGTTGACAAGGGCTGGATACAATGCCAAACCAGCCGAAAAGGATGTTTGGGCCGGGATACAAAAGGTCAAATCAATGCCGTTGTATATCACACCGGATTCGTCAAACCTAATCAAAGAGATTCGGTCCTACAAGTGGAAACTGGACAAAGACGGCAAAATTCACCCGGATGAGGTCCCCGTTAAGTTCAATGACCATGCCTTGGATGCTATGAGATACGCTATTTATACGAAATTAAACAAGCCCAAATTTGAGGTTTTGGCTTGGTAAAATATAACAATGGGACGGTTTCAAGATGCGTGGAATGCTTTGACTGGTAAGGCCTTACCGATTAACACGGTGGGTCAGCCTTTCTCCAGTTACTCAATGATAAATGGCACATTCGTAGGAATTGCCGACAACCGTACCAACTACATCATTGATGGGTACCAAGTCAATGACGTCATTTATTCTGTTGTTTCCCTAATTACCGATAAGGTAGCATTGCCTGAGTGGGCCGTTTACAAGGTCATTGATGAATCGGCCATGAAAACCTACCAAGGTTTGATGCGGAAAAAATCCTTGACATCCGAGGACATCAAATTGGCACAACAATACAAGGCCAAGGCTTTGGAGTTGGTCCAAGTTGATCGTTTGTCGGATTTGATGAAATATCCAAATGACTACGAAACCATGCAGGATATGGTGGCCAATTCAAGTGGCTACAAACTGTTGACTGGTGGCCGTTGCATTTGGGCTGAGCGTTTGGATGCCGGTGCTAATCAGGGTAAACCATACGCCCTCCATACTCTTCCCTACGATCAGGTGAGCATCATTGCCAAAACCAATGTGTTCCCGATTGTGGAGGCTGGTTACACCATGACGGTGGAGGCCGGATTGAATTTCAGTAAGGAATCAGTTTTGCATGATAAGTTTCAAAACTACCAATGGGATGTAAACGGGTCACACCTATACGGAATGTCCCCCCTACGTGCAGCCCTTCGCCGAATCTCTCGTTCAAACGATGCAGTACGAGCATCTGCCGCCATGTTCCAAAATCAGGGTGTCAAAGGTGTCCTCTACATGGATGACCCCCGTGTAATCAATGGTGGTGCATCAATCATGGACTCAGCTAAACAAGTCCAGGCCATAAAGGAAAAATTGACCCGTGGCGAATGGGTGGGGGCAGAAAATCACGGACGGATTGGGGTGAGTGGTTATAAATTAGGTTGGCAAGAGGTCGGGTTGTCCCCGGTTGACCTTGCCATCATTGAATCCGAAAAGTGGGACCTTAAACGTTTCTGTTCGATTTACGGGGTCCCGGCTCAATTGGTTGGTGATTCTGAATCCAGCACATATAACAACGTAAAAGAGGCTGAAAAGGCCCTTACAACACGTTGTGCAATGCCTTTGCTGGTTTCCTTCCGTAATCATCTGAATCGGAAACTGAATAGCGATTGGGGATATGCAGGGAAGGGCCTTTATGTTGACTTTGACCAAACGGTGTTCACCGAATTGCAGGAAGACATCAAAGAAAAATCAACTTGGGTTAATACCTTGAAAGGATTGTCACCGAATGAGCAACGCAATTTGTTGGGGCTTGAAACTATTGACAATCCATACTTTGACGAGCCGTGGATCACCCCCGACATGGGTATGCCTTTGTCGGACTGGGATATGCAGTCGGATTTGGCCGCTGGTGAGGATGTCAGCCCAATTAGTCAGGAATTGGCCAAAGGTTTCAAGGCCGAAAATGAAAAGGTGAGTTTTGATTTTGATGGGGTTTTGTCAACTGCCAAAGGTCAAATGATGGCCAAGGAAAAGATTGCCGAGGGCTATTTGGTTTACATTATTTCAGCCCGGTCAGACAAAGAGGGGATGTTAAAGGTGGCTGACAAGGTCGGGATTCCACATTCACGGGTTTTTGCAACTGGGTCCAATAAGGCCAAGATTGAGAAAATCAAGTCATTGGGGATCTACGAACACTATGACAACAATACTGATGTGATTGATGAAATCGGTGACGTTGGAGAATTATTTGATTGAGAAACAAGTGTATAGCATCTATCCAATTGAAAAAAAGGAAGGATGTTGTGCTTTACATAAAAGACGAATGGAGGCCAAACGTGAGGCCTTACGAAAACGACTGATTGATGAATGGGAAGGAAAAAGACAAATATTTGCTTCAGTACCACCGAGCCAATCGGAGGTTTGAGGTAAAGTTCCGACCCAAAATCAAAAAGGCCCTTGACGGGGTTGTGAGTTCTTTGATTGACGACTTGAAATCCAAAGGCATCCGAAAGGCTGAGGCCGATTTGAGCCAAACAATCCTCAACCAGCAACTGCAAAAGCCGTTGTTGGCAATGTATCGGGAGGTTGGTTTGTATCATGGCAAACAGACCAACCGAAGATTGAAGGCGGAGGTGCAACAAAAGGCACTTGGTCAAAATGAGCAATGGATGGCTGACATTATTCGGATATTGCGTGAGACCTTATTGGAATACGCAACTTTCGGGGTCAGCCAGACATTGAGGGACCATTTGCTTTTGGTTTTGGCCGATGGCATCAAAAATGAGTTGACTGTGGATGAATTGGTAAAGATTCTCCAACGGGACACATTCACTAAGATGCAAGCCGAACGGATTGTTCGGACCGAGGTGGGACGGGCGGCCAATACTGGGGTGGCGGTTGCCTCCGAGTCGTTTGGATATGAAATGCAAAAGGAATGGTTTGCATTTCGAGATATCCGAACAAGGGGACGGAAGCCAAAGGATAAAAAGGACCACTACCATATGGATGGGCAAAAAGTGGACTTTCAGGCCGATTTCGTTGATCCCAGGAGTGGTGAACGGATTGCATACCCAATGGCACCTAAAGGATCGGCGGCAATGGTAATCAACTGCCGTTGTACCTGGGCGGCCACACCAAAGAGGGATGCAAGCGGACGATTGATACGAAAAAGCTATGGTGAATATAAAATAAAGGGGTGACCAGCCGCCTACGGGCATTACCGAAACATGATAAAAACCGGGGACTGGCCCCCTACTTTTGAAAACAAAGAGAATGAAAACATATTTTGAACAAAAAATGATTGCGGACTCAGTCCGTGATGTGTCTGAGAATGACCGCCGTGTAAAGGTGGCCATCTCTAAAATGGGCAATGTTGACCATGATGGGGACGTGATTGAACACGGTGCCTATACTAAAACATTGACAGAACGTGGACCAAAGGGTGCCAATTTGATTTGGCATCTGACTGACCACAATCCATCCCTGAAATCGGCCGTTGGCAAGTTTTCCGAAATCTACACGGAAGGGGATTTCCTTGTCGGCGTTACCAACATCCCAAATACGACATGGGGCAATGATGTCCTTGAGTTCTACAAATCCGGACACATTAACCAACATTCAATTGGGTTTCGGACCATTAAGTCGGAGGCCGTTAAAGGTGACCAGCCATTTAATTTGATCAAAGAGGTGTTTTTGTATGAAGGTTCTGCCGTACTTTGGGGAGCCAATCCAATGACCCCAACCATGACCGTTGGCAAGTCATTTACCAAGGAGGAAATCGTAACAGAACACGAAAAACTGAGCCGAGAATTGAATTTGTTGGTCAAATCCCTACGGGATGGCCGATTCACGGATGAAGCCTTTGAGTTTATGGACATCCGTCTGGCTCAAATCAATGAAGCGTTAAAGTGCATTATCACAATGGAAATTGAACCCACTCAACCCGTTGAGGAGACAGTTGAGCCGGAATTGGACATGAGTGAGTTGCAAGACGAAATAAACAATTTAATCAAATCCATCAAAAACTGAAAATGGAAAATTTGAATCAAATCGTTGCAGAGGTGAAATCAGCCGCCGATGCAGTTAATACGATGAAAGCCGCCAATGAGGCCGCTATTGCTGACGTAAAAGGTCAAGTTGCCGAGGTTAAAACTGCCCTCGTAACTATGGACGAAGCCGCTAAAGCCAACCAAAAGGCTTTGGACGAACTGATTGCCGCTAAAAATGCAAAGCAAATCGAAGGAAAGAAAAACAAGTCCTTCGGTGATTCTTTCAGCGAGACAATTGCTGAGGCATTTGAAAGCAAGCAAGCCGAAATCAAAGAGTTCCAAAAGAATCGCAATGCGAAATTGGTTTTGGATCTGAAGGCCGTGGGTACTATGACCCTGAGCAACAACCTGACTGGTGACGGTGTAGCTACTTACAACACACGTCAAGGTCTTGTTCCTTCTGAGAAAATCAACTTCCGTGACCTTATCCCTACTGCTCAGTCTCCGACTGGTCTTTATGTAACCTACCGTGAAACCGGAACTGAAGGTGCTTTGGCCGTTCAGACTGAAGGTAACGCAAAAGGTCAAATCGACTACGATCTGACTGAGGTGAAGGTTGTATCTGATTACATCGCTGGTTTTGCTCGTTTCAGCAAGCAAATGATGTTCCAACTGCCTTTCCTTCAGACTTCCCTGCAGCGTATGTTGTTGCGTGATTTCTACAAAAAGGAAAACGCTACTTTCTTCTCTGCCGTTAGTTCTGCCGCTACTGGTAGCACAACTACTTCCGCAAGTGTTGATGCTGAGCAATTGGTTGACTGGATTGCAAACCAACTGAATGCTAACTTTAACGCCTCTTTTGCGTTGGTTAACTATTCTCAGTGGGCGCGCCTTCTGAAAACCAAGCCAGCCGACTACTCTGTACCTGGTGGAGTTATCATTGATCCTGCCGGAAACATCCGTATCTGCGGTGTACCCGTTATCGGTGCATCTTGGGTAACTGATGACAAGGCCCTGATCATTGATGCCGACTACGTTGAGCGTGTTGAGACCGAGAGCCTTCGTGTTGAGTTCAGCTACGAAGATTCCGACAACTTCCAGCGTAACCTGGTAACTGCCCGTGTTGAGTGCTTCGAGGACATCAACCTCCTCCGTACTGATGCGGCTATCTATGCCGACTTTGGTAACGTATCCTAAGATGGTGCTGTTTGTTTGATGTGGTGAACCGGGGGCCGGGGTAACTTGGCCCCCATTTTTAAGAAACTATGTACTACAATTTGCTAATTGACTGGGAGGATCAAACCAACGAATCCGGCATCGTTGAGCCAATAACTTTGGCAGAGGTGAAAAACTACCTTCGTTTGGAGGGATTTATCAATGACAATACGAGCATTACGCCTACATTCAACGATGATAATACATATATTTTGGGCCTAATTACGGCAAGCCGTGAAGCCCTTGAGGAATATACTGGATTGTCATTTGTACCCAAAACATGGCAAATTGAGTTCGACAATTACGATGGGAATTTTGAGATTCCTTTCGGTCCAGTTTTGGACATCATTGAACTACACCCACAAGGGGAATCAACGGCAACCGATGAATTGGAGTTCACAACCAGTTCAAATAAACGGATATTGAAAACCCCTACTTATGGCAATTTGGTAATGCTTTACGATGCTGGGTTTACAACATTACCCAAGCGGTTAAAGGATGCCATGTTCAAAGAGATTGCCTATAGGTATATCAACCGGGGGGATGTGAATGTTGACGGAATAAGCAAAGAGGCCATGATTTTAGCCTCGTCCTATAAACAATCATTGACATGGCTGGGGTAGGAGAATACAAGCCAATTCAATTGGTTAGGTACACAATAACATTTGACGAGGGTGGAAACCCGACTCAGACGGCCCAGTATTGGAATGCGTGGGCTGAGGTTACAGACAATGGCGGTGGACGTAGTCAAGTGGATGGACGGACCACATTGTCAAGTCAAAAAACATTCAAAATATGGTTCAGAACGAACACGATTTTGATTGGAGAATGGAAAATTCTTTATTTTGGTGATACTTATGCCATCACCAATATCGAACGGATAAACGAAAAACGATTCAACCTTTTAGTTTCTGCAAGTGTTCAAAGCTAATGCCATAGGACTTGATCTATTCCGGCAACGGATTGAATCTGCAAGCAAGGAGATTCAGGCTGAGGTATCGGCTGAATTGAGGGCATCTGCTATGGAATTTGAGGCATTGGCCAAAAGGTCGGCCGCCCCAAATGGGGGAGATCGTGGGACGTTACAACAATCCATTGGCCATCGGCAATTAGATCCGATGACATATGAGGTTTTTGCCGGAACATTTTACGCCCCATTCATTGAATTTGGGACCAAAGGCAAAACAAGGGTTCCAAATGGATTGGAGGATGTTGCGGCTCAATTTAGAGGCATGAAAGGGACGGGGGCATTGTCTCTCATTGAGACCATTAAAGGCTGGGTAATTCGCAAGAAAATAGCTACCAAAGGCAAGGCCGACAACGTGGCCTTTTTGATTGCCCGGTCTATTTATCGAAATGGTATATCACCAAAGCCGTTTTTCTATAAACACGTTGCAACGGTGCGGACCAATTTATTGTCAAGATTAAACGCAATTTTGAATGGCATATAACGAGGCAATATTTGAGGTGAAAGAGGCTTGGTACAAAAGGCTGGATATAAATTTTGCCATTCCCGTATTTAAGGATGCGGTTCCAGCAACCCAAGACGGTGACTACATTTTGGTCCGTGCTGAGGGTGCGACTGATTTGGGACCTACCAATAGTGGGTGGTTCAAATCTGTGGTAATTATTGTCGAAATTGTTACCAAATTCCCAGTCATCGCAAACACATCTGTCGCCTCATCATACGCACAAACGGTCAACAATTCAGTAATGTATTGGCCAAATGAATACAACCTACCTTTGCAAAACCATATTATCACACAAATAACATTGCAAAGTCAGGACGAAATATATGAGGACAATGATTCAGAAAAGATATTTCGCATTATTAAACGATTTGAGCATTTTCTAACACAAAAATAAAACAAGAAAAAAATGGCTGCTCCAACAACAATCTCCGGCTCCGTGATGTTCATTGAATATTCGGATACGCCAAGTGGTGCAAAAAAGTCGGCTGTTTGTCAAAGCGAGGGATCGTTTGACGGCAGTCGCAACGTAGTAAGTGATGAAACTAACTGCGGAGTTCTGAAATCTATGGGTCCGGCAAACAACCGTTTTACATTGAATGCGGTGGTTGACGTTGCCCCTGATGCTGGTGAGGCAAGTTACAATGACTTCCAAGTGTTGTATCAAAACAACACCCAAAAGTATTGGCATCTTACTGATTCCAACAATGACATCTATCATGGTGGCTATGGTTGGATTTCAGCCCTCGGTCAACAAAACACCAGCGGTCAAACTGCTAAGTTCACAATGACCATCGAAATCGATGGAGACATTGACATCACACCACAATCCTAATCAATGAGACAAACAAAACACACCATCGGGGGAGTTGAACAAACATTGGATTTCGGACGGTTGTGGTTTTCCAAGTATTTCGGGGAGGCCACAACCACCGATCCCCTCCAAATGAACGACTTTGTAAGTAACCCGGCCAAGCAATTCGACTTTATTGTTGGCATTGTCTATGCTGGTATCAATTGCTACAAAAAGGTCACAAAATCGACGGAATTTGTGACAATTGAGGACTGCCAAAACTGGGTCGGTGAAATGACTGACATGGATGCGGTTGAGTTGATCAATAAGTTCGTGGAGGCTCAAAAGCCAAGCGAAACGGGGGAAGCCCCACCCCAGGTGCCAAATCCCTAACCTGGGACGAATTAAGGGCCGAGGCATTCGGTCAAATAGGGTTGTTGCCTGATCAGTTCTATGACCTTGAGGTTGAGGACTATTTCCTTTTAAGGAAAGGCTACATTGAAAAGGTAAAGGTTGAAAGCCAATTGTTGCGGTTTCAAACTGCCCTCATTTGTGAGGCATTCATTGGCAAGGGCCAAGGGGCGAGGTTTGTCATGGATTCATGGCAACTGGAGGAAAAGGTTGAGTTGAATCGTGAGCAAATTAAAGACTTGCTCAAAAGGAAACGAGAAAGAGAGGCATTGAACACAATAAAAAAGCAAGGGAATGGCGGCTGAAATGGTTTTCAAATTAGGTGCGAACGTAGGTGAGGCCGTTCAAGGCATGAACCTTGTGCAACAACGTGTTCAATACCTTGAAAATTCAATTAAATACTTTCAGGAAAAATTAGCCAACACCCAATCACAAAAGTTTTATGCAACTGCCCTTGAGCAAATAGCTAAGAAAAAACAAGAATTGGCCCAAATTACAAGGGCAACTGGTGGGGCATTAGATAAAAGTAACGATTCGACAAGGCGAGCCACATCGGCAATGACCGATTTGGGAAGGGTTGTGCAAGATGCCCCATATGGGTTTGTTGGTATTGCAAATAACATTAACCCACTAATTGAATCATTTGGTAGATTAAAATCATCTACTGGATCGGCTGGTGGGGCATTTAAGGCTTTATTAGGATCATTAGCTGGTCCGGCTGGTATTGGTTTGGCCATATCGGTTGGTACGTCATTACTTGTCGCATTTGGTGACCAAATATTTGGCACTGGTAAAAAGGCAGAAAAAACGGCAGAACAAACAGACAAACTAAAAAATTCAATTGACGGCATTTATTCAGGTGTAGCAAAAGAGGCTGCAAATGTTGGTTCATTAATTGCAATTCTACAAAATGAGACTGAAACAAGGGAAAGAAAATTGGCAGCAATTAAGGAATTGCAACAAATACAACCAGAGGTATTCAAAAATCTCAAATTAGAAGGGAATGAAGTTATTGGATTAAATGGAGCATATGCTAACTACATTGCTAATCTGAAAAATGTTGTTGCCGCCAAAATAAAACAAGCACAACTCGAACAAACATTAGAAAAACTATTAAAGGCTCAAGGTGTAACGGCGACTGGAATCGAACGTGATCTTTTAGAATCCAAGAAAAAAGAACAAGAAAATTCGAATAAAAGCTTAGAAAATCTAAGCTTACAAATAGATCGTGAGGATGATTTATACGGTGTAAGAGCAAAAATTGCTGCTGATAGAAAAAAACAAAATGATCAAGAAAAAGCAGAAATAAATTCCTTACAAAAGGAAGTACAAAGATTAACAAATGATTTGACTGAATTGTCAAAAGTTGTTGAAGTTCCTGAAATTAAGCCACCAAAAGTTGGAAAGGTAAAGGTTGATAAAAAGAAAGTTGAAAAAGACATACAAGGCGAATTTGATAAAATACAAGTTGGGTTTGATGTTGTCAACCCAGTTTTGCAAGCCTTACAAGCCCCTGAGATATTAACCGAGGCACAAAAGATTGGCAAATTAATCAATCAAAGCATTGAAAAAAATATCAAACCATTAAAGCCGTCAGCCATTTCGCCCAATGTGACCAAGGCATTAGAAAAGCAAAAAACGGCCCTTGAAAACCAATTGGAGTTGGGTAAAAATGTGGCCAATGGCATTTCAAATGCATTTGGACAGGCATTTGGTTCAATTTTAGAGGGTGAGAATGTTTTTACTGCATTGGGCAAATCATTGAAAGGGTTTGTTTTGGAATTAGTACAGGCAACAATAAAAGCCTTAATATTTAGGGCAATTGTCAATGCATTTGTGCCAGGTGGGTCACAAGCCCTTGGGGCAACTGGGATTGCCAATTTGTTAGGATTTAGGGCCAATGGAGGCCCGGTTACTGGTCAGGCTCCCTACATCGTGGGTGAACGTGGGCCTGAGTTATTTGTGCCTTCAGTAAGTGGCAATATTTTGCCAAATAATCAATTGGGATCATTCAATGGCCGACCAGCCTTTGCAACGTCAATGGGTGGCCGTTCAATTGTCCGTGGTAACGATATTTTGTTGGCATCTGCGAGAACACAACGCAGTCAAAACCGAGTGAATGCCTAAAACCTACCGGGGAGAGTTTACCAATAGTCAGGTCCTTTATTCAACGAATGAGGGGCTTGAGCAAAATGTCATTGTCCTAATCATTGACCAAATGGACACATCGAATCAACAAATTGACATTGATTTGGCCGACAACCCCGTGACCATTCGGGTGATTGATAATGACGAGGATAAGTTCACCCCCATACGGTCAAAATCGGCTGAAATTCGCCTACATACAAACCCGAACATCAATATCATGACTTTCGGGGCTGGTGGGGACAATCAATATAAGGTTCAAATCTGCATGAATTACACGGACAACATCATCTTTGAGGGGTGGTTGTCCATTAGCGACCTTCGGCAAGATTTCCAGCCTGATCCAAATGTGTTGGTTTTGACGGCAACGGATGGCCTTGGGTTTCTTAAAGATGTGCCGTTGACTGATTACGATGGCAACCAATTCAAGGGGCCAAATCGGTTGGCTGATTACATTGCTGGGTGCCTTGCCAAAACGGGGTTGGATAAAACCTTGGTGGCTGAAATGAACGTAAAGGAATCTACCCAAGTGACCACATATTTGGGGCATATGTATCACACAATTTATGTGGATGCCCAAACCTTTGCAAGTGGACCAAATGAATATGAGGATTGTTTTACAGTCCTTGAAAAGATATTGGGCGAATATTGTGAGTTAAGCCAGCAAAAAAATGAATGGTACATTCGTGCCATTGATGAATTTGACTGGGCCGATTCTATACAAGTTCGGTTTAATTCAAACGGGGTTATTTCAAGCCAATTGCCTTCCGAAGCATACAATAAATACATCGGTTCAAATATGTCCCTTTATCAAATGGGATTTATGAATGACGATGCCCAGGTTTCACTACAAAGGCCATATAAATACTCCCGTCACATCTACAATTTTGTGCTTCCCGATGAAATCCCGTGCAATATTGAGTTGAATCGGGGGGACTTTGTTGCTGATTTGCCGGATGAAACGGTTGATGGCAAAACATACACGGCCAAAAGTTACACGGTTGATTGCTGGGACCCATTGTGGTCAAATACAAGTTCGGACGATTACCAAGCGACTGGCATCTATATCAAAAAGCTATTTGACGAATACGGAAACGAATTTTCCCATTCGTTGAATTTAGATGCAAATGCAACAAGGTTCACATTTGTAATGTCCGACCCAATCCCGGTTCGGGCAAAAGATAAGTTCAATCTGAGCCTTGAAAGGCGGTTGAGTTCGGATGTTGGTGGTTCGGGAACATTCCGTGATTTACACGTTCAGGTCCGTTTGTATGGATCTGACGGGACCTACTGGACACACCAAGGGAGAAACACGGCAAACAACGAAATCCAATGGGTTCAATGCACATCCACATTTCGGACGAATCAAAAATATTTCGCCATTGAGGGGGATGTTGTCAATGATTTGACTGAGGCCATTGGGTTGTATGATGGGGAGGCCGCTGAGATTCCCGTTACTGGAGAGGTCCGCATTTTGTTGTATCGATCAAGCCTATACGGGGGGACCCGTGCAACCTATTTTTCAAATGTTCAATTTGAATACATCCCTTGGGTCAATGGCTCCTATTTAAGATACAAGGCTCAGGAACATAAAGTTGAGCAGTCGGGTGATTACAAGGCAAGCCGTGATAAAGAGGTTTATATTTCGGACGGGCCGAGCCTTATTTACAAAGGATGTTTGCAAAAGGTGACTGGCACATCTGCAATTTACACCGGGTCGGTACTTTTCAATGCTGGCAATTCGTTCCAAATTAATGGGATGCAATTGGTTACATTTAGGCTGGGGATGATGATTACTATAACGGGGACAACCAGTAACAACATTTACGCCCGTGTGACAGATCTGTTTTATTCGACCATTGCCAATGCAACGGTCATCACGGTCAATGTCACAACGGCATCGGAGACGGTCAGTTGTACAATATCCAAAAACCTTTATGGGTTTACCGAGGGTTTCTACAATGGGGCGGTTTTCCCATCCGGGCCTCCCAGTTCAGAATACATAAAGCCATACGGACAGATTCAATCTGAGGCCGTTTGGAATCAGTACAATCGGGTTTTTAGTATATTTGAGGGTACGATTGACGGCCTTGACACCTATGTTTTGGATTCGTTGGATCGGTACGATTTGCCTGACTTGATGCATTCGTTTTTTCTACAGGATGCCCACCCAGCCACCACAAACAAAAAGTTCAAATTGTTGCATTTTGATCAGGACCCTGATTTGTGCGAATGGAATGGGGTGTTTATTGAGGTCCTTGACTATACCATTTCCAAAGTTTACACGGGGCATTCATTCAAATACTTAGAACAATGACGGATAGTAAAGCGGTACAAGGTCGAAATATGATTGCCAGCATAAAGGTCGGGGCCTCATGGTTTCCCGTCTTTTGTTCAAAATCATGTTCGTTTGACTTTACCAATGAAATCATTTTGCGGACGGGTGTGAATGACGGACTATTTCCCAAACGCCGTGTGAGGCGTTCAGATTGGTCAGGATCGGCCGCTGGGGTTTTGGTCACCGACAACACATCGAATCGTTATTCGCCCTTTTATTTGCTTCAGGATGGGGTTAGAAGGGCCGAAAGGGAATGGCAGTTTGAGTTTACCAATGAGGACGGGGATGTAAAGACCATTGAGGGGTTTGCCCTTATTGAAAATCTGCCTATTTCGGGGGACGTTTCGGGTTGGGTTCAGGCCTCGGTCAACATAGTCGGGACGGGTGCGTTTACGATTGATGCCAGCCCGTCAAGTGGTGGGGTTGATGAAAACGTGGATTCCGACTATTGGACCACTACGGCCGGGACTTATGAAATATCGGGGGCATCGGTGAATAGTAAAACCCTGACCGGCAAAACCGTGTTGGCGATTGCCCGTGAGGGTACTGTTTATGACCCCATTTTTAGCGGTACGGCAACGAATCGGGAGGCCCGTGTTAATTCGGGGGCTGGGACGATAACATTTGATTCAAATATTCCCTTTAACCCAGGGGAGACGGTTTGGGTAATGTGGAAAGATTAATGACACGGACATTTCTATACGATACAAATGAGGGGGATCAGTTTATTTATGATTCCGAGTTGGCCTACACACAACTTTTGTTTTGTGCAAGGGAAGGAATGGAATTTGATGTGATTGTTTCCAATAGTCTTTTTGAGGTTATTGGAAGCCGTCAGGTCCAACATTCAAACAGCTATGGGTATCTGAAATTTTCGGCCCCATTCAATCCGGGTGAAAAAGTGCAAATAATAATAGGAGACATATGAAAAAAATACTTGGTTTATTTTTATTGTTGGTAACCTTTCAGGTCTTTGGTCAGTTTTCAAACTATACCAATATCAATGGCCGTTACAAATGGATTGCTGGCAAATTTGACTCAACATTTACATTGCCTTCAGGTTCAACCCCAAGCCTTCGGACGGGTGGTGGAACGGGACCGGGTGCGATGTTCTATCGGACAACTGATTCGACCATTTATCAATATACCGGGACTCAATGGATTAAATTGAGAGGCAGTATTAGTCCAAGCGACACGGCTGGTTTGTGGATGACAAATGTGTATCGGAAACCCGGTTCGGATTCGGTTTTTTATGTCAAAGGTGGCACACACACATTTGCTTTCCGTGATTCCATTGGTGTTGGAGGCGGTGGTGGAGGTGGTAAAATTTATTACTTCAATGGTGGCGTTTCAATGGGTACGTTTGGCGGTTTGCCAATGTATGAATTGGGAGACACGGCAAATACTGGGGCGGCGGCCAACTTTACAAAATCCACTACTGGGGCCATTGCCAATTTCATAACAGATTCAAACAAACCGGGCCTTTTGCAAATTCCGGCAGGATCTTGGACAATTGATGCGTGGCTGAGTGAAACGGGTGGAGGTGCTAACCATGCCCAAATTTGGGCCGTTTTGGAAAAATGGGATGGCTCAACAATCACAACCATTGCGACCTCTCCAATTGAAGAAATTACCAATGGACCAAGCATTGATTTGTACACTTGGACAATATCAGTACCAACAACATCAATTGCAGTTACTGACCGAATCATCATTCAATTTTACATCACAAATACCAACGGCAAAACGGTCACATTGTACACTCAAAATGGCTATGTTGGGGAGGTACACACGACCTTCACGACTGGTTTGGGATCGTTGAATGGATTGACGGCGGCAAGTCAGTATTTTGCCACCGGCACAAGTGGGACGGATTTTGCGATTTCAAGTTCAACGGCAACGCATACATTCAATCTGCCGACTGCATCGGCAACGAATCGTGGGGCTTTGAGTTCGGCTGATTGGACTACATTTAACGGAAAGGTCGGTGGGTCAGGTACTACGAACTATGTGTCCAAGTTTACGGCATCGGGAACTATTGGCAATAGTCAAATATTTGACAATGGAACAAGTGTTGGGATTGGTACTGCTTCCCCTTCAAACAAACTTCACGTTGTTACTGGAAACGTAGATGGGATTCGTGTTGAATCTTCAGGAAGCGGATATTTGGAAACTGGAAAAACTGGTGGTGGAAGATATCGCTGGTCAAATGATTACACTGGAGCGAATATGTTGGAACTTCAATATGGGGCTTCGGGTGCAACACCTACCACAACCAGAATGAGTGTTTTTTCTAACGGAAACATACACTTTGGTACAAACATTGACCAGGGATATAGTTTTTATGTCAACGGAACTACACTAATAGGAGGTACCGAATTGCGTTTGAATAATGGAACAACGGGAGTGATAAATCTTTATTCAGCTACTCCAAGAGTAAATTTTTTTAGTGGTGGCGGTTATTATATCGGACGAACATCAACATCAGTAGAATTAGTTAGTGGTGGAAACATTGCTTTCTATATTGGTGCAAATCAAGGTTATGGACTTGATGCCACCAATGGACACATTTTCAGAACTGCATTAAGCGGAGGTTCTGCATTAGCAAGATTGGATACTGGTGGCTCGTTAAGTATTGGTAAAGGTACGGCAGCGGCAGTCGCTTCATCTATATTGGAACTTTCAAGTACAACAAAAGGCTTTCTACCTCCTAAAATGACAAACGCACAAATGGTGGCAATTGTTTCACCCGTTGCTGGATTGGTTGTTTATGATACAACCAACAACAAACTGAATGTTTACGATGGCACAAATTGGGTCGCAGTACACTAAAAATAAATAAAAATGAAAAAAGCAATCTTTATCTTGTTTCTCGCCTTTGGTTATGGTGCAAACGCCCAAACCATTGACACAACCATCACATCAATTTCAGCGGTTAAGATTCAACCAATCAAAGCCCAGTTTAGCGATTCATTGATGTCCACCCATCTTGGGGTTCGGGTTATTGCAGATGATCTGAAAACAACGGCCACACTTTATTGGGAACTGTTGATGGTAAACGGGTCGGTTTCAGTTAACGGAAACTACATAATCCAAGGTAAAGAATACACCGACTGGTGCAACAATTCCACCCCTTGCAATTTGTGGCCATTCGTTTTGGTAGGCAATAAATACGGCCTTACCTTCATTAACGAAAAAAAATAACACCATGAAACGCCTATTCATTACATTCAGCCTTTTTGCCTTGTTCGGATTTACAACTCAGGAAACCAAAACCGTCAAATTGGAATTGTCCGTTGAGGAGGTCAATTTGGTATTTGAGGGCCTTGGGGAATTGCCAGCTAAAAAATCCGAGGGACTACGGGCAAAGATTTATGAAGAAGCGAAAAAACAATTGGAAGCAAAATGAGCCAGGAATTGCTGATTTTTTTGATTGGTCAAGGGGTTGCCATTCTTTACGGATGGGTCAAATTGAACACACAAATGACCATCAAATTAAAGGAATTAGACATCAGACTTGAACATATCGAAAAAAAGGATGAAGATGTGAGCCATAAATTGGAACAGATCTTCAAGAAAATCAGTGAAATTCAGGTCGAATTAACTAACAAACAAAATCGGGACTAATATGAAAAACTGGAAAACAACCCTTGCCGGGGTATTGGTTGGAGTCATCGCATTGGCTACCTACATGGGGTATTTGTCAGACGATCAGGCTGGACAGATTGCGGCCGCTTTGACTGCATTGGGCCTTATTGTGGCTAAGGATCACAACGTAACTGGCAAGTAAAACAAACACCATGTTGAACAAATTACTGCCCATTTTGGGCCTTGCACTATTGTCGTGCAACGCAGAAAAGCAGTTGCAGAAAGCCGAAACAAAGCTATCCCAGTCGGGGCGGCTGGCTCAGATTTGTGCCGACCGTTACCCGTCTCGGGATAGCATTGTTGTAAAGGATTCAATCATTGTTGACACATTCCTTTTAGGGGAGTATATTTTTGACACAATCCGAGTCAATGACACGATTGTGATTACAAAACATATCCCAATCATTAAGACTAAAATAAGGACCCAAATTGTCTATCGGCAAGACAATGCAAAGGTGGATGCCTTGCAAAAGGAATTAGACAAATGCCGTCAGGATTTGGCGGTTGCAAATGGCAAACATGCCGAGGCCCTCAAGGAAATAGAGGGATGGAAAAAATCGGCTAAATATCGGTTGTGGTGGTTGTGGATTGTGGTGGTTTTGTCAGTTGGCTGGACTTTCCGTAAATTCATAACCAAAATCGCATGACCAAAATATCAGTCGTAAGGCAATACCGGGATAAATTCCCCGATTTCCCCAACCTAAAATTGGCCCGTATTATTTACAAAGAGAATACGGCCCTTTTTACGTCCGTTCAGGCAATACGGACCTATTTGATGCGGATTGAGGGAAAGGCCAAAAATGGTACATCTGTGAGCCATAAAAAGGACCCCAGGCCATACAATCCATACAAACTGCCGGAATCGGATGAAACGGCCTTTGATCCCTACGTTTTGAAGGGCCACAAACGGATTGTCGGCCTTTTCGACATCCATGCCCCATATCATTCAATCCCAGCCCTTTCATCGGCCATAGAATATGCCAAAAAGGACAAGGTTGACGGGGTGGTCATTGGTGGGGATTTGTTCGATTTTCACGGGTTGTCCCGATTCCTAAAAGACCCCCGAAAAAAGAATTTTGCGGAGGAATTGGCCATTGGGTGCCAAGTTTTGGAGGTAATCCAAAAGACTTTGGACTGCCCCATTTATTTCAAATACGGCAACCATGACGAAAGGTACCAACACTACCTTTGGCAGAAACTGGGGGAATTGCATGGGGTGGAGGACTTTGAACTGAACAACATGATCACCAAA
>Ga0129333_10002519_pt1 | contig 17101 bp, 20 predicted proteins | sample CPB6_08_DNA_FD_94474 | JGI IMG/M metagenome (GOLD analysis project Ga0129333, IMG submission 94474) | Freshwater to marine salinity gradient microbial communities from Chesapeake Bay, USA - CPBay_Sum_0.6_0.8_DNA | ecosystem: Environmental > Aquatic > Marine > Coastal | place: USA: Chesapeake...
TATCCGGTGTTGTAACTGGCGTTTCTTCTTCTGGGGCTGGTTGAGGTACGGTTGTTTCGGGGGACGTTGTGTCGGCTGAATCTCCGGTTCCTCCATCAGGACCTCCATCAGTAGTATCTGGTACAACAGGTATTGTATCAGGAGGTAGTGTAGGTTCTGGTTCTGCTGGAATGGTTGTTGTCGTCGTTGTCGTCGTCGTTGTTGTGGGTGGTGGTCCACTCACCGTAAACTGGATGCCCTCAGATGATTGTGAATATATTCCATATGTATCATTGTCGGCGCGGACGGTAAATGTGTATTCTTCACCTAGCCCGCCAGTTGACTCAAATAATTCATAACTAAGAACAATTTGTGTATTGAGTGCATTGCTGTCACCAACATTTCCCGTAGCGACACCCCACCCAGACTGCCCGGTGCTCCATGAAATTGCGTATCGCTCAGGAGAAACACCGACATCATTGGCTGCCGCATCCCATGAAATTACAATTTCTGAACCATTATCTATTACGGACACATTTTGTGGTTGTCCAAGCGTCTTTGGGAGTGTCGTGGTTGTCGTTGTGGTAGTTGGCGTTTCTGAACCGTAAATCTTAATGTTGAAACCGCACCACGATGAGCCCCACGCACTAGTGGTAACTCCGTTTTGGGTTCCCCCAGAATAGGATGGATAATTATTAACCGCATATGGTTCAAGCCATGCGCTTTCGCCGGTTTGAACTAGACCTGCAAAAACTGCGATGGCATTAAAGTTTGAGTCATCGGTGAATGGACCAGTTCCCCATCCACCCCCACTGGTAGTGCCGGTTACATATATCGGGGAATATGGACCACATCCGCCTCCGCTATAACTTCCAGATGGAATCGTTGTTGTGGTGGTAGTTGTTGTCGTGGGTGGTGTTGAGTATTCAGCAACAAGGGCTAACCATTTCCCCGTTCCCGGGCAGGGGTCACCAAAAACGCTGTTGTTTGCATTAATTGTAAGTGTATTTTGTCCTAGAAAAAAATCTTTCTGTTCCTGGGATAACGTGGCATGGCATTGAGGATTGATTGAATATGCGCCATTTTCGCCAGTTGGAGTTCCGTATGACATGAATGTAATATTTGTAAATACCGAACCAGATGGCGCTTGCAGTGTCAGTGTTCCATTTTCCCACGCTTTTCCATATTCAGACAATTGAGGAACGGTATCCGTTGCAGTAAGCGATGCGTTTCTAATGACTGGCCCATAGCAGCCCGCCCAAAAGAGTGAATCTTTTCCAGAAAACGTGACAGTTACAACTTCATTTGCACTTGTTGTTGTTACTTGCAAATTGGAAACATTGTTATCTCCGGCGGTCAAAGTGCCAGTTGAAACATTCTGGTCAAAATCAGAAAGATTTGCGCTATATGTTCCACCCCATGGTCCATTTGCAAGAAATGAAAGTTCAACATTTGATGGTGATGGTATTGTTACCTGCTGAGAGACTGAATTTTGCATGTAACTAAAAGTAAGTTGAGGTTGCGCGCCCCAAATACCAAGACTGGGAACTCCATTAGTGCACTCTGCACCGCCACTTGCTCCGTTCCAGCCTCCTCCATTCGCGGCAAAATCACCATTTACTAAGAGATTCTCTCCAGTTGCATAAACATTGGCTGGAGCAAACCAAGCCAGGGCGGCAATAAGCCAAAATGAAATCAATCCCCGTTTTTTCATTGTCCCCACTTCTTAATATACAAATTATCTAACTAGTATATCTAACCAACACTTCCAGCGATAGTCTGTATGCCAGTAATTGTAAAACTTCTCATCCTGTATGCATTTAGCGTAGTTATACCGCCAGAAGTAGAGGTACTGCAGCCAACACCACATCCACCAGTTCTACTGCCAAGATTAGTGCCAACTGCAAAATACTTATTAGAAATATTACTACCACCGAATGTTGACAGTGCTATTGAGCGAGCAGAGAATGTCCCAGTTGACCAATGTGTAGTAAATCCAGAGGTTGATATACCAAAACCAAAACTCGGATGTGATGAATTTGTTTCCCACCATAAATAACTGGTATTCGCCAATGTATAAGATGCACCCGAACATCCGTTGAGATTTGTTCCAGTTTGCTGAATTCCCTCAACGGAAAGCCCTGTTACAGCAATATATCCCGGCTCCTCATCACTACTTGGGATGGTGCCAAATGTATATCTAAATTCTGATGTACATGATGCTGTTGTTGAGAAGTAAATTCCACCCGCATTTATGGCACCAGAAGACCATGATTGGTTTCTTGATGGTCGCGTCCAGTAAAGTTGGTTACTTGTCGCCCTTTCACCGATTCTATTTTCATTTATAGCAACATACCATCTCGTTCCACCATCTGATGAATATCCACCTATTGATGTTGTGCTAGCGCGCCAAATAGCATTTACATTGCTTCCATCATAGAGACGCTCAACTAACCATATTGTTGTAGTTGAACCACCAGTATTTGTAATTGTAAAGTTAGCAGTCCCATAAGAAGAACCACTCATTCCACTCCACGCTATTGTTGGGGTTGGTGGAACTGGTGGATTTGTCGCTACTGAACCACTTAGTGAAGCATCACCGGGGGCTCCTGACGGGCCTAATGAAACTGCCCGAACACGAGCATAATATGTGGTGTCATTAGTAAGACCAGTAATAGTTACTGAAGATGCTGTTCCAGATGTTGGAAAATCTGTCCATCCTGTTGGGTTGGATGATAATCCATATGCATATTGATACTTGTACTGATATGTTGGTGTGGGGGGGGTTGGAACATTGGAGCGTGAAATTATAATTTGAGTACGGCCAGAGTCGGTATTTGACGGCAACGAAATACCAACATTTGGTGCACTTGGCAATATTTCTGCCTTAGTCGTATGTGTTGCATATTTCGTATCAGTCGCAGAGCCAGGATTTGACGCGGTATATTTGAGGTATACCGTATATTCCGTACCTGGAACTATTGCAGTTCCATTTGAGGTAGTTGTTACAGATGTAGTTCCACTTGAACCGGAAAGTGTTGTATATGTTCCTGCTCCAGGATTGTTGCCAGCAACGACAGAATATTGTCTTGTTCCAATTGGATACGTCCCATCAGTACCTGCTCCCCAACTAAACTGGAGGAATGGGGCAGTTGGATAAGATACTTGAGATGAATCTATCGATGGCGTAGCCGCTGTTGGGGCTGCTTCGGCAGCAGTCGTGAATCTCCTTGCCGTAGATGATGGTCCTGTCTGTCCGGCGGCATCAACAGAACGCAAATACAGTGCATATTTTTGATTATTCGTAATATTCTCAGTAGCCCCACTTGCGTTAACGCGAGTAGTCAGCGTTACTGAGTTGGAACCAGTTGCCCCAGGAAGGGACCCAGTCCATTGACCCCCGTCAGTTATGTTATTTGATGAGTCTATTTTGTCTAACTTATATTGAACGTAAGAAATTGGAAAGGTTGAGAGTGTGATTGTGTAGGAGATTGCTGCCGTAATTGGTGTTGCTAATGTTGTGTCATTACTTGCGGGCGTAGTGATAGAAGGGGCAAGCGGCGCTTCCCCGTTACCCAGCCCCAGTCCACGAGCACAGGCTGCAACAAAACTCACAGCCAACGGCATTTAGGCAAACCTTGTTCGGGCAGCGTAGACAACGTAAGTTGGTGTTGGTGTTGTAGCAGTCTTAATAATCGTATATGTGTATACGTCATACGATGAAGCATTTCCGGCGGTTGGCGCTAATGCTCCCTGCCAATTTGGAGTAAAGGCTGTCTGGCCATCAATTTTCATAGTTGATGCAAACGCGGCACTATTGCTAATATATGCAGCGACACATACGGTAAGGCTTTCCCCAGTATTTAGCCATGTGTTTATTGATGCAGCATTACTTGTTGAGGAAGCGTGTCCAAAATTAGGAACCCACGTATTCGTGGCATTTCCGGTATAAATCCATGCAGAAGTATTGGTCGTAAACGGGTCGAGATTTACGGCAGTAGCACTTAAGGTAGAAATAGCAGACGAACTAACTGTCCACTCCTCGCGAGTAACCGCCAAGGCTGAACGATTAATTGCTGGTGCAGTTAGGATTTTGTTTGTTAGTGTTGCCTCGTCGTCAAGTTCGACAATCGTATCTGCACCATTTATTGTGATGAATCTATTGACCTCCCATGCAGCCATCAGTACTCCTCTAGCCCGACAAGAGTAATTGTAACCTTACTTCCAACACTGGCAAGCGCCATTATCTTCTGGTCTTTATCCGCACGAAGGACAATAGATGTATTAATAATCTTTGTCTCGTTGATGGCAAGGCTTACGGCATTGAATAGGGTCTCAGAAGCAGCAGCGGTTGAGTTTGTGTCAAGATAAAGTGTGAATGTTCGTGCCTGACTATCTGTATTGCACACTATTATTTGCTTAACAATAGTTACGTTCGTAGCAGAAGCAGAGCCAAGTACCGTTGGTGTATCTGAGTCATAGATTACTGCCGCCGATGTAGTTAGAAATGCTGGACCATAGAGTGTTGCTGGATAGAGTGCCATCGCTGCTCCTTAAAGCAAAAAGATTCACACTTAGTTTAGCGTATTGGTGCAGTTCAGGAGATTAGTGACTCAGGTGATTCTTGGTCAAATTTCCCATCAAGGCGCTCCTGATATGTTGCTGCAATAATTGCAACATTCTCTTGAATCATGGCATTGTGTTGCCGCTGGGCAGTATTGGGTGATATGTGCTGCTTGTAAATCATTTTCGGTATATGCAAACATTCCGTTGCCAGGAACGTCCTAACACATAAGTCGTAGTCGTCCGCCACCTTAAGTGTCCAGTCATGTCCGTTGAGAGCATGATAAACGTCTGCCCTCCACGCCCGAACGTGATTAGGTGCCGAAACGATATGACGCATCGTGACGGTATTGAGTTCTGGCGCACGCATCGTCCATACGCCATGCTCGTCGTCCCAATAGTCACTGCCATACCCAAATGCCCACCCATCTGGGTAGCGCCCTGACTGCCCATCAGGGAGGATTTCGCACCAGTCAGAGTAGACAAACCCTACATCCGGATTTTCATTGAATGCATCGTTAATCAGTTGAAGCGCATCTGGAGTCAATTCGTCGTCGTGGTCTAGTTCGACAAGAATGTCACCCTTAGCAACCATGAAACCATTCCGCTTCACCTCGCCGATAGAGCCAGAGTGAACATGCGAACGATGCATTTGAATCCTGTACCGTTCATCGGAGCAGAAACCGTAGATTTGCCGCCAGGTTTCGTTATGCGTGGAGTCATCCCACACAACCCATTCCCAGTCCGTGAATGTTTGTGACTTAAGGGAGCCCCATGTTCGGGCAAGAATGTCCTGGGATGTATTGTACGTTGGCGTGATGATAGAAATCATAGGAAGTGTTTCGCAATCGCAGTGGTTGCCAGGATTACCCAGGCAACGTTGAAAAGAATAATGGTCGGCAAAGTTTTTTTTGTCGATGACCAAATGAGTGAGATACTTGAGATAATTGCAAAAATGTAAAGCCACCACCACTGCTTGTTAAAAAGGAGTCCGGGGAAAATAATGGCGATTTTTGTTGTGAAACCCCAGGCCTCAACAATATTGGGGCGATTCCAGTACTCCCTGTTAGACATTTCTGTAATTGCATCAACTATCTTTTGGTTGAAATTAATAAATGTCCTCATGTTGTGGGCATTCCAGTTCTTTTTTCATGTTCGCGTCTGTCATGAACAATTTGATTAATGTGCTCACTTCCCTGAGTCACGTACCAGTGGTCTGGTTCAATAAAATGATAAAAAATCATTTCAACTTCATTGCTCATTGGGTCAGGGAAGGCGTCTCGCCCGTGATATTGGTCTTCTCCGTAGTAACATACTGCCTGATTTTCGCCAAGAATAAAAGGTTCACCTTCTATTACTATCGGCCATGGAGTTTCTTGGTACAAGCATAAATCGATTGTGTACGTACAGGCATTATCATCTATGTGATACGGTAGATTGGCCCTGAAGCCCCTGTATGTAACATAAAGACTATAACTTGGTATTGCTGTTGGGGAGAATATTTCTCTCGCGAGACCGAGTAACATTTCGTGCGATTTGTTCAGCGGATTAATATTTGCAAAATCATATTCACGTATTCCCAGCCTGCCAAGGTCTGTGTCGTAACGAATAATTTCATTATTGCGGATATCTCTCAAAGAATCACGCAAATCAATAAAGTAGTCCTTATTAAATACCGCATCTTGTATGCGTGCCTGCGGTCGTTTATTCAATAAACGCCCAGTCTTATTATCAAGATAGTGACTCATTGCCAGTTTCTATCTGTTGGTCATAATCACCAGTATCCATTGTAATGAAACTGCTGATTATCCATTTATCGTTACTTATGGGGACGCATCCCTGATGTGGGTGGGTCCAATGTGCCGGAAATAGGGAAACTGAACCAATTTTCGCAGGAACCATAATGTCGTGTTCGCGAAAATACGTACCGCCACCCACTTCAACTGTATTCAAGTATATGATTGCACCAAGAATCCGTGTACTAGTTGTGCGGGGGCCAATTCCCCCGTCAATATGCTCTCTGTAATAGCCAATATTTTTAGCGTAGTGCTGAACCCTGAATCCGGTATCACTTAATCCTGGCCAATCCCAAAGCCAGCGGAAGGTCTCCCTGTAGTTTGCAATACTGGCCCATAGCCCATCAACGATTAGTTTTTCATATGTGCACAGTGGTTCACCTGGTATGCCGCGATACTCAAGGTCTTCCTTTGACCACCCAGAGTCCATCGTGTATTTAATTGCGGGTTGATGCCCACCTATGACCGGCCCAGGCGTAAACAACTTGTCGTAGTGTTTGGTAAATTCCGCAACCACCTCATTGCACACGTCCGCACTAATCACGGACTCCGCAATCATAATTCCGCTAGATTTTCCACCCTGCCACACGAATCGTGGTGAAGTCGTCACGTTTCCTACCATTCATTGTTCAAGATTGATTGATAAACATTCAATACCTGACGTAAGCGTAGTTCGTGTGGATGAGTCCATGCACTATCGTCCTGGCCTGGCTCCCAAGTAAAATGTCCATCAATAAACTCAAGGTTTTCTGGGTCTACGCCAGCCATGATTGCCGTTGCATAAACTTCTGTCTCTACGCGCCTACGAGCAACACTTCTAGCATTCTCTTTTTGAGATGGCGTTAATGAAAATTCAATAGCCATAGTTATCCCCTATTTCTGCGTTTGAATATATTACTAAAAAAACCTTCACCAATATCATCAAGCAATGCATCGATATCTCGCTGCGCCTTCTTGTACTTACTTTTTTGGCGCTGTGGCATAAATGGTCCGCCAAAACCCCTCCACCTAAGTAAGCGATATGCCATTTCGTCACCCCAAAATATTGAAGTTTTGTTTCGCTTGAATGGCACAACATGCCACATTGGTCGGCCAATTTCTAATTCAAATGGCTCGTCGGTGAGGATATTCATCACCATGTGAGCATTGTGATAATAATCAGTATTTACTACAGCCGGAAGCATCGTGTAATTCGGATTTGGGTCCCATAATGGAGGAAGAAATAGCGACGACCAGCCTGGAGGTGTTTTTATGAGCCAAGGATTAATTATCTTTACATAATTTGCCTGTTGCAATTTGCGGACTTTTGTTACTGGGCATTCGCCCGTCTGTCCATAGGAAAAACCTTCTATGCCGAAATTGCCAAATTCGTTAGTCAGGTCAAACTGTGCTTCCCATTCTTTTCCATTTATTGAAGGACGCAACATGACTTTGGCCCATAGTGGTATCGTAAAACCAGTAGCAAGATAGTCTGATGTGCCAGAACAGCGCTTGAGGCTGCCTTCGTTACTTGGGAGTTCTTTCCACCACTCTGGCCAATTACCATTATTGACATATGGCCTGCATTCATCATCCATCAACAACATATTAGAAGGGGCCAGAAATACCTGCCCCTCTTTTAACTTTGGGATGTCGTTAAATATTTGGGGATTAACTATTTGCAGTTTTTCTGAGCGCTTCAGCATGGTCAACCAATTTCTGTTTCAGTAGTTCACTTGAGAACTGGGAAATATCCTTACTTACAGATTTTCTAGAATTATATGCGTCCAACTGCATGGACGCAATTTCTGGCTCAAGAACACCCTGACCCTGCGCAACATGCCATAGATGTGCAGCAGCAAATAGTTCAAATCCAGTATGCGGAATATCGTGAGCCTCCGGACAACGGATGCTCCATAGTTCTAAAAGATGCTTAAGCAAATCTGGTTTTTCTGCCTTTTGCTGTTCCCTCCACATCTCGCTATCGGTCCTGTCGGAAACATAGTGAAGCGAAATCATGCACAGGATATTTTCCATTATTGAATCAAGAACGCGATGATACTCACGAATTCCATAAGTTCTTGACTTATCAAATGTGGGCAAGTACGAGCATATTAAACGTGCTTGCTGAATTGTCGTAGATATTGATGTTGCTTCTAGTGGTTCAACAAATGAAGCAGCCAACCCGACGGCAACACAGTTATTCTTCCATGTTTCCTTAAAATATCCAGACTTAAATTGGATGACCTTTGCTGGCTCTACCTGAAATCCATGAATCTCGGATGCTTCAGATATTGCTTTATCGACAGAACAAAAATCTGAAGAGAATACGTAACCGTTACCTCTTCGATTTTGTGTTGGAATTTCCCACATCCAACCATTTTTCATAGCGCGAGCACGTGTGTATGGGCGAATTTGTCCAGAAGGGTCAGACTCGGTAGGGAATGCTATTGCAGAATCACACGGAAGATATTTTCTATATGAAATAAAATCGTTAGTTGTAAGTTTACTTAAAATTCGCCTATGAAAACCAGTCGCATCAACAAAAAAATCACCCGAGTAGTTGGTGTCTGAATTTGCTCCATGTACAGCAGTAATGTATCCACTCTCATCGATAACTACGTTATCAATTGCGTCTTCCACTAAGCGAATTTTTTTATTACTAGCAACATTGCGTAAAAACAAATTAAGTTTAAATGTATCAAAATGATATTGGTTAGTGCCAAAATGTGTTTTGTCGCCATTATCAATGACTTTATTTTCAATAAGACCACGCCAGGAAAAAGTATTTGTTAGTAGGCGGTTGTTTTCAAGAGCAAATGCGTATCCACCCCAAAATGTGTTTACGCTAAGACCAATTCCGCCAACACTGTGAAAGTAGTCAGGTGTATGATTGGTCCAATTTTCGTATCTAATTCCATATTTGTGCGTAATATCAGCATGCTTTACCATGTCAATGGGGTTGATGCCAACAATGTCTTGAAACTGTCTCCAGTGTTCAGTCGAGCCCTCACCAACACCGATGATTCCAATTTCACCTGATGATATAACAGTTACATCATAATTTTCAAACAAGGTTTTAATTATCAGGGCAGTTACGAGTCCTGCTGTTCCGGAGCCAACAACTACTATTTTTCTACTCTTCACTTCTTGACCACCAATGTAAATCCAGTTGCAACTGGTATATGAAATACATATTTATCTTCATCATCTGTTAGTCGCGATAGATACTGAAAGTAGGGGTGTTGATTTTTTAATGAATATAATGACCCAAAATCATTAACTATGTTGAGGAACATCACTCCACCGGCATTGAGATGATTCCATGCATTGTCAATAATTTGAAAGTCATGACTTACAAGTTCTAGGTCAATAAATATTAAGTCAAAAGTGTCACCAAAATTTCCAGATGCAAAGTCAGCCATATTGATAACATCCGCATCGTCAACTAGTAACTCGGAAAATCTTTCAACATAATTAAGGCTAATATTATTGACAAACTTAACAGATGGCACGATTTGCCTAAATGTTGAACCAAGAACATAATTCATGCCATAAAAAAGCAAGTTTGATGGTTGAGCAATGCGTACAATAATCTCAGCCAATGACCTTGTGAGCACCTCAATGTCCATCGCATTTGCTGATGGTTGACTAATTTGTTCGAGCCAATTAAGTTGAACTGAATAACCGATTGACGAACGACTCCTATCTACGCCCGCACTTATCTCGTCCTGCAAAAAATTAACATTTGATGATGTTATTAGTGCTTTATCAATGTCCGATGATTGCGTATGCGACAGACTATTTGCCATTTTGAATACATCATAATTGTCAGCCATTATCAATTCGCGCCTTTAGTAGGTGGTACATATACCAGAATCTTCGGAAAGAAAGTTGCTGACGTCGTAATTCCGCATATTGTTCGGCCATGGATACGGAGTCGGGGACATGTTCAGCATTACCATAGGTATTGGAGCATGCCTCCATCAAATCATTTAATGTGAGAGAATCGGCATTATTGATATCTACTCCGACAGCAATCGCCATCGTTGCGAGGGTTTCTTGAACATAAGAAAAATCCTCTTCAATCCGATAGCCCATTACTCGTTCTCCATCTTGAAAACAATCGGCTTGTCCATCATTGCGCATGGAACCATGTTGGCATTATCAATAGAAAAATACCGCCCTGATTCGTCATCAAATTCTGTTTCTTCAATTTGCTCAATGTTTGGATATTCCGGCGTAGTCATAATTACCTAAACCATGTCACTAGGGAATATTTGATTCCATCGTCATTCACGCCTACTGGCTTCGCGATATGTATGTATGGAAAATTGGACGGAAATAGAACAAGACTTCCCTTTTGGGGTTTTATTTCGACATCAAATCTAGGGAAAAATAGTTCCCCACCAACGAAACCATCATTCAAAAAGGCCACAAGACTGAGTGAACGCGAGTTGTCACGAAAGTGGTCGTGGTGTGAATGATACTCAGCCCCACCACCGTATTTGAGGACTCGGTAACCTTCATCCGCCTCTAATTCCAATTCAAACATTTTCCTATAGTCCCATATAACCGGGTCAATACGTGACCATATGGCCCCCCATCTTGAGGCAAGTGGCTTGACTCTGTCTATGGAAATATCATCAACTGAAATTGGTCCAAGTTCACAACCCATAGAGGTTCTTACATTTGAGATATTGCCATTTCCTGTAGCCGAACGTTCCCAGTGCAGGTAGCCCCAGTTTTCACTACATTCTGCTTCCAGCAATTCAATAAAGTTTCCTGGCTCAAAAACATCATCATATTGCACAATACCAACAGCGTGTTCGCGAATTTTCATGTCATCAAACAATCCGCGATAGCAACGATTCCGCTGTTTCAATTGCAGAAATTGTTTGCGCAATAGGCTGACGAAGACCAGCACTCTCGGAGGGCACATCTTCCTGTGGGTCAAATGTGTCGATATCAAACGAATCAGGGTCAACCCCTGCAGAAACTAGCATGCCGAAAAGTTGTTCCCGAAGACCAAGCAAACGGCTCTCGGCAACCTGTCGCTTACGCTCATTGTCGAGTGAATCAAAAAATGCCATACATACTCCTTAAGGTGTAACCAAAACTACATCATTGCACAACTCTACTCCATCGCGCATAACCCTAATCGCATACTTTCCGGATTTACTGAAACGGTGCTTGATTGTGAATGAGTGGTCAGAAGAATTAAATTTTTTCATACCCCCAACAGTACGTACAATAAAATTATCATCGGTTAATTCCATTAATGAAACTTCAATTTCTGATGCATCATTGAAATCATCGACATAGGTATATGAAAAAATTTCGCCGGTAGAGACCCCATCTGTATACTCCACATAGTGATTAATTGGTATCGTAATTACGGATGGCTGTGTAGTATCGATGGGAAGATGTTGTGTATTTTTGGAATGGCCAACCTGTATTGGGAGCATCCATTCTTGCGCAATAATATTGGCTTGATTCAACATTTCAATACTATCGTTTGGACAAAAGACAATACGCTCCATTAGATATCAATGACCTTGCTATAGTTCGAATGTCCAATTTGTGCAGCGGCGTTACCGGCATTGCGTGTAACCACAATTATGCCACCAGTACCTCCAGCACTGCCAAAGCCGCCAGGGTTTGCCGTTCCGCCAGCACCCCCAGGGTATGCTGGCGTTGCTGTTGAATTATGTGATGGGGCTGGCCCTAGATTGCTAGTTATATATGGGGCTACTGAGACATTGATTGTTGATGCAGGATGTGGATGAGTTCCCGCATTGTGTCCAGCCGGGTGTGGGTTCGCTGTGTGTGGTGCAGTGCCAGTTGAACCAGCAGGATGTGGTGTTGAACCAGCAGGATGTGGATGGGAACCAGCAGGATGTGGGTGCGCTCCAGCATTATGGCTTGCATTAAACGACGTAGCGTTATGTGATGGTATGGATGCGCCACCAGAATGGTGTGTACTACCTGGGTGGTGATGATTTCCAGAGTTATGTCCAGATGGGTGGAATGACCCATTGTGGTGGCTTCTTACCGTATGTGGTCCACCTGCTGGGTGTGAGGCATGTGGTTGCCCCGATGGGTGGTGATGAGACCCATGACCAGCATTATGGTTTTTGCTTGGATTCACAGTTCCATTATGATTAGTGAAACCCCTATGTCCATTTGCTGGGTGCGAGCCATGCGTTGTTCCGGCGGGATGATGATGATATCCATGACCAGAGTTATGCCCAGACGGGTGGGCGGTAGCGTTATGTGGGGCGAAGGCGACGATACTATTGCCTGGGTGATGGAAATTGCCAGAGTTATGCCCAGCAGGATGTGGGTTTCCTGTATGTGGAGAAGGGCCACTTGAACCAGCAGGATGTGGGTGGGAACCAGCAGGATGTGGATGGGAACCAGCAGGATGTGGGTGCGCTCCAGCATTATGGCTTGCTGGATAAACGCTAGCGTTACTTGGCGAAACTCTTACTCCATCTGCTGGGTGCGGATAATTTCCAGCATTATGACCAGCGGGAATGGTTGGTGCTGGATTGCCAGAGGTGGCAGGATTCCCTGCTAGGCCATTTGCGCCCTCGCTGAGTATTGTTCCGCCGCCAGCGATTGTTTTAGCAAATATGACTACAAGACCTCCACCATCACCCCCAATTCCGCCTGTTCCAGCAGTTGCTGGGTTCCCTGCCCCACCGGCCTGACCAACATTTGATAGCGGATATGAGCCAACACCAGCAGCAGTAACATTTCCGGATGAACCAGTCGCTCCTCTCTGGCCACCTGTAATTTTGCTTATCGTTCCACCGCTCGTAATTGTAAATCCGTTTAATGAGACATCAAAGTCATACACGGCAGTTGATGAGATTGTATTGCTACTATTACCCCAAGAGTTGGTTGGTGTTGTGGTTGCGGTTCTTCCAGCCAATGTCCCAGAACCATCAGAAATTGTCGCTGCAAGAAGAGATGGCATTCCAATTGTTCCATCATTTGTTAGCGTACCATTTACAAATACACGAAAACCATTAGTAAATAATGTTCCACCATATTCAACTGTTAATGATGAGTAGTACATATCCCTTGCAAGGTATGTTGTCACTCCATATGCTATGACTACTGCGCCATCTTGCCCTTCTCCAAAAATGGTGTCCCCACCTTCTTTTTGGGCAATGGTTTTATTAATTCTCCTAATTGTTCCCATGGCTAGGCAACCTGTATGTAAATAGATGTACCAGCACTGCAGCCGGTTCCGCCAGTAACATCAGTCGACACACCAGAAAGCAGGGTAGTTGCAGATGAAATGATAATAACTACGCCTCCCCCACCTCCGCCCGAGCCAGCAGTCCCAGGTGCCTTAACGGTTGCAGTTCCGCTAGAAAGACTAATATATCTTGCTGCGAGTATTACTACTCCGCCGCCCGCTCCCGAGGCGCCACCTGCTCCTCCGCGCAAAAATGTTGGAGTAGTCGATGTCCCCGTAATTGAGTATCCGCGAATTGCCTGAAATGACTGATAGTAATAGTTTGTTCCACCAGTTGCAGCCGTTGGGGCCGTTGCAGTCTGCGTAGCGCTTGAGCCACCAAGGCTATGTGTTACTGCCGTCGCCGTAGCACCGCCTTGCTGGATTGAACCTGCAGTAGAAAAACCAGTCGTGTATCCAATTGTTGAGCCATTACCTAGCGTTAGGATATTTTGAACAAAAATACGGTATCCGCTTGGATTCAGTCGCACGCTATTGGACAATGTGAGGTTATAAAAAAACAAATCTCTTGTCGCTGTATAGACAGACGAGGATGGGACCATACTGAGAACGGTAGTTGTTCCATCTAGTGTTTGCGTGCCATCAGCGGCAGAGCCATATACGGGGTCTGGGGCATCAAGAAATCCTGTCAAATTTGAGTTTGTTTTTGACGTTGTCGATGGCCCAGAGGCGACGCTCAGACCACCTCCATTCACAAAAATAAACTTACCCATTTTTAGTATTCCTCGTATCCGTTCAGAATATAGTTAACTGTTGTTGCCGAACTCGCGGAACCGAGTATTTGGTCAGATGTTGTAGCACTCGCTGACCCACTTCCATCATTGGTTAAAACTAATGATGTTGAAAGTGTTACTGTTTCGTTCGCAGCAAGGGAAAATGAATTAAGAAAATTGTTAGATGTTGCGACGGTTTCATTTTTTACCTTTAGCGACATTGTTACTGTTACCGCACTTCCTGATGTGTTGCAAAGAACAATTTCCTTAATAACACCAGTTGTCCCAGCGGAACTTGAATTTGGTACTGTATAAATTAGTGAGTTCGCAGTGCTTGATAGTTGTGCTGGTCCTGCCAATCTTTTTACTGAAATTGCCATTAGATAACCTCCATTATGAATCTACGGTTATCCGCTAATTCACGTTTTATTTCATTTGAGTTTGTTTTATATGTAGAAACATTAGTTGTATCTTGTGAGTCTTGTGCAGTTTCTTGACCTGCACTAAAATTGGCCGTTGTTTCAGTTCCGGTAGTTCCATCGTATGTATAAAGTACCCGAGGCATAAAGTTCTCCTATTAGTTTGTGTAACCGTAGAGTTTCCACGTTCCCGAAAGATTTACGGTGCTTGCGCCCAATCTGAAATCGTTAAGTTGTATTCCATCATATGCAGTGGCAGTGGTGTGCTGTACGGCAGACGTGTAGTTACCGAACGCAGATGCGCAGTGTGCTGAAATAATTGTTCTGTCGGCAACATTTGGACGCGTTATGTCCATAACTATATGAACGTCAGAGTTTGACAAAACTCCGCACACCCCAATGCTTGAGTTTTGTCCAGTGTAGTTGTCAGCGCTTCCGCCAAATGTAAGGCCTTGAACTGCGTAGTAGTACGAAGTTGTTGCCGCAGTACTTCCAGAAAGCATATTTATATAGAAAAGGTATAAATCTGCACTTGCCGCTTGGAGGTTGCTTAAAATAAGACGGTAATTATCGTAGGTCGCAGAAAAAATGGACTGCAAATTGACAACCGTAGCACCCGAAAAAGTGCCGCTTGATACATAAACAAGGCCAATATCTCCAGTTGTAGCGACTGTTCCAGTTTTATTTGGCAGGGTAAGAGTTCTGTCAGCAGTCAGTGTTGTGGGAGTAAGGGTTACTTCATAACTACTTGTTCCGCCGGAGCGACCGGCCAGGGCGACTCCGTCCTGCGTTGAGGCAGCACGCGATGTTATTGTCCCAACAACGTCTAATGCTGTAGCCGGAGAAGTTGTGCCGATGCCGAGTTGACCGCTAGAGTTCAGTAATGCAAGTGCCGTGCCAGCCGAGTTTTGAACCTCAAGCAAGTTACCTGACTGTGATGCCGCACCCTTGATAACCAAAACCTTGTCGGCGGCAGTCGTATTCGTAACCTGCGCCATCGCACCACTTGTGAGAGTTGCACCAACGCCCAACCGACCAGCCACATAGTTTGCGGCAGTACCAGACATATATAGGTTGTATCGTCCAGTAGCCGCACTCAACTGACCTGAGAACGCATAGTTAGTCGTTCCCTGAGTCATACCAGAATCAACATTGAAACCATATTGGTTTGTCAAAGTTGCGCCAGCACCCAACGCCCTACCAAGAATATTGAAATGCTTTAGGTCAGTTAAAGTTGCGCTAGCGGCGAGCGTCGGATAACTAAGGTACGACCACGCCGTGCTAGTCACATCAGACTGAATCGTTGACTGAGTGGTGATAATAGAAGCGTTCACTCCACCAATACCATCCGAGACAGTATCTTTTGTAACAATCAAACTATTATTGCGTGGAGCGCTAGTAGGACCAATACTGACACTACCATGACGGTTGATATGCATACGGTCAGTAAGCGTTCCCGCCTCACTAGTGGTATAAAATATAAGTTGTGCAGGAATAATCCCTGTAGCGGGCGTTCCTTCAACCCCTACTATAATAGCCGCACCTTGCGAAAAAGCCGTGCCGTCCGAACCCCAAAAACGAACACCACCAAGTTCGTCATTGGCATTGACAATCGTATGAGAACCAACAGTCGCATTACGAGACTTGGCTAAATCAAGCCTTCCACCCGAAGTGTTGGCCGCATAATGCAAACTTGATATTGAAGAAGTGCTAGCAGTTGTTCCAACAACCTGAACCTTTGGAGTAACAGTACCAATACTAGTTGCGGTATCCTCACCAAACAAAGCGTTACCGCTAGCATCAATAACAAACGGCGTACCATCAGGGTTCGTACTATCCTCAATAACCAGCGCATTACCAGAACCAGTCTGCGTAATACGAACCAATTCGCTAGAACTAGAGCCGCTGAATACGGCGGACACTCCAGTTAATGTTGTCCCATCAAATGTTAGGTTAGCACTGCCAGCAGGATTATTTGAGCCATCTTTGTAAACAACCTGGTTTGCAGAACCAGCAACAGGCCCCGTGGCACCCTGTGCGCCTTGTGCACCAGTTGCTCCCTGTGGACCCTGAGCACCCTGAGGACCCGTCGCCCCTTGTGCTCCAGTGGCACCCTGAGGACCCTGTGTTCCTTGTGGACCTGTCGCACCTTGGGCACCCTGAGGTCCAGTTGCACCCTGTGGCCCTTGTATCCCAGCGAGAAGGTTTGTACTTGCAGCAGCACCACCGCCAGTCATGTCTATATAGAAGCCCCTCGCCGAACCACCTTGCTCAAAAAACCTTAGTTTGTTTTGATAGGCATCAATAGTGATGCCACCATCAAGGGTTGTATTTGTTGACGGTTTGGCAAGGAAAAATTCTCCGCCTTCGTCACCAGAA
>Ga0129333_10002520_pt1 | contig 17099 bp, 19 predicted proteins | sample CPB6_08_DNA_FD_94474 | JGI IMG/M metagenome (GOLD analysis project Ga0129333, IMG submission 94474) | Freshwater to marine salinity gradient microbial communities from Chesapeake Bay, USA - CPBay_Sum_0.6_0.8_DNA | ecosystem: Environmental > Aquatic > Marine > Coastal | place: USA: Chesapeake...
ATCGACTGATGCTGGCCCGTGGGCATGACATCAACGTAGTCGGCGTCGGCGGTCAGCAGTCCGTAATGACCCGGGACAACAAGGAGGGCCGCCCGATTGGTGGGTGACAGCGGCTGGTTGTTGGGCCGGAGGGCCTTGGCCGCGTTGTATCGGGCCTGAATGTCATCGCCGTTATTGCAAATCACACTAAAGTCAACGCCCATCTGGGAACTCCTCAAGGGGTACTGCTGATCCACACGTCTCCAGCCTTTGCCGTTGCGGGCTGGGTGTCTTGAACATTGACGGCGACCGACTCACCGTCCTTGCCATCTTTCCCGTCCTTGCCAGCAGGGCCAGCGGGTCCGGGTGTGCCGCCGCCACTGCCGCCCGTGATGGGCTTCCAAGTGCCGGACGCTTGGTCAAAGAAGTAGATTACGGCCATAGTTCAATCCATCTGGCGGAAGACGGCGACCATCCCCGTGATGTCTGCTGGGAAAGTGCCCCACGTTCCACCGGCGCAGAACTCGGGCACGAAGTTGGCCGACGCGATGTCCCTGTCGGCCTCAAACTCCACCGCGTACTCCAAAACGTCGGACGTTGACGCCCAATCGTCCGCAAAGCAGAGGCGGAAACGATCAGCCCGCGTCGGGGTGGTGGTGGCGACAGGGTTTGCGGCGATCTGCGGGCGATCACGCAGTACGGTCGTCGTTCCCCAGCCGCCGATGTTGACCAGCGGCTCCTTCGTGCAGGGCAGTTCGTTGATGGTTCGGTAGTTGAACCGCAAGCCCACCCAAGCCATCTGGATGTCGGTGTTGATCTGGCCCATCTTCATCGTGAACTCAAGGCGGTAGTGCTTGCCCTTGACGATCTGGATCGAGGGGATCAGACCGGCGGCCACCCACTTGTCCTTGTTTCCAGAACCCATCGTGACCTTCTGGAACGCGCCGCCCCATTGCAGATACCGCATGGGGGAGGGCGTTCGTGCGATGAGGTCATCCACTTCGACCTTTGTGTAGGTCTCGGCCTTTGGGTAGCAAGTGTCCTTGGGCGTGTAGTTCTGCTCCACGAACGCGGCAACGTCTGCGGTCTTGGAATAGACCAGCAGGGTCGTGGCTACGTCCGTTGTCTTGGCATACCCCGACAGGACGTTGGCAACGTCTGTGGTCTTTGCATAGGGAGCCAGATAAGTTGTCACGAAGCCGGTCGTGGCATAGCCAGACAGTTCGGACTTCTTGGCATAGACCGCCTCGCAGCCATCAACGGTCGCGTAGGCCGAAAGGTCAACTGCTGGTGCGGCCTTGCTCTCCAGAGACTCGATGCGGGGCAGCAGGGCGTTGAGGGAGTCGAGGTCAGACTTGTAGACGAGGTACTCATTCGTCAGGCCGACGTTCAAGACTAGACGATTGCCGTATCCCTCTCCCGTGTCGGAGTAGCCGAGAGCGACAGGTGGCAGTAACGTGTCGCCAAAACCGTAAGCCTGCGACACGACGGTCTTGGCAAGGAACGGTTGCTGGTTGTCCTGCAACTTGGCATAGGCCGAGAGGTCGCCGCCAACTTCACTGGTGAAGGCAAGGGTAAAGGTCTTGGTTCCGGCCTTGTAGACAGGGCGGGACACACCACCAACGTCTTCCCAAGCAAGGGCGGCATTGCCGGTAAACTCATGGCGGGCAGCCTGAATCGTGCCAGCCACGATGGTCTGGGTGGCATCGTCCAGTTTTGCATAGCCCGTCAGATCAGTTGCAGGAATGCGGGCAATCGAGTCATCGACGTACTGCTCGGTGGCATACCCGTCGAGGTTTGGCGGGGCGACGAGGTCGGCTTGCTTGACGAAAAGCCCATCCGTCTCCTGCTTGGTGTACCGCTCTTGGAAGGCGGCAGTGGCGGCAGTCAGGATTTCCGTCTTGGTGTCATCGAGATTCTGCGTGGTGGCATAGCCAGACAAGTCAATGGTTCCGCCAGAGGCAGCGTCCACAAACTTCTCGTCCACTTCCGTCTTGGTGTAAGTGGTGTCCTTGTCGGCCTTGAGGTCGATCTTGGCCTGCGTCTGCTTGCCGGTCTCCTCGATGGCGAACACCAACTGGCTCTGAACGGCATCGAGGTCGAGGGCGGCTTGTTCTGACGCAGCCTTGATGGCCGCATCGACTTCTGCCTTTGAGTAGACGGTGGCGATCTGACCATCAACGTAGGCCGTTGTGGCATAGGCCGATAGGTCAACGGTCTGAAGCCCACCACCGGACGGCAGGGCTGCAAGCAGCGCGTCGATCTCGGCGTCCGAGTAATAGCCAACGATCCCCTTCGTCGGATTGAGGGCATTGGCAAAAGACTGATACGGGGACGGGCGTTCTGGGGCGGGCATGGCTTACTCTTCAATCAGGGGGAGCATGAATCGGACGCCATTCACCAGCACGGGGATTGCACCGATCATGTGCGGCTGGGTGACGAACTGGCCTGTTGGGTCGAGGCCGATGTAGGTGCCGTCAGACTGCTGGGTGGTCATCGGGTCTTTGAAGACGAACATCGGCTCGGGGAGCGTCTGCGTCATCTTGTTGGCAGGGGCCTCGATGATGGGCAGGAGATACCTCTTGCCGTTCACTAAGACAGGAACCCCGCCAACGATGTCGGGCTGGTAGAAGAACATCCCGGCCTGATCGAGCCCGATAGGCAAGCCATTGGCCTGCTCTGTAATCATCGAGTCGCGGTAGACGGGCGGCGAGACGTTGGTGAACTCGGTGACTGGCGGATCGCCGTTCGGGTCGATCCAGAGAGTGGGGAGTGCTGGACTACCCGGAGGTGTCGGCGGTGTGGTGTCCGAGACCACAACAGGCTCGGCAAAGTACCAGCCCGTCGCCGGGTCTTGGTCGGCCCGGAGGTAGCCCTGCTCAGTTGGGACAGGAAGTTGATAACCCTGAGGTGCATTCCTCGGGTCTTCGCCCGCCTTTAGGGAGCCGCCACCGTAAAAGAAGTCACCGCCTACCGTCAGGTTGTTCGTGTAGAAAAACCCATACGGAGCGAGAACATCCCCTGTGATGTTCAGGTTGTTCAGATTGGCGTCATCGCCCTGCTTGATGTATCCAGTTAGATCAACAGTGCCGCCGCCCCCAGATGCAACCTCTACCCACTGGGTTGCGTCCCAGATGTTGAGGTTGGTTTCGCCGGGATTGGCCCCGGGCTTGAGCCACATATCGCCGGGGTTGGGTGCTGCCGGTGTGACGGGGGTGGTGTATACGGCAACTGGTTTTGCAGATTGGCCAACAGCCCCATCAACGCCGTCCTTGCCCGGTGGTCCTTGGATAGGTCCAGTGGCTACCCACTTGGTTCCGGTCCACGAATAGCCGTCACCGGGAGATGATCCAGCCGGGGCAGTAGGCGGAATGGGGTCATCGAGAATCCAGAGATCACCGACCTCTGGGGTTCCCGGGGGCGGCCAGACATCGGCAACACCCTTGATCTGGATGCCTTTACCCGGGGGGCCAGCAGGGCCGGGGGCTCCGGGCTGACCCGATGGGCCACGGGCCATGAGGTAGGGGAGTTCCGACCAGCGGGTGCTGCCGGTCCCGATCTTGATCTTGCCGTTGGGGTAGCCGATCTCGTAGCCAAACTCGCCGGACTCTAGAACGGGGTCGTTCTTAAGCCAGCCGTCTGGCGTGTCCTGACGAATGATGACCCGTTGGGCCAACTTCTCGTAGGAGTCTGCCTTGTTACGCAGACCTTCTCGGTGGCTGGGCGGCACAAGTGACATGGCGGGTCCTTGCCATCTTTATGTGGCCTTCCGCTTCCAGCGGGGCACATGCTTTTCCTTGACCTTGGAAATCGCGTCCTTCATGGAAAGGGACGGGTTTTTGGCCATCTCCTTCTTGGCTAAGTCCTTGGCAATCTTGGGGTTCAGGTCCACGGTGACCGGGGGCGTCTCGATGGCATCCACGTTGACGATGCCCCTGACCTGTAGGTTCCGCTTCTTGGCGACCCGCTTAACGTCGGACAGGTCAGACACCCATGCCTCGGGATCACAGTGGCCCCGCTTGTCTGCCAAGCCGCTCATGTACTGCTTGCCGGTGATGTTGATGCCAGAGGCCTTGGCTTCTCGGGCTATCCGTCTGGCCATGTGGACCGGCATCTCGTCCATCCAGTTGCCGTCCAGTCTGCCCTGCTGGAATGCCCGGTCTGTTCCTCGGGTTCCCGGGGGCTGCTGGAGGGCGCACATCTCGGCAAATCGTGGGCTCTGTCCATCGGCCACCATCTTCAGGTAGTGCCGCTGGACGGAGGGCTCGGCGTTCGCAATCTCGTAGGGCATGAACTCGGCAATCATGCTGGGCTCAACTCCGGAGGGACTTGGGGAGGAGGACCGCTAGGGGGAGCCCCACCGCCGCCATCGCTGCTCGGAGCCCCGCCTTCGGCTGGAGGAGGACCGTCGGCGGGAGCAGGAGGCGGCGGCGGGGGTGCTGGTGGCTTGGGGATCATGAATCCCTTGGGGTCGATGTCCAGAGACTTGGCCCACTCGACAATGAGGTTGTTGAACGGATCGACAACTCCCATGGGGATCAGGCTCTGGAGAACAGGACCCAAGGTCTGGAGGGCCATCTGCATCTGCTCGACCTTGCCAGCCTTGTTGGGCTTGCGGGCACTGCCTGCTTCGATCCGGTAGTCGTATTCACGGGCTAGGGCGTTGACCTCGATGTTCTGCACCATCGAGTCCCAGACCTCGGCACCAAGCGGCCCAAGGACGGGGGCAACGTCTTCCTTTTGAAGAAGCCACCGGGCGGCCAGTGCTTCTTTCCTAGCCAAAACGCCCATGGCATCTTCAAGGGCATTGGCCATGTCATCAGGTCTTACGGAAATCTGCTCGGACTTGACCTGTGCTTCTGCTGCTGACCTGAACTGGTTACGGGTCATTCCATAGACCAACTCTGTAAGTCCGACTCTCTTGTCGAACATATCCATCACGGCCTGCATGATCTGCCAGAGATCAGGCGTGACCTGAGGGAGTTGGAACACGGACACGATGTCACCGACCGACCGGCCTAGGGTCTCGGACAGTTCCACGATGGAGAACCCGTTCTCTTCGTGCTTGAGAATCTGGTCCTTGATGTCATCCCCAGAGGCCTTGGCAACTCCGACCATGGTCTTGGAAGACACCATGATCCGGGTGGCGAGGAAAGACAGAGCCCAGTTCAGGAACTTGAGTTCGCTCAGACCCGGCTTCAAGTGGCTAATCGGCCAGACGTACCCCGGCTTCCGGTGGAACTGGCAGGGCGTGAACGGCCATGACGAGATGTCCGAGTAGAACGGGATCGGCCAGCGGCTCTGGGAGAACAGGGTGGGCGGCAGGCCGGATTCGTCGGGCTGCTCAAGGGCGATCTCCTTGGAGCAGTTCAGGGGGTAATCGACTCCCTCTGCGACCACGATGTAGCAGTTCTGGCCGAGGGCATCGAACATCCCTTGAAACTCTTGGGGGGCTCCCTTGAGAGTGTGCCCGAATCCCGTCTTGCTCCAAATCTTCCAGTAGACGATCAGGTCGTTGGTCTTGCCGTTCCGCTTCTTGGTTTTGTAGTCCCGGTCTTCTTCCTCGGAGCGGGCGACGTAACTCTCTAGGTGGCCCTTCAGGTCTTCGCGGTTCAGGCCGTACTGGGAAGCCACTTCTCCAATGGGGTGAATGCACCGCTTGGCACACCACAGGATGTCCTCCTGTTCGTCGGCGTCCGGGTCGAGGACAAGGTTGTCCACGGAGTCAGCAAAAGAGCCGACAATCCCGTAGGTTTGGCCGGGTTCAGCCGAGGGGAGTTCCACCAACTCGGTCCACCAAACGCCCATGCCTTTGATGATTGCCTCATCGACTACCCTTCGGGAATGCTCCTTCAGGTTGAGTTCGACGGGGGTGTAGTTCAGGTAGGCCTCCATGAGTCCGGAGACCGCCTGCCGCATTTCCTCGATGTTGCCGACTTGCTGGGACAGGTCGATGAAGGCCTGAATGCGGGGGTCCTGCATGGGCTGACCCGTCATGGGGTCAACTTGCGGGGGCTGTGTCGGGTCGATCCCCATGGACACGGGGGTGATGACCGGGAACTTCCGGGGAGTCACAGTCCGGACGGGATTCCGGGCGTAAATGACTGAGCCGAATAACTTTACGGCCTCGAAGGCCTTGTTGATGGTCATCCTGAAGGACGGGGGTCCGATCTTGGAGTAGTCCCGGCTGTCGTTGCCAGCCTTCTTCCAGAACCAATCCCCGTGCCCATCGAAGAAGTTCATGCACTCCTTGGCATCTTCCCTGAACGGGCGAGCGTGTTTCTCGGCCTGTTTGATTTTGGATAGCCACGAAGTAGAGATGGAACGCAGTGCGTCCTCCATCTTCTTCTGGCTAATGCCATCATCTGGAAGTGGGGGCAGGCCGCCGCCCTCGGACTCGGAGGGCAGTTCGGGCATGATGTTCTCGTCCATGCCTGTTTTATGTCCGTGGGGCGGGCCTAGCGGACATAACGCTTGCAGGCAAACCACTTGCCGCCGGGGCCTTGGGCCACCCCTTGGTCCGCCACTTTCATCCCAGAGCGGGAGTAGCAGCAGTTGTTCAGGGCCTGCTCTGGGGTGCTACCCATGCCTACGCCTTCGTAGGAGTGGGGGTTCCCGCCCGGATGGAACAGCCGACCCGACCGGGCCAGCAGGCTGGCAACACCCTGAGCCGTAGCAGTGGCCGCCTTCTGGACGGGGCGACACTGGCCATTGGCGCAGTTCTGGCCATAAGCAAGGCAGGGCGACACGAAGAGAGCCAAAGTAAGGGCAAACTTTCGCATGGTCAGGCCTCCTTCTTCTTGGCGGCTTCGATCTTGGTCTTGGTGAGAAGCGACTGGATTTCCTTCAGGGCCTTCGAGTTGGGGTGGAGTTCGTAGCAGCCCCACTTGCCCCAAGCGGCGGCAGTGTCAGACTCCCGCCAGAACGGGTCATCCCGGTGACGGACGGAGGGCTTCTCCACGAACCCGGCATCTTCGGCCCAGATCAGAAGGTGGGCCGTCTGGTGCCCCGGCTTCTTAGCCACCCAGCCCATGGCAGGGTCTTGGGGCGAGAAGGGGTTGCTGTACCACAGGACCATGTCACCAACGGTGAGGTCCGGAACGCGGAAGTCTGGCATCTTTTCCTCCAAAAAGGCTGCTTGAAGTGGGGGCTCAACCCACGGAAGCAATCTTCAGGAGGGACTTGCTAGACAACAAGGGTCATTCGTCAGGCGATCCAAGTGTCGGAGTACGAGTTAGGGGACAAGTAAACTACCCCTGCATTGCCCTGCTTCTTGCGGCGGTTCTCGGACCACTTGATGTACCACGGCTCTTCAACGTGCTGCTCGGGCTTGTGGTAGGACGGGTCGTAGGAACACAGGTATCGAAGGCAGTCCACTAGGTGGAACTCACCTCGCTTGTTGGGCTCGTCCGACACCACCGAGGTCCCGGCAACGTAGTTGACCTTCTTCTTGTACCGCTTCATTTCCCGTTCGAGGTTGGGCATGACCCCTCGGAGGTATCGAAGGCGGGGCGTACCACAGGGCCGGATGTGCATCATGTTCCGGACGGACTGGAGTCCTGAGAGGATGTCATCGGAGCCGGGGATAAAACTGTGGCCGGTCACCCGGGAGCGGACGTTGAGGGCTGCCAACTGCTCGGTGTACTGCTCTTGGGGGCTTCTGCCTGAACCAATGTCGGTCAGGCGGGCACCGTGGGCGTCGATCAGGAAAGCATGGAACTGCTGCCCATAGGCCTTCTTGGCAAACTCTTGGCCAAAGATGATGGCATTGCAGTTGCGGATATAGAGTTCGTCATAGAGGAGAAGCATCTTCTCGTCTGGGGGGACAGCCCCAAACAGGACGGCGGTGATGGCATGGCCGGGGTCAATCACGGCGTAGCGGCACCAGTCGGCCGGGATTTGGCCGTTCGGCAGCCCGTCCCTCAAAAGCCCGTGAACGCTGGGGTTCCAGTTGGGGTAGACCAGAATGCTGTCCGTGATGAACTCGCCCTCTGATCTCTGCCTGAGGACATCGTCTCCAATAGCAGACCAACGCTCGATAGCCTTTCTCTTCTCGTCCGTATCTATATGGGGGTTATCCAAAAACCTGAGGACAAACCGCTTGATGTCGTTATTGCCCTGCTCTTCTGCCTTCTCAGCCCGCTCATTGAGGCCTATGAGGGCCTCGTTCTTTGAATGTGGCATAGCCGACCAGTTAAATAGGCCCTTCCTGTCGGCTAGTCTTGCCTGCATCTCTGGGACCCATGCCTCATTCCCTAGGTCTTCGTCTATATGTACGCGATCTGCTTGAAAGCCTTGGGGTGGGTCTCCCTCTGAAGAGAAGCAGTAAATGGTCCAGCCATTCACCAACTCACAAGAGTTCAGGTAGCCCGCCGACTTCAGGACCCACGAAAAACTCTTTATCATCCGAGCCGGGATTAACGGCGGGGCTGGCTTCGCTTCTTTTAGCCTTGCCGCATCGGCCACTGGATCGAACGCACGGAAGAGGCCCGTCGTTGCATCCTTGATGATCTTGAAGGCCCCGGCACGAAAAAGGTAGGGCACTACGACGAGACCGATGTGCTTCCAGTTCTGGCCGATAATGACGAGATTCCCGCCCTCTTTTCTGTACTTTCCTTCGACGGGATGGGTGCCAGTTGCGGCCCATGCGTCTTCCACGAAGGTGCAAAGGGACTTACCCGACCGATTCCCCCCGATCACCAGCGTCTCGCTCGACAGGCACTGGTGGAACTCCATCTGCTTCGGCGTGGGCTTGTAGAGCCTCAAGGCTTCGATTCGCCTCGCATTCAACTCGGACTGCAAAGTCCTCAGTTCGTCCCTCTGGAACTCCGAAATACTCTGGACCTGAGGCAAGGGCTGGGGTTGGGTGTGCTGCTGCGGATGACGGGTCCACTTGGGCATTGACGTACCTCACGCTTCCGTAGAGTTTCACGGCCTGCTCCAGCCGCTTGTTGATCTCGTCTTCCAGTTCCTCCTCGGAGTAGAGGTCAATGGGCTTCTTGGCCCCGCCCTGCTCGGTGTTCTTGGAGGCCAGACGGACGGTCATCTCCAAGATGGAGTTCCGTATCCGGCTGCCGGGGGCGGCCTCGAAGTATTGCTTCATCAGCAGGCTTGAGAACCCATTCGCCCCGCCGAAGTAGTTCATTATCGACTCAAGGAGTTCGGCCGTGTGCGGGATATTGGACCCGCCGCGAGTGACCCCCTTGGAGAACTTGTCGATGGCCTCTGTCTCTATACGGGCCAGCCTAGACTTTCGCTTCTTGGCTTGCTTGCACTTCCAGCAGACAGACTGGAAAGTGCCTGTATGGCCCACAATGCAGGGGAAGTATCGTCGCTCTAATGGCTTGATTTCCCGGCATTCCTCGCACTGCCGACGTTCCATGGGCTACCTGTCTAACTGGAGGACAGAAGCGATCATCGGGGACATACTCCCCTCGGTGCCGCTTGCTCGGGCCTTTTCCATGAGGTCCCGCATGTACTCGCCCTTGGCTTGCTTCAGGAGGACCGAAGCCATGGACGGGCCATCTAGGAACTCATCTAGAGGAGCAACGCCTGAGTCTTGTCCGGGCACGATCTGCTGCCCAGTTGCCATGAACTGGAGTTGGGCAAGTTGATCGGGCGACAACTGGCTATTGGCCTGCCCGCGAAGGGCTCGGATTCGGCTGCTCACGGCGTCTCCTCCACTTAAAGAGCATGGGGGTCAGGCAAATCCCGGTCAATAGGCAGTTGGCTGCCAGAGGCGGCTCATCAACGACTGCTGTCACCGCCCCAAGGGCAACGCCGTCCGAGGAACTTCCTCCCGAGTACGATGACCTAACGCCAAACACAAAGGTTTCGAGCGAGTTTCGGGCCGTGACCGTAACGTCATAGATGGAGTAGGCGGCCATGGGGTTTTGCGAGTAGTAAGAGGACGCGGGGTCAGAGATGAAGAAAAATCCCCCAACTCCAGAAGAAACCCGAAACGTGTAGGTCGTGTCGGTTTGGGATGGAGTGAGGTGAACATTGAACCCCTCTGAGTTGACCAGACCCGAGATTCCAAGCCCCCCGTAAACCTGAGAGCCTGAAGCCAAGTAGTTAAAAGCCGGTAGGGAGGCCTGACCGTAGGCAGTCAAAGTGCTGAAGTTGGTGACCGTCTGAAGTGCAGGGGAGATCAGGTTCAGTTCGTTCGGGTCGTAGTAGAGGGGCGCAAAAGTGGTCGTGTTACTGCCTGTCCCCCAAAGGGCATACGCATCTCCCGAAAGCGTCACCTGAGACGGGGAGGAGACAGTGGTTGAACTAACTTGCAAAATCTCTGACTTGGAAACAGGGGCGGCGGCAAGATAGAGAACCACCGGGAGCAGAAGGCGCAGGGTCTTCATGGAGCGGGTCCTTGGAAGGAGGTGCAGAACCACAAGCGGGGGGAGAGGCGCATGGCCTTCTCCCCCCGCACTTCTCCTCCATTGACTGACCCGCTCCGTAGGTCAGGGAGAAGACTAGTTACTGCTTGTAGGCCTCGACCACGACCTCTTCCCGGGCCTGCTGACCAGCAGCATCGCTGGCCTTCGAGGCAAACCGGGCAGCCTTGCGACCCTCTCGGGCAGCAACAATCGTGGCCTTCTTTTCCTTCCGGGCGTTCTTCCGGACAAGGAGGCCGCTGGCCGGGGGCGAGATGACCGAGGTCTCCTCGACCACATCGACCTCGACCTCCGAGGTGCCGGGGATGGTCTTGACGGTGACATCGACCTCTTCCTGCACGACCGGCGTCTTGGCCGTGCCGTGGCAAGTGCCAGCCTTAGCGGTCAGCGGGAGGACGAGAACGAGAAAGAGGGGGAGGAACTTCTTCATGGTGGGATTCTCCTAGGGGGCTACTCGAAAACCTGCGTCCAATAGATGCTGCGGCCATTGTTGACCGAACCAACGCCTATCTGGGTGTATCGGGAGTTCAGTATGTTTCTGCGGTGTCCGGGGCTGTTCATCCAAGCCGTCATCACTTCTTGGGGCGTCCTCTGACCGTAGGCTACGTTCTCGCCATGTCCCATCTTGGAGTGAAACATCCGGCCTCGACTGGCCTGAACATCGCTCCAAGCACGGGCGTCATTCATCAGGGGCTGTGTTACTTCTAACGGTCGAAGCCCCCTAGAGGTTCGCTGAAGGTTGGTGAGTTGGATGACCTCTTTCTCGAAGGGACTGAGGGGGTACTGGGGTGCCCGCTTAACGGGCTGGATGACTGGCTTGGGTGCCGGGGGCGGCTGGGTGAACAGGTAGAGCCCTAAGGCCAAGAGCAGCAGTGCCGCTACGACTCTGAGCCTGTTCATGGCTAGTCACCACGGTTACTGGAACAGGCTCTTGTTCTGTGGAGGCTGGTTGTCCTTGGAGGGCTCGTCATCACAGATCAGGGCGATCACCGTATCTCGGCACAACTTCGAGGCTGCCGGATGGCCCTGAGCGTCAAGGCTTTCCTTGAGGGTCAGGAGTTTGGTGACGGCACTCTTCTGGTAGGCCCCCTTGGCACTCACGGGTTTGAAGCGTGAGGCCAAGAGGCCCCAGACGAACGGGACCACCAGCAGGGCTACTGCCAGTGCCACGACAACGATGACTGCAATGGAAGGCGTACCCGCCATGAGTCACCTAGTTGTCAGTTCGCAGCCGAGTTGTAGTGGAGGCCGACGAGGACCCGAGTCAGTTCCGTATCGGCGTCGGTTTCGGCAAGGGCCATGCCCAGACCGTCACCAGCGGCACCTTCGCCACCAGCACCGACAGCGACCGGATCACCGGCAGTCAGGGTGCCAGCCTTGACCTTGGTGGGACCCGTGACAACGCCGTAGAAGACATCGTCCACGTTCACCCCTTCAGCCGGGATGTACTCGTCCACCACTGCCACGATGGGATCGGTGGCGGTAGCGAGACCAGTGGCCTCTTCGAGGTTGCAGGCGACCAACTGACAGGGGAGCAACTTGTCTCCCGTCCGGTTGCGAAGGCACACCACCCGGACTTCCCGGTTGGACAGCACCGTGCCCTCACGGGGGTCAGCGTCGGTGAAGACCTTCACGGAGCCGATGACGTTGTTGCCGTCCTTGACGGACTTGACGCCAAGGGTGTGGCCACGACCGAACGGCGGATCAGAAGTCAGAACGCTCATGTCTGTGCTTTCTCGCTAAGGGTTGAGGCTTTGGGTTTGGGATCAGACAGGGGTGATGTCTTGCAACTTGAAGAAGTTCCTTGGGGAACGGAACTTAAGGTTGGCAAGGACACTCACGACATACCTATAGGACTGTAGGTCTTCGTTATAGAACGGACCCTCGGCAGTCATCAGGCTTCCTTCCATGCACCGGAGTTCCATGTTCCCAATGGAGAGGCCATAGCCACAACCCGTTGGGACCGCGTACTCGGTCGTGATCTCCACTCCGTCCTGCTCAAATACATCGGAGAAGCCATATGACTTCAGACCATTGGTCCGAGTCACGATAGCCCGCTCCTTGGAATCGAGTTTGTTGAGGTACTCGATGTACATCTTCCGGTCGAGGACCACCGTGTCGATCTGGCTTTCGCGTGTGTCATTACGCTTTGCCTGATGGATACCCTCTCGGGTCGCCAGAACACAGTTATCCGCCCAAGTCTGAGTTGCAGTGCCGTTGGGACCACCCTTGAAATAGGTGCTACCGTAGTTCACTACAATCGGGCTGTAGAAGTCATACTCCGGATCGCAGACGCCATTTGGCCATACGCCTTCCATCTGGGACCCGGCCACTGCACCGAGACCAGTGTTGATGTTGGCGTAGACATCGGCGGGGAAGCCGAACGGGTCTTCCGGGTTGGCCGTCCGCTTGGTGCCATCGTTGATGTTGATGGTGCCGTCGATGGCCATCATGGACTCGATGCCGTGAAATCTCAGTTCGTTACCGGCCTTTCCGCCGTCGATCCAGACTTCCTTGGCAAGGTGCTGCTCCATCGACTCCTGAAGCCGACTAGCCATCTTGCCCGCTACGTTGATGAGTGCCTGCTGACCTCGGTTCTCCAGCATCTCCTTCTTATAGATGCTGTCCGTTACCTGATAGCCACGGTACGGGAGTTCTGCATTGACCCAGAGGTTCTGCCTAGCGAAGACACGCGGGGTCTCACCATTGTTTCCGGTTACAGGCTGATTCCTGTACCTCACCTCCCACTGAAGGCCTCGCCCTCCCTGATTCATCACGACGTTACCCGAAGCCTCAAGGAGCGTGAACACCTTGAACTTTCGGAATGTGGTCAACTCCTCTTCCTTGAGGTAGTTGATAATGGTCGTGCCAATACTACGAGCCCAGTCAGTCGAAGAAGGCATCTGCTCTATCCTTTCACATTAGGCCTCGGGAACTTGCGTCATCCCTTAGCATTTGTTCAAAGGTCATCTTGGGCCGGGGTGCCCGGGTATCGTTTGTTGCAGTTCCCGCTGATCGGCTTGGGTTTCTTGAGGCTTCTCGTCGGAGGAACTGCATATTCTTCTGGGCCAAGTCCGGGGCAGCGGGTTGAGCAGCCGGTGGAGCAGGGGGTGCTACCGGAGCGGGTGCTGCCGGTGTGGCCTGCTGCATGAACTGCTGAATCTGCTGTCGGAGTTGTCCCTCGGAGGCTTGCTGGGCATCAAAGGTTTGGGCCATCAAGTCCCGTTCGGTCTTGGTGATGGCGTAATCCCATCTGGCCTTAGGACCTTGGATGCCAAGTTCTCTTGCCTCTTCGACATACTTATGTACGAGTAACCCCTCCGGTGTGACATTTCCTGTCTGCGGATCGAACAGCCAATCTCGGTTTTGCTCCTCGATGGACTGCACATAGGACTCGTTCTCTACTTTTTGGAACTGCTGCTGGACGATCTCTTGGGCCTGTTTTGCGGCCAAATCCTGCACCATGGGACCCAGTGCTGCTTCCGGGTCCTCCAAGAACTTCTTGGCAAAGTCCGCCTTGTACTGCTGGTACTCAAGCAGTTCTTCCCGGGCGGTGATCGGGGCATTGGGGTCAATGATCTCCCTGCCCTCTTCGTCTCGGGTCAGGTATCGCTTGTGGGAATCACGAACCTGAGGCGGGTTCCACCACTTGGGCTTCTCGGCCTGCTTGGGCGGCTGCTGCTGCTGGAGTTGCTGGGCCTGCTGGACTTGCTGTGACTGGGACTGCCGCCACGCATCGAACTCCCGGCGATTCGTCAGGTACTCCTGAGCGTAGGGGAGGACTTGCTGGTACTGGGCGAGTGCCCGAGAGGCGGCCTTTTCTCGCTCCATGGCCTGATACAGGCGGCCAGCGATGGCCCGGTCATCTTGGCCCTGAAAGTCAGGGAGACGCTTGAAGGCTTCCCAAGGAGATGCCTGCTGCGGCGAGGCTGCTGGCTGGGAGGGTTGACCAGAAGTGTCAACGCTCGAAGGGGTCGAATCGACCGGGGAAGGGCTGGAATCCGGGACCTGTGAATCAACCGGAGAGATATCGTCGCTCATAACTCCTCCTCCAAGGAATGGGAAACGATGGTGGAGTTTGAGTCTCTACGGCTATCTGGCAATGGTCATTTACCGTCTGCCCTTTGTGGTCCAAGGCATCATCATGCCGTAGGGGGTTCCAGAGGGGCGGCCTTCGTTGCCCGGAATAGTCGGCAAGACCTCTTTCGCTTTATCTAGTGCGGCCCTCCTGTCGGCTTGCTCTTGCCTGTCTCGCTGAATGAACTGGTCCTTGTTTTCATCGGGAAGTTCATCGCGGACGCCCGGGGTGAACATCTCCCCAAAGTTCACATGGTTCCTCTGGCCTTCTGGCAAGAAACTCTTGCGGTGTTCTTGGTAAGCCGTGGCCCCGGCCCCTAGCCCGACAGCCAAAGGAATCTCCTCGGCGGCCTCGCGGAGAAGTGCCTTGGCAAGAGAAGACAGCCCCTTAGAGCCAACGCCCCCAAGCAAGATCGTGGGGTCAATCATGTTCTGGCCGAACTCCCACGCGGTACTTCCGGCGTAAGACGGGTACTCGTCATGGTGCCTGCGGTAGTACATATCAAACGCCGAGGCCCCAGTTTTGGACCTCGGGTCAGCGTCTTCGGCTAGTTTCTTCAGGCCTCGAAACTGCTCCTCTTTTTCCTGCGGCGTCTTGGGATCGCCCGGGAGAATGGGGGAGACTTTGTTGGCGTGGGCCTTGATGTCCGTGTACGTCTTGCCGTCTCCGGTTAAGGCCCCCAAAAACCCACCCCGGTCGGAACCTCCCTCATTGAGCCTGCCGTATGAATAGGCGTTTGAGCCCGGGTCGAGCAAGTTGTTCATCAGGTATCCGAGCGTGTACTCGGGGTTCTGGGTGAACCCTAGCCAACCGCTCTCGCCGTACTGCCTTCCCTGCTTTCCTTGCCACTCCTTGGCGGCACCGGCCTTGAGGTCCTCGACTCTCTGGTGTGCCCAGTTTGGGTGCTGGTCTTTGAGTTGTTCGAGTTCGTACAGCCGGTTCACGAAGTCTCGATTGCTCTGCCAAGCGTCGGCCTGCTGGCTTCCTTCGCTCATCAGCATCGGCGGCAGGGGGCCATTCTTGGACTCGTACTGGTTGATCTCGTCGTTCGACCAGCCACGACCCTTGAATCCCTGCATTTGCTTTTGCCGCAGGGCCATCAGTGCAGCAGTCTCGTCGGCTGTCTCCCCTACTAGTTCGCCCGGGCTGGCGTCGGGGTTCCCGGTTTGCTGTAAGGCGCGAACAGACTCCCAGTGATCCACGGAGCCGGGAAGTTTGTACTGGGGGTGATGGCCAAGGGACATTCCAAGGGCGGCAGGGCGGGGGTCTTGGCCTCGACCGGCGCGGCGGAACTCCTGCCCGATAACCTTTGTCAGAGTGTCGAGAGTGGCGTCAGACATCTGGGTATCTCGGGTGGCCGTCTTGGGTGCTGCCGCTGTCGAGCAGCCCCTTCATCAGCGTGTCTTTGTTCTTGGGGGTGACCATTGGTGTCCCGTCTTTCCGTTCCATCATCCAGTAGAACCGCATGGCATCCTCGATAGCCGCATTCCAATCGGCTTGACGGCCAGACCTTGGGCCAAGGCGGATGGTCGTGTCATCGTTCCTGTGTCCCGAGAGCCCCTCGTAAAGGTTCCGCAGAATATCGTCATCGCCCCTGCTGGGGTTTCCACGGATAGCCGACCGAGTCCGATTGGCGAGAGACCAGTCAGCGATCAGTTCCGCCCTGCCCCTGTCTGGGTCAGACCAGCGTTGCAGAAACCACGGGAGGACCGAGTTGTGATTTGATGGGATGTCCCGGTTGAGGTTGTTCCGGATGTCATCCCAAGTAGGCAAGCCCTGTAGCGGGTTGGGCGAATCAGGGTCCCGCCCTTCGAGGTGCAGATGCTGGGCCTCATGGGGGACAACGAAGTCATCCCACAACTCGCGGGTCGGAAAGTAGGCGTAGCGGTTGTATCTGTCCCAGTAAGCCGAGGCGTCAACCGGGTCTGCGTCACCCCGGATGATGTAAGCCGGGGAGAACAGGTGGGTTTCAGGGCCGTCCGGATCAAGGTTCAGCAGCCCGTTCTGGCCGGTCTTGCCCCGGTTCCGGGTGAGAAACTGGCGGCCAATGTTCCCACCCAAGTCATCCCCATAGAGCCCATCGAGGATTCGCTGGCCATTGGTAATGGCAATGGAAGCGTGAGTCCGGTGCGGCAGAGCCCCTTTCTGCTCAATGCCGAAGTTCTTCCTCCCAAAGGGGTTCATCATGTACGGCTCAAGGTCGCCAAGTTCTTCCGGTGGCGTGTAGTCCCCGAACTGGTCTGGGTGTTCGTGTGGGGATATGCCTTGCTTCTTGGCCTTGAGAAACAGGCCATGGACATTGGCCGCCGTATCGGCTCGCATCTGGTCATCGTTTCTGCCAATCAAGGCACCATCAGGCCCTAGCCTCATGTTCCTCCAGTTGGCGTCTATGAATGCAGCCCCTAGGTCGCTGTCAGGCTTCGACGCCCCCTTGGCCCCAAAGTCCGCAGGCAACTTACGGGCAGCGTCGAAGTCCAGTGCTTGGGCAGGCCGAATACCCGAGGGAAGTCTGGGAAGTCTTGGTGCGGGCATCAGTCACCCCTCCGGGTCGCCTTCTCGAACAGCCAGATCACCAAGGCCGCCAGAAGGGCCAAGGCATGAAACAGCCCCACGACAGCCAACAGAGTGACCGCCACCTCGACGGCCCG
>Ga0129333_10002521_pt1 | contig 17098 bp, 15 predicted proteins | sample CPB6_08_DNA_FD_94474 | JGI IMG/M metagenome (GOLD analysis project Ga0129333, IMG submission 94474) | Freshwater to marine salinity gradient microbial communities from Chesapeake Bay, USA - CPBay_Sum_0.6_0.8_DNA | ecosystem: Environmental > Aquatic > Marine > Coastal | place: USA: Chesapeake...
CGAGCCATCATCGATGTCAGCCATCGGTACGCGGCCGGAATCGACAGGCGGGATTGGGGGTTGTACGCCGAGTGCTTCACCGATCCGTGCGACTTCGACTTCTCCAGTTTCAGCGGCAAGCCCGCCGCTTCCCTGCGCCGCGATGTCTGGGTCGACAACGTGCGACGCACCAACGGTTCCTTCGATGCCACACAACACCAGATGTCGAACCAGATGGTGACGATGGTCGGCGATCAGCGCGCGATATGTGTCACCGAGTTGAGAGCCCAGCATTGGTTTTCCGAAGCGACAATGGAAAGGCTGGGTCATCCGGGGGCGGAGAACTTCTGTGAGCTCGGTGGTCACTACACGAATGAAATCGTGTTCGACGACGGCGCGTGGAGAATCTCGAAGTGCATGCTGACCGTTCGCTGGCAAACCGGCAGCATGGCTATCTTTGATCTGGCGCGCGCGATTGGTGCCGGAACCATCTCGAAAGACTGACAAGAAACGGACCCCCATGGATCTCTACAACGCCCTCTACACGACGCGGGCCATGCGAAGGGTCAAGCCCGACGCGATTCCCGAAGACGTCGTCATGAAGTTGCTCGATGCCGCGATCCGCGCACCATCGGGGGGCAACCAACAGAAATGGCGGTTCCTTCTCTTGACGGATCCGGGAAAGAAGGCCCAACTCCAGCGCCTCTACCGTGAGGGTCTCACGGAATTGAATGCGACCCAGTACAAGGCCGTCATGGATCTGATCCAGAACGGCGACCCGAACGACCCCGAAGTCATTCAGGCCAAGAAGACGAACGCGAGCGCCGAGTGGCTCGCCGACAATCTCGACAAGGTGCCTCTCATCGTCTTCGCTTGGGGCAAGCCGAACGGCGAAAGCTCGATCTACCCCGCTCTGTGGAGCCTCCAACTGGCCGCGACAGCCGAAGGCATCGGCTCGGCCTTGACGACCCTCCTCTTCAAGAAGCACACGCAACAGGTTCTCGACATTCTGGGAGCTCCCGCGCCGGGTGAATGGGTGCCGATGGCAATGGTCACGCTCGGGTACCCCACCGGACGTTGGGGCGTCGCCAAGCGCCAGCCGGCCCATGAAGTGACCTTCCAGGATTCATGGGGAACACCCGTCTCGTGGAGGGTCGACGCGCCACTCTGGCAGTAGCGTTCGACTGGTTCAGCGTCGCACCCGAGGTCACCCCACCGATGAGCACATCCCCCCGCAAGGCCGTCACGGCTCCGCTTCTCGCAGAGATGAAGTCACGTGGCGACAAGATTGCGATGATCACCGCCTACGACGCCACCTTCGCGTCGATCGTCGATGCGGCAGGGGTGGACGTCATCCTGGTCGGCGATTCCGTGGCGACAACGGTTCAAGGCGAAGCGAACACGATTCCGGTCACGATGGAAGAGATGGAGTACCACGTGCGGCTCGTGCGGCGCGCGGCTCCGAAGGCTCTCGTCGTCGGCGACCTGCCATTCGGCAGTTACCAGGTCGGTGCAAGCCAAGCGGTTGCGAACTCAGTCCGCCTGATCAAGGCCGGAGCACAGGCCGTGAAACTCGAGGGCGGACTCACTGTCGCGGATTCGATTCGGGCAATCGCCGATTCCGACATTCCCGTGATGGGGCACATCGGTCTCACCCCACAGAGCGTGCACCGAATGGGCGGCCACAAGGTTCAAGGACGCCGCGACGGCTACGAGGCCGGTGGACGTCAGCGTCTTCTCGAAGACGCCCACGCAGTCGAACAAGCGGGTGCGTTCGCAGTTGTTCTCGAGGGCATTCCGGCTCCGTTGGCCGCGGAGATCACTTCGAAACTGTCGATTCCGACGATCGGGATCGGCGCAGGTCCCCAGTGTGACGGCCAGGTTCTCGTCCTGCACGACGTCCTCGGGCTTTCGACCCGCGAACTTTCGTTCACCAAGAAGTTCGTGGACCTTCGTGAATCGAGCACCACTGCCTGTCGCCAGTACGTCGACGAGGTTCGCGGCGGTACCTGGCCCGACAACGCCCATTCGTTCGAATAGGGCCGGTAGCCGCTTTGCGCACGGTCACCACGATCGTCGAACTTCGTGACACGATCAAAGCGGCGAGGATGTCCGGTCGGCTCGTCGCTTTCGTTCCGACCATGGGGGCTCTGCACGAGGGCCATGCGTCGTTGATTCGTCGGGCCTGCGCGGAGGGCTGCTACGTCGTCGCCTCAATTTTCGTGAATCCCCTTCAGTTCAACGACCCTGCCGACCTGGCGTCGTATCCACGGACGAATCAAGCTGACGAGGAGATGTGTCGAGCGGCCGGCGTGGATCTCCTCTGGAAGCCGAGCGTCGCGGATCTTTATCCGGACGGTTTCGACACGGCCGTTGCACCCGGTCGGCTCGGAGGCGTCCTCGAGGGTGCACAGCGTCCGGGTCATTTCGCAGGAATGGCAACCGTCGTCTTGAAGCTCTTCAACTCCGTGACACCGGACCTCGCATTTTTCGGACAGAAGGACTTCCAGCAATTGGCGATCGTTCGTCGAATGGTGCGTGACTTCGATCTGCCGATCGAGATCGTGGGGTGCCCGACGGTTCGCGAATCCGACGGTCTCGCGATGTCGAGTAGGAACGTCAAGCTCACCCGCGAGGGCCGCGCGGTGGCCGCGGGTCTCTCTCGCGCGATAGGCGAGGCGGCCGCCATGATGCGCGGTGGTGAAGCGGCCGATCGCGCCCGACAGCACGCGCTCGACGCTCTCGCCAGCCTCGCGGGTGTCGATGTCGAGTACCTCGAAGTCGTCGACCGTGATTCGTTGGAGGTTGTCCACGGCGCGGACACGATCAACGCGGTGGTCGTGATTGCCGCCCGGGTTGACGGCGTTCGGTTGATCGACAACGTCACGGTGAAGGGAACGCACGAGGGGCCTCGATGAATCAGTTCGACGCACAACAGCTCGCACACGAATACTTCCTTGCCCGTCGCCGAATCACGACACTGCTGGACGGCATCACCCGTGAGGTCGCTGATCAACCGGTGCAGACGTGCCCCGCTTGGACGGTGCACGATCTGATCGCGCACGTCGCGGGTCTCGCGGCAGAAATCGTCCGCGGTAATCCCCCGGGTTCCGATTCGCAGGCCTGGGTCGACGCGATCATCGAAGCGCGGCGCGGCGTCGATCTCGACGGTCTTCTCGAAGAATGGTCATCCGTTGGTCCGGTATTCGAAGAGATGGCCGCTGAGACGCGTCGTCTTGCGGTGCCCCTGTCGTATGACACGGTGGTCCATGAACACGATCTTCGGCACGCCATCGACATGCCCGGAGGTCGCGACACCAGCGGCGTCGTGGCCGCCATGGAAGTCGGCACCTGGCTGATGTCGAACGATCTCGATCGCCGGCAATTCGGATCGGTCGTGTTCCGGGCAGGCGGTCGCGACTGGACGTGCGGTTCGGGTGATGTGCGCCTTCGACTCGATCTCGATGCGGCGGGTGTGTCACCGACGCCCGTGTGGGAGCTTCTCCGACTCACCGGCAGTCGACGCAGCCTCGGTCAAGCGCGCTCTCTGCCGTGGGTCGGCGACTTCGAAAGCGGTCTGCCCGCATTGCTTCACATGGATCTTCCGATCGAAGACGTGATCGAGTGAGGTCAGCGATGAAGTTGCGGGTCACTCTGGCTGACTCGCAGTCGCACCGAGTGAACGCCATCGCCCGAAAGGACCCCACCTCTTCCGAGTAGCCGTCCATGTTGCCAATTGGCAAGGCCGAGTTCCGGTCGCTCGAGGGCGAACTGACCGTCGACCCATCGCGTGAAGCCGTCGCCGAAGAATGGTGACTCGCTGTTCTCCCACGCCATCGTGATCTCGCCGTCGTCGTCGGAAACGACGGAAAGCACGAACCGCGGGCTGTGTCGATTGAAACTCGACACCGCATCGCCGACAGACCGCGCCACGAACAACGTGATCTCGGGCGTCGTGTCCCACTCCCATTCATTCCCCGGATCAACGGCCTCCGTGCGAAGGTCGAGTGATCCGTGCGGATCGATCGAAGCACCGACCGTGTCGGGGCAATGGACCACAATCGATCCGTGTCGCTTCGCGACGATCCGGAGAGATTCGCCGACCGCTGACAGTGCAGCTTCTTTGTTCTCTTCGAGCACCACGAGTGTGTTCAGAGTGTTGCACACCTTGCGGTCGAGCGAATTCACGATGCAGGAAACGAGGCGGTCTCGCGAGAAGCGCGAACCGACAACGAGCCACGCGCCGCCCGTTCCGTGAAGCGAAACCGGTGTTCCACACTGTCGCGCAATCTGACCCAACTGGTCGACCGCGGAACCCGAACCGCGAGCGACAGCGAGCGAGAGTCGTGAATCGTCGAAGAGCGCCCAACCAGCAGCATGCTCGGGTGAATCAACGAGGTTGACGGCCCCCCGCGGCAAACCGGACGCGTCGAGTGCCGGTACCAGCAAGTGATCCCGTATCGCGCGGGCCGTACCCAGAGCGTCACTTCCGATGCGAAAGACAACGGAGTTTCCACTCTTCAAAACTCCAGTGGCATCGGCGAAAACGTTCGGACGACCTTCGAAAACGAAAGCCACCACTCCCAACGGTGCACGCCAGGACTCGACGGTCCAGCCGTCGTGGTCGACCCGAGAAAGCGTTCCCAGCCGTTCGAAGTCGAGAACGGCCCACATCCGCAATCCAGCGGCCATGTCGGCACGCATCTTGGGTGTGATCTCGAGGCGACCCGTCGCGCGACCGCGCTCGCGGGCCAGACGCACATCGTCGCGATTCGCCTCGAGGACGGGGGCGAACGAATCATCGCTATCGACCTTGTCGGCAAAGACACGGAAAAACTCATCGACATTTTCCGGTGGCACGCCTTGCATTCCCTCAAAACCCTCGACTGCTCGGGTGACACATTCGTCGACGAGGCTGCGGACACCAGGCGGCACGACAAGGACCGATCCGCTCGAACGCAGCGGAATCAACCGCCCACCGGTCGTCAGTGCGTCGACCATCTCGTCGGTCAGTGAAACGAGTCGATCCCCGACCAGAACGCGATCACCGACGCGAACATTGCCGATCGGCTCGCCGACGGGTCCTGAATTCTCTGATCGACCGTTCATCAGGTACGTCAGGGTACGCCATAACCTGTTCCCATGGACGTCGAAGACAGGTTCTACTTTCGTCAACTCCTCTCCGGTCGGGATTTCGCGGTTCGAAATGGTCTCGCGGCCCAGATGGTGAACTACGTGTATCTACTGGGCGATCGACTGACCCGTGAATGCGTGATCGTCGACCCCGCCTACGCGATCGACGAATTGCTCGGCGTCATCGAGGCCGACGGAATGAATCTGACGGGTGTCCTCGCAACTCATTACCACCCTGACCACATCGGTGGCTCGATGATGGGTCATCGAATCGACGGAATCGCGCATCTCTTGGAGAAGCACGATGTACCCGTGCACGTGAACGAAGCAGAGGTGCCTTGGGTGATCCGCACCACCGAGGTTGATGCGTCCCACCTGATCGCGCACGACGCGGGCGACACGCTTTCGGTCGGAGACATCGACATCACGTTCGTTCACACGCCAGGACACACCCCGGGTAGCCAGTGCTTCCTCGCCTGCGGGTGCCTCGTCTCTGGCGACACTCTCTTCCTCGATGGTTGCGGTCGCACCGACCTCCCGGGATCCGACGCCGAGCAGATGTACGAGAGCCTGCAGACACTGGCGCGTCTACCCGACCAGACGACGGTCTACCCGGGCCACCAATACTCGGCGCCACCCAGCGCACCGATGTCGACGGTGCGAACGTCGAACTACGTGTATCGAACTCGTGACAAGGATGCCTGGATGGAGTGGTTCGGGCCGGGCCGCTAGAAACGCGTCACAACAAGCCGGTCAGGATCGAACTGACTGCCGTGGCGGCGAGCAGCAGCGCCACGAGACGCCAGAAAGCCTCCGGTGACAACGCACCACGTAGGCGAGCCCCCGCGTACATGCCGCATGCCAGGCCCGGGAGGGCGACGACGGTCGCGACCAACGTCGTAGCCGTGATCTTTCCTGCCACGGCGAACGTTGCGATGCTTGTTATCGAAACGACGCTGAAAACGGTGTTGATCGTCGCACGGAACACCTCCGGCGCGAGACCCCGAGAGCGCAACAACAAAACGAGTGGCGGGCCGTTGGTCGACGTCGACGTCGCGAGAACCCCCGAAACGAAGCCGGCTACGAACTCCAGCGGGCGGCCACCCGCGCTGGACGACCCATGCTCCTTCATGACCGAGACGAGCGCAAGCAGAACGAAAATCCCGATCGCGACACGCAGTGCGTCGAGCTCGACCCGATCCAGAACGACGATGCCGAACGGCATCCCCAGGAAGGAAGCCGCGACCAACAGCCGCACGAGACGATCGTCGCGCGATCGGCCGTCCTTGATCGCCTGAAAGGTGTTCGATCCAGTGCCACAAATCGTCGAGACGACGACCGCTGTCTTCAAGTCGACGGCAAGGCCCATCATTGGCACTGCCATCAACGCGAAGCCGAAGCCCGAAACCATTTGCGCACAAGCCGCGACGGCGACGATCAGTGCGATCAGCCCGAGATCCCCAAGGCCCAGATAACAGACCATGGTGGGTCAGTTGCCCGTGAGTGCGCGCACGGCCGACCCGAAGACCGCGGTGTGTCGGTCGACCTGGTCGACGGTGTGCGCGGGCGAGAACAACGCCATGTTGTGAAATGGCGTCATCAAGATGCCCCGATTGAGCGCGTAAAGGTGCATGAAGGCATCGAGTTCGTGGTCGACTGCCGCCGCTGCTTCGGCACCCGACGTCGGGGGCGGACAAAACCAATATTCAGCACGGCATCCGAGGCGTTGAACGTGCCAGTCCAATCCGACGGACTGGAAGCCCTGGCGCACGCCGTCGGTCCATTTTTGTGCGAGTGGCACCATGCGTTCGAAGTCCTCGGCGCGGAGCGTTGACGAAAGCGTTGCGCGCACTGCCGCGAGAGACAGCGCATTCCCTGTGAGTGTTCCTCCGATACCCGAAACATCGACATCGTCTCCGCCAAGTATCGACTCGAGAGTCGCCGCAACGTCGCCGGACATTCCGTACGCGGCAGAGGGCATTCCCCCGCCGATCGGCTTGCCGATCACGAAGAAGTCGGGCTCGAGTCCCCACTCGACCGTGCAGCCCCCCGGGCCCGCGCAGATCGTGTGCGTCTCGTCGATGACCAGAAGTGTTCCGGTTGAGCGCGTCAGACGTCGAACCTCGTCGAGGTAACCCGGCTTTGGCAGGACAATTCCGATGTTCGTCAGGGCCGGTTCCATCAAGACACACGCGACGTCGCCGTCGGCCAACGCGCTCTCGAGGGCCGCGACGTCGTTGAACGGCACGACCTTCGTCGTCAGGGCGGGGTCGACTTGCGGACCGATCGCGCCGGGGCGGCTGACCACTTCACCTCCGGGCCCGAGAATCGCAAGCGTCTCGTCGACGGTGCCGTGATAGCACCAATCCATGACGCAGATCTTCGGACGGCCGGTCAACATTCGCGCCAATCGCAGGACGAACCGATTGGCATCCGTCGCCGACAAGGCCATCTGCCACTTCGGAAGACCGAAGCGCCGGGCCAGCTCATCGGCGACCCAGGTCGCGTCCGCTGACGGAAGCATCGTCGTGATGCCCCGCTTGGCCTGGGCATGCAGGGCGTCGGCCACTGCCGACAGCCCGTGACCGGTCATTGCGCCCGTGTCACCCAGACAGAAATCGTCGTACTCGATTCCGTCGACGTCGACGAAACGGCTACCCGTCGCAGACGCAACGGTCAGAGGGAACGATCCGGGCCATCTCGTCATCCACGGCATCGGCACCCCCGAGAGGAGGCTCCGCGAGGCTTCGTGCGCGAGTTCGGCCGAGCGAGGGTGCAACTCTTCGAACAACTTCGCTTCTTCGGCTCGAAGCCTGGCAAGCCGGCTGCGGTCGATGTGCATGGATCCAAACTACTCATCGTCACGAAGAGCGAATCGGCAATCAGGGGTCACCCGCGACGCCCCGCAAAAGTCCGTATTGTTGCTGCGGGAACCTCGATGACCGTCACCAACTCTGCATCCATCAACTCCGATCGGCTGTTACGCCGTCTCGACGCGCTCGCCGAAATCGGTTCGACGGGGGACGGAGGGTGCTGTCGTCTCGCTCTCACGGACGACGACAAGGCAGGTCGCGACCTCGTCGTCTCGTGGATGCGGGACCTCGACCTCGACGTCGTTGTCGATGCCGTTGGCAACATCTTCGGCACGTGGTTAGTTGGAAGCGGCTCGCCAGTCATGACCGGCTCGCACATCGATACGGTCCGAACCGGCGGAAAATACGACGGGAATTACGGCGTCCTCGCCGGTCTCGAGGTGATCGAAACGTGCCGTGATCTTTCGATCACGCCGTCACGTCCGTTCACGGTGGCGGTGTTCACCGACGAGGAGGGCGCTCGATTCGCGCCCGACATGCTCGGCAGCCTCGTATATGTCGGGGGTCTCGCCCTCGAAGAAGCCCTCGACACCGTGTCGATCGACGGCAAACGACTCGGTGATGAATTGGTTCGTATCGGGTATGCGGGCGCTGCGCCTTGTCCCGGTCCGAGTCCACACGCCTTCGTCGAGCTCCACATCGAACAGGGCCCCGTGCTCGAGGCTGAGAGCCAGGTTTTCGGAGCAGTGACGGGAGTACAGGGAATCTCGTGGCAGGAACTCACGATCGTCGGCCAGAGCAACCACGCGGGCACCACCCCGATGAACCTTCGTCGGGACCCTGCGTACGTCGCCGCCATGATGACCGTCTACCTGCGCGAGATAGCAGAACGTTTCGGGGGTGACCAGGTGTGCACCGTCGGAAAGATCGATCTCCATCCGAACCTCATCAACGTGATCCCCGCACGCGCAACGGTCACGCTCGATGTCCGCAACACCGACGAGGACACCCTTCGCGATGCCGAACATCTGATCGACACGTTCTGCTTTCAGATCGAGCAAGACGAAGGTGTATCGATATCCAAGCGTTCACTGGCACGTTTCGAGCCGGTTGTCTTCGACGAGCGGGTGATTCGAATCGTCGAGCAACGTGCCCGGGAGGTCGATGACCGGGTGCGACGCATGCCGTCGGGCGCGGGCCACGATGCCCAGATGCTTGCCCGTGTCTGCCCGACCGCGATGATCTTCGTCCCCAGCCAGGACGGCATCAGCCACAATCCCCGGGAACACACCGACCCGCACGAGTTGACCGAGGGCGCCAACGTCCTGCTGCGCGTCATGCTCGACCTTGCAGAAACGGAGTTCTGACATGTCACGAATCGTCACCGTTGGTGCAGCCCAGATGGGCCCGATTCAAAAAGACGACACGCGCGCCGAAGCAGTCCAACGTCTCGTCGCGTTGCTGGAGCAGGGGGCCCGAAACGGATGTGACCTCGTGGTGTTCCCCGAACTCGCCCTGACGACCTTCTTTCCGCGGTGGTTCGTCGACGACATTTCACAGGCGGACCATTGGTACGAACGTGAGATGCCGTCACGCGAGACGCAGCCCCTGTTCGATACGGCGAAGAAACTGAAGGTCGGTTTCTCGCTCGGTTACGCCGAGCTCACCGCCGACGGTCATCGCTTCAACACCCAAATACTGGTCGAGCGCGACGGTTCGATCGTGGGTCGTTACCACAAGGTGCACATTCCCGGACACGAGCACCACGAACCGGATCGCCCGTTCCAGCATGCCGAGCGCTACTACTTCGAACCAGGCCCCGAAGGTTTCGGCGTCTGGAAAGCCTTTGGGGGCCGTGTCGGGATGATGATCTGCAACGACCGGCGTTGGCCCGAGTCGTACCGCGTGATGGGTCTGAAAGGGGTCGAGTTGATCTTGTGTGGTTACAACACACCGATTCACTACGTGCCGGACCCGAGCCAGGACATCCTTCAGGGGTTCCACAACGCCCTCGTGATGCAGTCCGGTGCGTACCAAAACGGCTCATGGGTCGTGGGGGTCGCGAAGGGCGGCGTCGAAGAGGGCGTCGACTCGCTTGGCCAGTCCGCAATCATCGCCCCGTCGGGTCAAATCGTGGCCCAGGCCTACACGACGGGCGACGAGTTGCTCGTCGCCCGATGCGACCTCGATTGGTGTGCCAAGTACAAAAACACCTTGTTCGACTTTGATCGGTACCGCCGCCCCGAGGTCTACGGGCCCATCACGGCCCAGCGCGGTGTGGTCCTCGACGACTGACGAAAGCCAAGAAATTCACCCCCACCGCCTTTGACAAAATGTAAAATGTCGGGGAATTCGCCGGTGCGGGTTCCCAAGGGGGTGGGCACACAACATGAGTTCTGACACGGTCGTCTTCACCGTCAATGGCACACCCGTCGAAGTGAGCGCCCGCCACCCGCACTTGCTGAGCGCATTGCGTGAAGAACTCGACATCACGTCGCCAAAGGACGGCTGCTCGCCCTCCGGACAGTGCGGTTGCTGCACGGTTCTCATCGACGGCAAGGCCGTTGTCAGTTGTCAACAACCACTGACCAAAGTCGCGGGATCGAGCATCACAACGCTCGAGGGCTTTGCCGACGAAGAGAGATCCAAATTCGCATCCGCGTTCGCAGCGTGTGGAGGCCTTCAGTGCGGCTTTTGCATCCCCGGAATCGTCGTTCGCGCCAAAGCACAGATCGACAAGAAGGGTGCCGCGTTGGAGCCCTCGGACATGGCCCGGCACCTCGGTGCGCACCTCTGTCGCTGCACGGGCTACGTGAAGATTCTCGAGGCAATCGATGCCGTTGCGAAGAACGCAATTCCGACGATCGAGTCGCCCGGGGGAATCGGAAGTCGCGGTGTGAAATACGAGGCGAGTGAACTTGCTTTGGGCGACCGTGGCTACGTCGATGACATTCGCCTCCCGGGAATGCTCCACGCGGCTCTTCATCTCACCGATCACGCCCGCGCTGACATCATTTCGATCGACACCTCGCTCGCCGCAGCGGTGCCCGGAGTCGTCGCTGTGTACACGGCCGATGACATCCCCGGCGAACTTCGCGTCGGAATCATCTACAAGGACTGGCCCGTCATGATCCCCTCGGGTGGACGCACGTCCTACGCGGGCGACGTCCTTGCGATCGTGGTGGCCAACGACCGCATCACGGCTCGCGAAGCAGCGGCGCTCGTGCGTGTGGAATACGCCCCGTTGCGACCCCTCACAGACGCGGCCTCCGCAATCGACGACACCGAAGTCGCCGTCTGGGGGACGAACGACAACGTGCTTTCGACGAGCACCTACGTGCGGGGCGACGTCGACGCGGCCCTCGGTTCAGCAGCCCACGTCGTCAGCGAAACCTTCACAACGCAACGCATCGAGCATGCGTTTCTCGAGCCCGAATCGACCCTTGCCGATCCATCCATTCGCGACGGACGGCGACACGTGCACGTGTATTCGGGCGGTCAGGGAATTTGGGACGACCGCAACGACATTGCGCGCGTACTCGGCGTCGACAACGACTCGGTCACGGTGGAACTCGTCACGAACGGTGGCGCTTTCGGCGGCAAGGAAGACATGAGCAACCAAGCCCACGCGGCCCTCGCCGCCTGGCTGCTCGACAGACCGGTGAAGTGCACTCTCTCGCGCGAAGAAAGTCTGCGAATGCACGCGAAGCGTCACCCCATCGAGATGACGTACGAGGCGGGCTGCGATGCTGACGGTCGGCTGGTCGCGCTTCGGGTTCGCGCCATCGGCGACAGTGGTGCGTATGCAAGTGTGGGGATGAAGGTTCTCGAGCGCATGGCCGGCCACGCCAGCGGACCGTACGAGGTTCCGAACATCGACGTTCGGGCGATTGCGGCCCGCACGAACAACCCGGTGTGCGGAGCGTTTCGGGGTTTCGGCGCGAACCAGGCGCAGTTCGCGATGGAAGGCGTCCTCGACCGTCTCGCCGAGCGCGTTGGCATCTCGGGCTGGGAGATCCGAAAGCGAAACGTCATCAAGCCGGGTCGCGTCTGGGGGCCCGGTCAGGTCATGGATGACGGTTGTCTCGGAGCCGAAATCTGCCTTGATGCGGTGAAACCGGTCTACGACGCGGCACGCGCCGACGGGAAGGCCGTCGGCGTCGGACTCGGCCTGAAGAACTCAGGGCTTGGAAACGGCTTCAAGGAAATCACGCGCGCAGTCGTTCGCTTCGATTCTTCCGGAGACATCGAGGTGCGCCATGGCTGGACGGAAATGGGCCAGGGCATCAACACGGTCGCCCTTCAGGTCGCTGTCGAGGAGCTCGGCGTCGACCCGAGCCGTGTCCGTGTCATCGTCGACACGACTCGCGAATTGGGTCTCGGGCAAACCACTGGCTCACGCGGCACGCTCATGGGCGCGGGCGCTGTGCGCGCGGCGTGCATTGCAGCAAGGGAAGCCGGATGTACGCGTGATGTCGACCATGTCGGCGAATACCGCGTCGACTGGACGAACAAACTCGGTGAACCCGGAGTCGAGAACCCGATCATCCATTCGACATTCGGCTACGCGGCGCAGGTTGTCATCGCCGATCGTGAGACGGGCAAAATCGAACGCGTTCTCGCGGCGCACGATGTCGGTCGCGCGGTGAACCCGACCCTGTGTGAGGGCCAGATCGAGGGCAGTGTGCACATGGGATTGGGTTACGCACTCACCGAGGACTTCCCTTCCGACCCCGACACCGCGTTCCCAACGAACATGACCCTGCGTTCCCTCGGCATCCTTCGCGCGAAGGACGTGCCGGCGATCGACGTGGTTCTCGTCGAGTCACCCCAGCCCAACTCCCCCTACGGAATCAAGGGCGTCGGTGAGATCGGTCTCGTTCCGACCGCAGGTGCGGTCGCGGCTGCTTTGTACGAAGTCGACGGCGTTCGCCGTAACCGCTTGCCGATGCGCCGCGACAACGCGACGGACGGCGACTGATGGGTGGCGTCACCGGTGGGCTCGTGTGCGCCCACCATCATCTCTACAGTGCTCTGGCACGCGGGATGCCGGCACCGCCCAAACCCCCGACGGATTTTCTCTCCGTCCTGCAGCAGGTGTGGTGGCGACTCGATGCTGCCCTCGACAACGAAATCGTTTACTGGTCGGCAGCCCTCGGCGCTGCCGAGGCGGTGATGGCAGGAACGACAACGATCATCGACCATCACGAATCCCCAATGTCCATCGAAGGCTCGCTCGACGCGATCGCCGACGGTTGCGCGCTCGTCGGAGTCCGCGTCATTCCCAGCTACGGGGTCACGGATCGCTGGTCTGACAAGGGTCGTCTCGTCGAAGTTGCCCGCAGCGACAAGATGTCCGACGGAGCCCGCCGCGGTCTCGATGAATGCGAGCGCTTCATCGGATCCGGACGGCCTGGAATGGTCGGTATCCATGCGTCCTTCACGTGCGGCGACGAGACCTTGGATGCGGCAGCCGACCTGGCCCACCGACTCGGCGTCGGTGTCCACGTTCACGTGGCCGAAGGACCCGATGATTCCGATGCCCCCGCGCGTCTGGGAAAACTCGCACGAGACAATTGGCTCCTCGTTCACTGTGTCGGCCTGCGCGAGTTCCTACCGGGAACGATCGTGCACAACCCACGGTCCAACATGAACAATTCGGTCGGCTACGCGAATCCCAGTCGCTTCTCCAACAGGATCGCACTCGGCACCGACGGAATCGGGGCCGACATGACCGAAGAGTTCCGTCTTGCCTACGTCGCAGGACGCAACCACCACATCGATTTCTCACCGGACACGGCGTGGAACTGGCTGTCGAATGGTTCGGCCCTCGCACCCGAGTCGCACAACGACTCCGTGGTTTGGAACTACGACCACATAGACAGCCCATGGCACCTCGCCTTCACCACGGGGACACATCCCGTCGAGGTGACGATCGACGGCGAAACGGTCATAGAGAATTCGCGCCCCGTCACATTTGATCTCGAAGAAATCCGTCGCAAGGCGGCCGAACAATCTCGGCGTCTCCATGAAAGGCTTGCTGCATGAGCACATCGACACCCGCCCCTGTCGCGTTGTACCTACAAGACGCGCACCGCATTCGCGAAGGCATGGAGTTCGTCAAGTACGCCGAACAAAAAGGCTTCGCGGCGGTGTGGCAGGCAGAGAGCCGCCTCGTGCGCGAGGCAACCGTCCCGATGGCCGCGTTCGCGTCGGTAACCGACCGCATCAAAGTCGGAAGTGGTGTCGTCGACTGCTGGAGCCGAAATCCCGCGCGTCTCGCTGCCACGTTCTCGACTCTCGATGACCTAGCGCCTGGTCGGGTCATCCTGGGAATCGGTGCGTGGTGGGACCCCCTCGCCCAGAAAGTCGGGATCTCCCGTGAAAAACCCTTGCGTGCGATGCGCGAGATCGTCACGGCCGTACGCGGACTTCTGGCCAACGAGCGCGTGACATTTCACGGCGATTTCGTGCATCTCGACGGCGTGGAACTCGACTACGTCTATCAAGAGCGCCGACCCAAGGATGTTCCGATCTACATCGGGGCCACGGGATTGCAGATGATGGAGTTGACCGGCGAGATCGCCGACGGCGCGGTGCTCAATTATCTGGTGTCACCCGACTACAACCAACAGGCGATCGAGGCCCTCGAGCGTGGCGCGGCCAAGTCTGGACGCACGCTCGCCGACATCGATCGTCCACAACTCGTGGTGTGCAGTGTTCATGAGGACCGCAAGACGGCCCTCGACATGGCTCGCCTGATGGTCACGCAATATTTGGGCCAGCAACCACACATCATGAAGGCCTCCGGGGTACCCCAGAGCCTTCTCGACAAGGTCGGCGAGGTGCTCACATGGCCCGCAACCCATGAGCAGGTTGTTGCGGCCTCGAAGCTCGTCCCCGACGAGATCGTGCAGATGCTGACCGCAAGCGGAACTCCTGACGATGCGCGCCGTCAGGTCGCTCACTACATGCGCAACGGTTGCACGTGCCCGATTCTCTACCCACTCGGCGACGTGAAAGCGATGATCGACGCCTTCAGCGGCTGGAGCCCGGAATGACCGTCCATATGCCCGTGTCGCTCGACGAGGCAGTCGATCTTCTCGTTGCCAATCCCGGTGCGCGTCTTCTCACCGGTGGCACCGACACCATGGTCGAAGTCAACTTCAATCGCCTGAAACCCACCACTGTGATCGGACTGCGCAAGATCGCCGCCCTGCGCGAATTCTCGATCTCGTCCGAAATCATCGAGATCGGCGCAGGTGTGCCGTACGCGCGCATGGAGAGCGGACCCCTCGCCGAGGCACTCCCGGCATTGGCAGCTGCCGCACGAACCGTCGGGTCCCCGCAGATTCGGGCAGCGGGAACCCTCGGCGGAAACCTCGGGACGTGCTCGCCGGCCGGCGACGGGCTCCCCGTACTCGCCGCCCTCGACGCATCGATCAACTTGCGTTCTCCCAAGGGCCGTCGGATCGTTCCCTTCGCCGACTTCATGGTCGGCGTCAAACGCAACGCCCGATCAGCCGATGAAATAATCGAATCCGTCACGATTGTTCCCACCAGCGGTTTCCAGGACTACGCCAAGGTTGGCGTACGCAACGCAATGGTGATTTCGGTCGCGAGTGTCTGTTTCGTCCACGACCGGAAGTCATCGAGCGTTCGGGTGGCTCTTGGTGCGGTCGGGCCCACCATCATTCGTCCGCGGGATGCCGAAGCATGGCTGGCCCAACGTGTCGACGCATCGGCCGCACTCCCCGCCGACGACGCGATCGCCACCGAATTCGCCCGCAGGGTCGCCGCCGAGGCGCGACCGATAGATGACCATCGTTCGACTGCCGCCTACCGACGGCACGCCATCGAAACACTCACCCGCCGCCTCTACCTTCGGAGCACGAAATGAGCGACACCACCGGTTTCTACGAGCTCGCCGTCAACGGGCAGCGTCGAGAGGTTCGCGATTCCTGGGTCGGCGAAAGCCTTCTCTATGTCCTGCGAGAAAGACTCGGGCTGATGGGCAGCAAGGGTGCCTGTGAGCAAGGTGAATGCGGTAGCTGCACCGTCCTTGTCGATGGCGATGCCGTTTGTTCTTGTCTGGTTCTCTCCGCCTCCGCGGTCGGTAGCGAAGTCGTGACCGTCGAGGGTCTTTCGGCCGATGGCTCGCCCACCGACGTTCAACGTGCATTCGTCGACCATGGAGCCGTGCAATGCGGGTTCTGCACGCCGGGTTTGATCGTTGCCGTGCATCACTTGCTCGACCACAATCCCGACCCGTCGCCTATCGAAGTCAAGGAAGCACTTTCAGGCAACATCTGCCGATGCACCGGCTATGGGCGAATCTTCGCGGCCGTGGAGACGGTCGTTGCCGTTCGCAAGGGGGTCGCCAAGTGAAGAACTCTCAGACAACGACACGCACGAAAAGCCGTGACGTCCTCGGAACCTCCGCGCTCCGCCCCGACGGTGTCGCAAAGACCCAGGGAAATTTCGCCTTCTCGTCCGACTTTCAGGCGGAGAACATGTTGTGGGGCGCAACGCTGCGGTCACCCCATGCCCACGCACGAATCGTCTCCATCGACACGAGCGCCGCTTGGAAAATATCCGGCGTCGAGACGATCATTCTTGCCGAGGATGTGCCTGGTAAGGCCACGTACGGTCTGATCGCATCCGACCAGCCCGTGTTCGCACGCGATGTAGTTCGCTACATGGGTGAACCGATCGCCGCGGTTGCGGCCGACCATCCGGAAACCTGTCGACGCGCACTCGCGGCCATCAAGGTCGAGTACGAATTGCTGCCGGTGCTCGCCGACATGGACGCAGCCATCGACCCCGCAACGCCGCCGATACACCCCGACGGGAACGTGTTTCGTCATCAGCGAATCGTCTCGGGCGATCCCGACATCGTCGGCGATGTGATCGTCGAAGGTACTTACGACATCGGTATGCAGGATCAGGCCTTCTTGGGTCTCGAGGCCGCACTCGCCTACCCCGACCCGGGCGGCGCCGGCGTCGAGCTCGTCGTTGCCACGCAGTGGCTCCACGAGGATCGCAAACAGATCGCAGACTGCCTCGGACTCGAAGAGGAAAAGGTTCGCCTCGTTCTCGGTGGAGTCGGCGGCGCATTCGGTGCCCGCGAAGACATCTCGCTGCAGGTTCACACGTGTCTGCTCGCGTTGAGA